>Ga0187827_10002143_pt1 | contig 27387 bp, 16 predicted proteins | sample ETNtaG_39_FD_167969 | JGI IMG/M metagenome (GOLD analysis project Ga0187827, IMG submission 167969) | Marine microbial and viral communities from oxygen minimum zone, Eastern Pacific Ocean - ETNP2014_SV_150_PacBio MetaG (Illumina Assembly) | ecosystem: Environmental > Aquatic > Marine > Hypoxic... | reverse complement strand
ATTCGTCGGTTCCTTTTCCGAATACCACTTTCCCTGAGTATTGGTTCCACTTCGCGTGTGCGACCGCCCCATGAGCATGTGGTTGAGGAACTGCGGGTCATCGCCTCGGTAGTAGAGACCGTTCGGACGCCAGTTGTAGGGCTCGAAAATGAAGCCTTTGACGCTCATTGCTTCCAGGTCGACGATAATCGTGGCAAAGAGCGGATCGTCCTCAGTATAGAAGCTGCACGAAGCGGCAAGCCGTTTACCGTCGTGGCGAATGGAGGTTTTGTCATACATGTAGCCGCCCCGGGGAACACGCCCGACCCCCTCGACCGGGCCGTCCACCACAAGAAGCGTCTCGGTCCTGAAAGTATCGAGGTCAATCTGTTTCAGAACGATGTGGGGCCTGTCTTCGCCGGAGTTGTCGACCCAATAGTACATCGACTGACCTTCCAGCGAGAGAATGGGACCGCAGGCGTGGTCTTCATCGGTAAGGCGCCGGAGCTTGAATCCATCATCGATCTCGCAAAGCAAGAACTCGCGCTTGCCCGGCCCTTTGCTACCGGCGCCGAGCTGCCGATGGAAGATAAACCGCTTCGAATCGGGAGTGAAAAGCCCAAAGGAAGAATGCATCGCAGCACAGTGTGTGTCGTGATCCGCGTCGGTCGCGATGTGATGCACCTCGATGTCTGGCGGAGAAAACACGGACAGCATTTCCGGGCACTCTTTCGCCTCGGTCCATTCAGCGCCGATGGGCAGATTCTCTGAACCTTTCATTGGAGTTCCTCATAATACGTCTGAATCAGAGTTCACGATCCAGGATCAGAACGATCTTCTGAGAACGAATCTAAGAGTTTCAGGTTTGTCGAAGCAGGGGTGGGTAACGGCTTTATTAGGGACCGGACTCGCCATCCGCTCAGGGCCCGCCTAAGAAAGGCGTTACCCAACTCCTTTCGTGCTGACATGAGGATTCACATTCTCCTGGTCATACTGCCTGACATCAGGTGGTATCACAAGAAGACTTGACGGAACTGGGGCTATTCATTCGCAGGTTGGCCGCATTTGGAATGTCAGCTCACAATTGTAGATTAGCTCAGAGCCGTGATGGCCAGCCTAGCGAGACCATGGAGACAGTAATGCCTTCGACCAAATCTGAATCCCTTCGCGTACCGATGCGTGACGGTGTTGAACTGTCTGTCCACGTTCATCGTCCGGAGACGGAAGAGCCTGTTCCTGCGATTGTCGGCTACACCCCGTACCGGAAAGGGCAGTTGGGCTCGCCTCCTCCTATTGTGGGGCACGGCTTCGCTTCCGTGACGTGGGACATACGCGGCACTGGCAGCTCGGGTGGCTGGAACGACAGCATCTACAGCGGGCCCGAAAGGCAGGACGGCTATGACATGATCGAATGGGTTGCCGGGCAGACCTGGTGCAACGGTAACGTCGGCATGTGGGGCATGTCGTTTGGCGCGGTGGTCGCGCTGCAAATGGCCGGAGCCGCTCCCCCGCACTTGAAAGCTATCATCGCAAGATCGGGTACAGACGATCCGTACACGGAATGGACCCAGCCCGGCGGTTCGCCCAGGCCCTACATGTATACCTGTTACGGCCCAATCATGACCGCATCCAATTTTTCGCCTCCGGACCCTGCGGAGGTGGGTGAGGACTGGGAAGAAATCTGGGCAGAGCGACTCGAAAGAAATGTGCCGTGGGCCATCCCCTTCATTCGCAATCTTGAAGACGGGCCGTTCTGGCGTGATCGCTCTCTGCGCGATAAGTATGGACGAGTCCAGTGTGCAGTCTTCGTCGTGGGCGGATGGGCCGACTGGTATCACACGCCGCTGCTGAGGACCTTCGCCAATCTCAACGGCCCCAGGCGTGCGCTGATCGGGCCGTGGTCTCACCAGTGGCCCGAAGGGGGCATTCCCGGTCCAAGGATCGACTGGCTGCCGGAGGCCGTCAGATGGTTCGACTATTGGCTCAAGGGCGAAGACAACGGCGTCATGGACGAGCCGCCCGTCACCGTTTTCGTCCGAGAATACGACAAGCCTGCCACGATTCGGGCCGAAGACCGGGGAGTATTCCGCTGCGAGAACGAGTGGCCCCCGGCGCGCACGCTGGAGACACCGATGTACCTGCGGTCCGGCGGGAATCTCACAACTCAAGCCCTCGACGACGAGACGGCCGATGGCAGCGACGCTCTGGAATATGACCCGCGCGTCGGAGGAAATGGCGGCATGCACGGCGGCGGGCCTTTTAACATCAACTGGGCCAGGCCGCTGGACCAACGTGCCGATGAGGTCGATTCACTCACTTACACTTCCGAGCCACTCGACAAAGAAACGGAGGTGACCGGCCTTCCGCGTGCCGTGCTGCATTTCTCTTCTACGGCACCCATCAGCTTTCTGTCGGTGAAGCTCTGCGATGTTTCTCCGGACGGCACATCAGCTCTGATCACCAAAGGCTATCTGAACGTAACACACAGGGATTCACACAGCACCCCCTCGCACATCGAGCCCGGAAGAATCTACGAAGTCGATATCGAGCTACTCGCCTGCGCCTATCACATTGAAAAGGGACATCGCATACGACTCGACATTGCCGGCGCTGATTTCCTGAATGCCTGGCCCACGCCCGCTTCGTGCATCAACACGATCTATTACGATGCCGAGCATCCGTCCCGGATCATCCTGCCCATCGTGCCGACGCGGAGCCCCGCCCTGCCTGAGCCTGCTCTCAGAATTTCACCCGACGGCCCGCCGCAGATTGACAAGCTCACACCTCCGAAATTCTCGATTGCCCGCAATCCCATCGAGGAAACGGCGTGCCTCGAGTACAGTGCCGCCTACGGTCATGGCTGGGAACACGCTGCCTCCTACACCGTGTCCGCAAGAGACCCGGCGTTGACTGTCGTGCACGCCAACGCACGACGGGAGTTCGACTACTCGGACCGGCGCATCGTCGTAGACGCCCATTGCGACACCACGAGTGACAAACTGTCCTTTTACCACGCGGTAGATGTCAAGATCACTGTCAACGACGAACAGTTCTTCAGCAAAAACTGGTCAGAATCAGTTCCAAGGGGACACTGCTGAGGGGCGTATTAAGCTTCGGCGGCATATGGCCAAAATCCCAAAGAGTCAATCACCCGCACCAAATCGGAAGGAGTAGAGGTCTGCGTTCTTCAAGGTGAAGTGCAGACGGGCCGCGACTTTTCCTGCGAGGGTGCGTAAGTCTCTGCCGCCTTTCCAACGCACCGTTTGGCTGAGAGTGTCGCCCGACAGGGGAAGGCAATCTTCCAGAGCAAAACCGGGAATCATCTTTGCTTCGCCGGACGCGTCCTCGATCCCGACTCTGATGCTGCCGGCAGGTCCGACAACGCAGTTCAACTCAAGCCGATGGCCGGTGAAGCGCAGCGGCTTGACGATCAGATGCCCGCCTTCGGCGTCCGCGTGCGCAGAGACAAAGCCATCTTTGCGCACGATGAAGCGCTGCAAGTGCCAGCCGGGCTGAGCATATTGCCGAGACAGGAAGAAGGAGTACTCATCAGGGCCGGTCTCGATGAGCCCCTGAACGGGAAAGTTGCTTCCCAGAATGCCGTTCTGGGGATCCATCCGGGCACTCACGAGCGGCTCTTTGAATTCCCGTGTGCAGACCATGCTGCCGGGCTCGGAGGTCATGAACACGCAATCGGAACTGTCCTCCCACAGAGAGGAAGCAGGCTGGCCCGCGATTCTCAGCGTACCGGCCTGCTCCTGCGTGAGGACCTGGACGCCTGGACGCACACGACCGGCCAGCGACACGTAGACTTCCGGAGAGCGGGGGTAAGGGGCCATGCCGCTCGTCCAGATGTGCCACGGATCGCCGGAGCCGAAACCCATGCTTCCGCGAGGACGGGACCAGCGAACGAAATCAACAGAAGTGGTTCGTGTCAGTGTATGAACGCCATTCCATGACCGATAGGTGCAGACGTAAGCTTTCTCGGCCTCGGACCAAAACATCGTTGCGAAGGTCTCGGTAGTTTCGGGCGCGTTGCAGAGCATCCGGGGTTGGTTGCTCATCCTGCGGAAGGTGACCCCGTCGTGAGAGGTAAGAAAAACCGCACGCAGAAGGCCGCGCTCATTCTGGATGAAGTCTCGAAAAGACTCAGCCCGCTGAAAGTAGAAGCCCTTGATTCTTCCGGATGCACTTGCGGGCCCGGCATCTTGGAACACGTGAAGGTTGGGAATGGGACGGCCCTGTTCGTCCGCGATCAGGTTATTGCTCTTGGTTCCTTTGTACTTCGCGGCTCTGAAGTCGGGCTTCGTCCAGCGAATTCCATCATCGCTTTCCGCGCAGCACATGACCATGGTTTCCCGGGCCGCGCCCGCTGTCCGATAGTAGAGGCGGTACTTGCCCTCGTGGCGGAATGCGGTGAAGCCAAAGCTGAAAGGGCCTTCCCAGGGCTTGTTGAGGCGCAGCGCCGCCTCCGCGGGCCGGGGATGGTGTAACACCAGGCGGACACCTTCCATCTCGTCGATGGACCTCCGATCGAAAAAGACGACGCTTTCGCTGCCGATACTCTTCGCCGCTTCCAGTTTAGCCGCTCGGATGACCTTTGTGTCGGCCATCCCGACTAGCGCCTTGATTTCATGCTCCTGGAGCTTGATCGAGTAAACGCGGAAGTCGTCGATAGTGATGATCGAGCGGCCGGGGTTCAGGTCAAAGGACTTTGCATTTTCATCCGGCGTATAAGCGCCTTCGTCGTATTCGGCCAACTTTTCGCCGTCCACCCAAATCTGGAATCCGGCACGACTCCAGACCACCGCCACGTGCTTCCACATGCCTGGCTTCCAGATGGGCATGTCAGCCTGGAGCCCACTTCGGCCCATCCCCCCCTCGCTGTCAGTGGTAGCCACGTCGAGGACAGGCACGGACTTCTCACGGGAGTAAGTGCCATAGCCTACGCGCATGGAGTTAAGCTCACCCCGTGCCTGGTCGCGCCGGGTTGATTTCCCAAAGACCGTGAAACCAATCCCGTACGGCTTCAACCAGAACGCCATCGTTCCTTCGCGAAGCGGGAAGCCTTTCTCTTCCGGATAACTCAAGGTCTCGCGCCGCAGGACTACGCCCTTCCCCACAGGGGCATCTTCATAGATTGCCTTCACGGAAGTCATGCTGGAGAAGCAATCCTTGCCAGCCTGGATGGCGTCGAAGGTCTCATCGAACGTGGCGTAGAAGTAAAGATTCTCGGGGAGCTTCTTCTTGTTCGTCTTGCCGGTAAACTCGGAAAGATCATCGTCTTCAATCTCCTTCTTTCCGAGGTCGGGATCGTCCAGGCCGAAGTCCAGGTCCTGTCCCCAAACAACGCTAAGGGAGAGGAAGAATCCGACTTGAGCGAAAACCAGGAATGGCATGTGAGTTGGGGACATGGCTGTTGATTTCACTTCACGTGTATGACCGTGGCGCGATTCTCGTTGAAGGTAAGTGTGAGCTTCGGATTCTCTGGCGTCACCGTCGCTAGTTTCTTTTCCGTTCTCAGGTCTTTGACCTCGCTCGGCTTCTTGACAGGTAGAGTGACAGTCACCTTCACCTCTTCCTTGCCGTCGTAATGTGAGACGATGAGAACCATCTCGTTCCCCAACCTCTGCCCGTGTGCGACGGCATCCTTCGCCTCTTCGCCCTTCGCCTTGGGCTTCTCCTTCTCGGTCGCCTCTCCCTCCACGTCGCATTCGGCAATCAGGTACTCACCGTCGATGATGATGTCCTCCACGGGCGCGAACATATCCACCACTTCGGCCACGATGCTGAAATCAAGCCCGTCGAAGCCGCAGCCGTCGTAGAAGACCATGCCGTGGCAACCGTTGGCGAGGATTTCCATCAGCATGGCGCGGAACTTTTCGGATGATGTGTTGGCTGCGCCACCGGTCCAGCCGGGCGTGGTCCAGGGGAGCTGATTCTTGGAGGGATAAGCGAAACCGCGCCAGCCGCCCACGTGCATAGTCTGCGCCTTGTCGCGAGTGTACTTGATGTCCCACGGCCTGTAGAAAATGTGCTGAATGAAGTCCAGACCACGTTCCAGACACTTGGGCTTATAGAAGGCTCTTCTCTCGGCCTGCTTCCATGGGCCAGGCGAGCCATAGTCGCCGAGCATGACCCGCGGGGATGACTTGGCGCCGTATTTCTCGCACATGGCCTTGAAGTATTCTCTCTTGCGATGGAACCAATCGGCCGTCTGGTCGGTAACAAAATGGCGCCAGGCATCGAGATGCTCTGGGTGCTCTTCCGGCGCGGCGATAACCTCGCGCGGGTCCAGGTATTCCAGCTTCCTGTACTTCTCCCGGAAGTAGCCGCTGTATTTCTTCAGGCATCGGTCGCAATAGCAGACGTACTGATTCTCGGATCCGTACCCCATCTCATAGTCGTACATGGCGAAGGAGACGCCACAGGCAGCGAGGTTCTGTAACGGTTCGAGAAAGGTCTTCTCGAAGAACAGCCCGCGGTAGCTGAGGCAAATGGATTTGTTGCTCGTTTTCTTCAGGTGAAATATCTGGCCTTCCTGATTTCGGGCCAGGACAGCCGGAGTGGCCTCGCAGTAATGCATCATGGTGCGCCCGGGCGAAAAGACGCCTGCCACGTGTATGCCTGCCCCGGTGCACCGATCCACAAAATCGCGCACCGGCTTCTTGTCCCGCAGGGTGCCTGTAGGTGTCTGAAAGTCCGTCAGGCCGATGAAGTTCATGCCGAGGTCTGTGTAATGCTTTTCGAAGTTGGGCCATGCCAGAAAGGCGCCTCGTCCCTCCCAGCTCTCGCCGATCAACAGCCGCTTGGGCTTGTGCTTTACCTTATGGATATTGATCACCTGGAGTGCCACTTTCCGTTCCGGCCCTTCCTTATTCGGGATGCTGCCCCAATAGTGCATGCGGGTTGTAGTGCCGGGCGCGAGTGTCGTGGAGAGATAAAGGAAGATGTCCACAAAGACACACGAGGGTACGTCCAGGTCGTACCGGTAGAACTTTTCCCCGTCCCTGAGCACCTCCCGCGGTTTGCCGAACTTTGCAGGGTCCGCGCAATGGGGCTGCCGGTGTACACACAACCCCACGGGCTTCACCCCCTGGGGCAGGTCCACGTGCAGGTGAACATCGGCGCCCTCACGAATCTTGTTCTTGTTCGTCAGAAGGAAGTAGAGGCGGCAGGGCATATCCGGGGAAATGTAGGCCGGGCTCCGGCTGCGCGCGGCGCGGTAAACCAAGTCGTAAGCTTCTGCCTGACGAGAGCTGCTGAGACTGCAGATTAGCACGTGAGCCAGTGAGCAGACGAGCAGGCAAGGGTACGGCCCGGGCAGGCTTCCTTTCATTGCCTTTTCTCCGAAGTTCCAGGTGGGAGTGCGTAGACCTTCAGGTTGTCGAAGCTTGCGGAATTCCAGACGTAGAAGCCAAGGGACCCCGCGCCGACGAGGTTCTGCTTGTCGACTTTCAGTACTTCTGTTCCGTCGACAAGTATCCGCATGCTGCCGTCGCGCTTCTCGACGGTGACGTGATACGTCCGCCCCGGCTCGATCTTTGGTGCGTCCGCCCGGGCCAGCTCCTTGCCGAAGGCGAGGATTCGGAAAGCTTGCTTCAGGCCGCTGGCGACGCCGAAGAAATAGCCGCCCGATACACAGAACTGATTGTTGCCGTCGCCGCCGTTGGAGACGTTCAGCAGCAGGCTCATGTCAATGGGGTCGTCGGATGCGGTGTCGTACTCGACGCGTAGGTCTCTTCCGAGTCTGGTCGCGTCGCCGTCGGGCTTGATGTTCAGTCCGGCGGGACCCTCGAGATGAAGAGCGTTGTCCCGGATGGCTGCCTTGCCTCGCACGAGGCGCCAGCCTTCGCCGAGGGCCTTCCTGTTGAAGTTGTCGGAAAAGATCAGCCTCTCGCCTTTGGCCGCGGCAGGACGCGCGGTGGAATGCGTCGGCGTTTCCTTCAGTTGCCGGGAGATCACGTCGGCCACTTGCCGCCCGATCACCTCGTAGCCTTCGAGGGTGAAGTGGCAATCGCGCGGGTTCTGGTACTCCTTCAGCTTCGGCAGCATCAGCGCGTGGAGGTCATTGACCGGAATACCGTGGCGCTTCATGATCTTCCGGGCGATCTTGTTCGACCGGGCCGACGAACCCGGAATGTACATCTCGTCCTCTTTGGCGATGGGTGTCGACATCGCGAAGACCAGCCGGTCCGTCGCTGGCTTCAGGCGTTCGACGATCATCTCGAGGCGATCGGCATAGTCCTCGGGGTTGAGCTTGCGATCGTGAATGCCGAAGTTGAAGTGGATCAGGTCCCAGCGTCCGTTGCCGAGCCAGGTGTCGAGCTTCCTGAGCCCGTTCGAGGTCTTGCCGCAGTTCTCCGGCGCGCGGTGGACATTCACCTTGCCTTTCAGCATGCGGCGAACCGGCATCGTATATCCACGTGAAATGGAATCGCCGATCAACAGTACCCGCGGCAGTTTGGGGTCATCTTTAACGTAGTCCCACGCGGTCTTGTGTCCCTTGGCCTTGGCCTCTTTGTAGCGTGGCAAGTAGAACTTCCCAAGGCTGGCCTCGAGCACTTCTTCCCACGCCAGTTCCCCGGGAGTCATCTTCGCCTTGCGCTCCGCATCGCCGGGGAAGTCGGCTTTGGTCGCCTCTTCGCCACCGGCAGACGAATGCGAGATGACCATCGCCAGCATGATGATGACTCCCTTAAGAGACTTCCCGGACTTGGCATGGACCTGACTACTCATTCTTTCCCCCTCAGTTGGCAAGGTGGCTGGTGTCTGGTGTCTGGAAAGAGGTCGGTGGGTGGCTTACGGATTTCCTGAACACTGACACCTGAAACCTGAAACCTGGTCACCTCACTCAAACAGCAAGACACCCAGGTAGTCGGCGTTGTTGAAGCCTGCAGAGGTCGGGGCCCAGCAACTGAACTCTTGCGCCATCCCCTCTGAGTTGATGCGCGCAAACTGTGCCCGCCATACTTGACCCGAAGCCGGTTGCTTCCCGAAATCTGACCATGGTATCGCCACCTCGAGCGTCCACGCGTTCCTCTGTCCGTCCTTGCCGCAAGCGATGCTTGGCTTGCCGTTCCAGTCGCTGCTGCCCGGACCCGATCCTTTGGCATCATACAATACGCCCTTTGGGTTGACGATATAGTGGAGGAAGTTCTCCTTCTGAATCCCCGCCGGCAGGATCGTGAAATCGGCTGAATCGTCTTGCCACACGCTGCTGTCATGCCCGTCGTGAGCCACCGTGAGCGCGGCGACATCCTGCTCATTACAGACATAGGCCACGTACAGGGCTTTACTGTCATACCCCACCAGAACGGTCGTCTGGTGTTTGGCCTTGTCTTTCAGGGTGCCCTTCTTCTTGTATATTTTGAAACCGGTCAGGTTAGGGGCGCGTCCCCATTCGCCTTCGCCCACTTGGCCGTCGATCACGGGCGGCTTCTTGAGGCGGGGTACAAAGGCTACGGCGCCGAGGTAATTGCGCACGCGTTCCCCGAAGTCCGGCCAGGCGAGGCCCTGCGTCAGGGGATTCGCAGCGGCCGAATCAGTCACCACCTTCGCCATGGCGTCGAACCTGGCGAGGAGCGCCTCTGTCATCGCTGACTGGGACGCGGGCTTCTCCTCTGCCACCTGACGCGAGGCGAGTTCACTGGCGATCTGACTGCCGAGCTCACAGTAGTAGATGTCCATCGGGATACTGCCCGGCCAGCCGCGGTGGAAGGTCAGCAGGTCTTTCAGGATGTTCTTGCCCACGTACTTCCTAACCGCCCTGCCCGCGTAGAGCATCTGGTTCAGGTTGTCCACCAGTTCCGCGAACGTCACGGGTTCCAGGTGCTTCCGCACGTCGATGGCTCTGTAGGTCGCCTCTCGCTGGACGAAGTACTCGGTGACTCGGAACGTCTTACTGATGTGCTCAATACGCTTCCGCTGGATTTCGCTCTTCGCGAGGCCTAGCGCCTCCTTCAGAGACCCGCGACACCTCTCTGCCACGCACGGTGTGACGATATTGAGCTGTCGGCGGTCCTCACGCCACAGATAGAGGCTGTTGACGTAGATATCCAGAATCGGCTGCGTGTTCCATGCCTCCTCAAGCGTGTCATAGAACCTGCGCATGGAGGCGGCCGCGTCCCCAAAGTAGCTCGTACAGAATTCCTGCAACAGGGCGTCAACGTCGGCGTTGACGTTCCACAGGAGTTTGGTGGTGATCCAGGTCTTCGGTCCTTCGAGGCCCCAGTTCGGGTATTCCTCGCCGTGATACCCGACTCCGCCGATGGAATGAGCGTATCGCAGAAAGTCCTGGGTGGACTTCAGTTCCAGCCGCGGGATCAGGAAGCGAGTACCATAGTGCCAGTTGTGAAAGGCAAAGGCGTGGGCGACCTTGGCCCAGCTCTCCAGGTAGGCTTTCTCCTCCTTGCGGAATTTCGGGTCGAAGTGGAAGCGCGACCGGTCATTCACGATGAGGATGATGATGTTCGGATGGACCTTGACCGAAGGCGGGGCATACGTGCCGCATTGATAGGCCATGGTCCCGATCTTCTTGCCGGGATGCGTCTTCTCGAGTTCCGCGCACACCTGGTTGAGGAAGCGGAAGAACAGATCTGAGAAGCATATATGCCCGACCTCATCGTATTTCAGGCCTCCGTTCATGCTTATACATTTGTCGCACTGACACCACCCGTAGTTGTCGTTCTGCGCGAGGCTGAAACACTCGTCGTCCGGACGTTCATCAAAGTATTTCCGGGCAGCCTCGACCGCGATCTTCGCTACCGCCGGGTTGCTCAAACACGGCTGCCAGTTCGCGTACTTGTGTCTACTCTTCGCGTGGGGAACGTTCCGCTTCCCGCCGATCAAAGGGAAGTACTCCGGATGCTCTTTGCCGTAGACATCCGGGTCAATGACCTTCCCGATGTTGTGGCCGATCCAGTACCGCTCCGGCCAACTAGCGCGGTTCCACTCCATCCATCGTTCGTGGAGCACGCCGCTGGTGTAGCGGTTCAGATAGCTCGGGCTTTCCTTCCGGTCGAGTTGCTCGACTCTTATGTCTTTGGCCTTAGGGACGATCTTCCACAGATCCCCTGGCAGGTACTGCCGAACGCCGCAGACCTCTTCGAGGAAAATCCGCACGGCGTGACGCGTGCCCAGGTGAGAGCCGCCGACGAGCACGACGCGGTCGCCCACCCGCTTGAGCAACACGCCCTCTTTATCAAGTTCTTCGAGGCCGAGTTTCAGGCCCTTTACGTACTCAGTGCGGCCCACGTGGATGGCCGTGCCATTCACTGCGGTCCCGTCCTGCTGCGTACGCAGATTACAGCCGGCGATCTGCCGGATGTACTTCTGCAACTCCCCAACCGCGGCCCGCAACGGCCAGCCGGCTTTGCCTTCCGTTTTCTCCGCAACAATGACAGCTTGGGCCTTTCCGTCTTTGACCAGGTGGAGCGGCTCCGAAAGTACCGCGGAAGAACAGACCAGAACAGCCATACCAACGGGTGCATACCGACTCATCATTTTGTTACTCCTATCGCAGAAGAGGTCCTATCTCATTCCAGAATCAACAATCCGGTCTGACCGGGTGACCGGCCGGCGGGGGCCCTGGCAGCGGGGGCGAACCAGCTTGAGGCGCGGGTGGCTGGGCCGTGGCCGCGGAAGAATTGGTGTTCGGGCGTCTTGTAGTGGCGTAGGAAATTGGCGCGGAGCAACTCGAACGCGCCCGGCTTCACCTTGTGCTCCTTGAAGTAGACGTTGTCCCACGGCAGGGCCAACTCGACGGTCCAGACCTTCTTCTCTTTGTCGTACGCCTGAGCCAGGCGTTCGGGCGGGTTCCAGGCATAGACCTTGCCCCGCACGTCGATGGTGATGCGGAGCGCGATCCCGGCGCCCGCGAGCGGCGCGAAATGGAAGGTCATCGCGTCGCCTGTGAACATGTTGTAGTTGCCGTCCTGACTGTGGCCCTCAAAGACGGAGGGGGCACTCTCCGCGCTCCTTACCGTGAAGTAGAGGGCCGCGGCATCGTGTCCGATGTAGACCTCGGTCCAATCTGACTCCACTAGCTTCGGCTCCTCCTTGCTGCGGCGCGGAACTACGCTGTACCGATAGAAGGTCAACTTCAGGGCTTGCTTGAGGAACGCGTCTTCTGCGACTCCGTCGGTCTCGATCGGGTTCTCGACCTCTGGAACCGCGTTCATGCTGCCCTTGAAGACGTGGTTCATGCGTTCCTTGAGCCACCCAAGCGCCTGCTTCTCAGGATCTTTGGGGAAGCGCTTCTCCGCGGCCTGGATGGCCTGTTCCGCCTCACGGGAAAGGGCGCGCCAGTCCGTTTCCGCTTTCTCCCGCAAGCGTTGGGCGAGCATGCCGCCAATCTGCGCAGTGATGGTTGCACCGATCCCGCCCGCGTAGCTGGACGGAGGCATGTCGCGTCTGGCCAAGCCGCAGTCGTGCTTGATCTTCCCCAGTTCCTTCTCCAACTCTCCGAGCTTAACGACCGCGGCGACCGCGCTGTTGAGCACGGCTTCCGGTGACGCCTGGGTCGCAACGCCCGACATGTACGCCTTGCCGATGCGCGCAAGCAGATCCATATCGACCTCCACCGGACCGCGAAAGTAGCGGATGCGCTCCTTCACGATCCGTGTCTTTGCCATCGCCTCGGCCTTGGCAAGGAGTTCCTTCATGCGCTCGATGTAGGGATAGATGACCACCGCGCGGGAGAGAGGGTTCCCATAGGGACTGAGGGAACGGCCACGCTCCGCGGACTCGGGGACGATCCTGGCGCAGAGGTCCCAATACTCCAGCATGGGCTCGGAGGCCGCGCCGAAAAGGTCGCGGCAGTATTCGGCCATCAGACGCTTCACGTCCGCGTCGTTATCCCACAGCACTCGCGTCATCAGCCAGTACTTCGGCCCCTCGATCTGCCAGTCGGGATAGACCTCAGCGTAGAAGAAGTTGCCGCCCTTCTCTTTGCGCTTCCGGAGAATTGGCTGGAGATTGTGCAGGTTGAAGCGGGGTACTGTTGTCGGGTAGGCGTACTCGTAAATCCCCACGTGCGCGGCCTTTCCTTCCCACGGCCTCAAGGTCTTCTCCACCCAGTCCGGTGGGGTGTTGGCGAGATAGAAATTCCGCAGCAGGAAGATATTGTCCCGCAGCTTGTACTGCCGGGGAGGGGAAGTGGTGTAGTGATAGCAAAGGCCGCCGACCATCTTGCCGGGGAACTCCTTGTCCACATTCTCTGCGACCTTGTTCATCATGTGGTAGTAGATGGAGCCCTGATTCCAGTACTTGTAGCTGCCCTCGGTGACAAGGGGTTCCCCTTCCAGGAGCTTGCGGCATTCCCCGCAGAAGCAGAATCCTCCCGAATCGTTCATCCCGACCGAGAAAGCTTGCAGTTCAGGGTCGTCAGTGAAGGTCGCTATCGCGGCTTCGGTGCAAATGCGCACAGTCTCCGCATGGCTGTAGCACGGCTGCCAGCCCGCCTTGCGTGCGAGTACCTTCCGGACACTTGCCTCGCGTTTCTCCTCCGGAAGGTCCTTCGGCAGACAGTGATCGAGAATGTCATAGAGCAGCTCTTCACGTGTCTTCTTCTTCGGCACTTGCTCCTCATCGAGGTCCTTGGCGAGTTCCTCCCCAAAGCCGGCATCTTCTTCCGTTCCGTCCGGCGCGTCCTCTTCATCCAGGCCGAGCCCGTCTCCGGCCGCCGTCGCTTTCTTCAGGAAATCCTGCTCCTTCGCCCGGAGCTTCTCCTGGGTCATGGCCTGGTTATACGTCTGGAAAACGCCGACCATGCCGTGATGGAAGAGGAAGGGCTGCGGGCAACTGTCCGTGTGATACTGGATGCCGTTGTACGGCTGCCACCACACGTCGCTGCGCGGGCAATGCTCGCGATAGAAGCCACCAGTACTGAAAGCACGCAGGCGGAAGTCCGGCTTCAGCTTCAGCTCGCCTGTGGGTAGCGAAGCGTTCGGCGCATAGGGCGCGGCGTGAAAGAGACCATAGGCGTGGTACTTGCGCACGTGAAGAACATTGTTGAGAAAGTAGTAGACGCCAGTGGCCGTGCCGCTGGGAGTCGGGCCGCAGATGAAAAGCTTCTCCGGCGTGACCCGGAGACAGAATCCGTCGGGGAGGAGCGATTCGGCCAGGTCTGGAATGCCCTCGCGCTGCGCGGCCGCGGTCTGGCCGATCTCAATTGTCTGGTCGTAGCCTCGGCCCCCGATGTGGAACCTTGCGCCGGTGACGAATCTCAGTTCGTCCCGGAGGATGTCGGGCGCGAGACCGGTCATTTTCACCACCGACTTCCGCACCTCCGGCGAAACAACGATCCCGGCCGCGGCCTTTCCTTCGACGCAGAGGGGAAAGACCCCTTCGCCGGGCTCGTAAGGCAGACTGTCCGTAAGCAGGGACGCGGCTTTGACCACGTTCGCCTCGATGACGGGTGGGAGCACCTCAAGTCTGACTTCGATCCGGGCCGCCTCCTCGAAGGACACGGTCTTCTTGTCAGCGGAATCCCCTTCCTCCTCTTCCTCGAGGTCTGGGTCTTCCTCCTCCTCTTCCTCCTCTCCCGTGTCCTCCGTCAGAAGTGTGCCGGCTGACGGCTGGACGGATTCCGGCGCATGCTTCGCAAGTGACTTGTCCCGGTCCTCCCTGGAGAACCGTCCGACCTCCCACGTGATCACAAGCTGTCTCGCCTCCCTCTCTCTCACGGTGAAGTCCAGGAAGAAGTTCTGGAACTCCTGCTGCGGGGAGAAGTCCCCCATCACGAGCACGCGACTGCGGTCGCCGGCCTTAACGGATACGGCCAGGTCGCGGACCCGTCCATCGTCGTAGGGAACCAGTTTCATGGGGATCCAGAAGCGATGGCGTCCCGCGGGCAGGGGCGGGGTCCCGAACTCCACGACCGTGCCACTGTTCTGCAACTCGAGCGTTCCATCAGTGGTGGTGCTGGTGCCCGTCATCAGGTTGGTGACATGGACCCGGGCGTTCGCCACGTGCCGGCTCATGATGTCTTCGAGTTGCTGCGGGGACCGCGCGATGGGAATTCGCGGCTCGGTCGCGCCCTCTACTGAATCCGCGGGCTCCGCAGCGAGTGTGCTACAGGCTGCCGCAAGTGCGATGAAGAATGTCGTGGTTCTCATTTGTGGGAGTCCAGGTTACTCAAAGAGCAGAACGCCCAGGTAGTCCGCGTTGTTGAATCCCTCCGGGGAAGGCGCCCAACAGCTCAGTTCCTCCTTGCCCGCGAGTGGTTGAATCCGGCCGAACTGCGCTCTCCACACGGTGCCGCTTTCGGGCGCGCGTCCGAAGTCCCGCCATGGGATCGCCATCTCCAGAATCCAGGTGCCGGTCTTCTCATCCTTGCCAGTCTTGATCTGGATCTCGCCCTGCCAGTCGCCGCTACCTTCGCCCTTCCCCAACGCGTCGTAAAGGGTGCCCCGCGGATTGACGATGTAGTGGCGGAACTCCTCCTTGGGAGCGTCGGCCGACAGGAGGGTGAAGTCCAGGGAGTCGTCGCGCCAGACTCCACTGTCGCGCTTCTCGCGGTTCTGCACCAGTTTCGCCAAGTCCTGCTTGCAGCTTGCTCCCAGGTACAGGGCCTTCCCATCGAAGCCAATGCGCACCGCGGTCTGGTTAGTGGCCGGGTTCCGCGTGATCTTTCGTGAGCGGTCGTGCATGACGTTGAAACCGGTCAGGACCGCCGCGTCCTTCCACGTGTCTTCCCCGAGCTTGCCGTCGAGCGTGGGCGGGACTTTCAGGCGCGGCACGTAAGCGGTTGCGGTCAGGTAGTCGTCGAGGCGGTCGCGCAGCTTTGGCCATGCGAGGCCCTGGGAGAGCGGTTCGGCCTTCGCGGCCTGGGCCACCAGTTTCGAGAGCGCGCCGAAACGCGCCTTCAGAGCAACGCTCAATGCGGCCTGCGAGTCTGGCTTCTTCTCGGCTACCTCAAGCCGGGCCAGCGCGGTGGCGATGGAGCTACCCACTGCGCAGTACTCACCCGTGAGGTTGCGCACTGCCATCTTGCCGGCGCAGAACATGACCGTGTCTCCCTCGATTTGCGCGAGATAGTTCTCCAGGGCCTGAACCCCGTACTGCATGCGGTTCAAGTTGCTGACGAGCTCTGCGAACGCTTTAGATGTCTGAGGAGTGTTGTCCCGGATCGAGTCCCAGATCATGAAGCGCGCAGAGTAGTATTCGGTCACGCGGAAGGCCTTACTGGCCAGGTCAATGCGCTTGCGGACCGTATCGTCCTCCGCTCTTGCCAGCGCCTCCGCGAGGGCCCTGCGGCAGTCATGTACCACCCCTGGGGTGATGACCCGATTCATTTGCGGGCGGAAGATGTAGTTGAGCGGTGGATTCTGGGGAGGCTGGGCATTCCACGCGTTCTCCAGCGTGTCGTAGTAGCGGCGCATCGGCTCCGCGGCCTTGCCGTAGAAGTTTTCGCAGAACTCCTGGAGCAGCGCGTCTACGTCCGCGTCCGTGTCCCATAGTAGCCTGGAGGAGATCCAGCTCTTCGGGCCCTCGAGCCCGAAGTTGGCGTACTCTTCGCCGTGGTACCCGATCGCACCGATCTCGTACCCGAACTTCAGGAAAGTCTTGGTCGATCTCAGTTCGAGCCGCGGAAAGAGGAACCCCATGCCGTTGTGCCAGACGTGGAACGTGAACTTCTTCCCTACAGCGGACCACTTCTTCATATACGCGGTCATCTTCTCGCGATACTCCGGATCGAAATGGTAGGGGGACAGATCCAGCGTCCGGCAGACCACGACGTTCGGATGTATTGGGAATTCGGGCGGATCATACGTGCCGCACTGGTACGCGTACCCGCCAATCAGCTTGCCCGGGTGTGTCTTGACCAACTGTTCCGCGACCTTGTTGTAAAACCCGTAGATGAGATTGGAGAAGCAGACGTGGCCGTGCTCGTCGTACTTGAGGCCCCCGTTCATTTTGAGGCACTTCGCACACATGCAGTAGCCGTAGTTGTCGTTCTGAGCCAGGTTGAAGAGCATTGAGCCCGGGCGTTCGTCGAAGAACTTGCGCGCCTCCTCTGTCGCGATTTCCAGGACCTGGGGATTGCTCCAGCATGGCTGCCAATTCTTGCAGGGCTTCTTCCATCGCCACTTCGGCGGGACCCGCCGTTCTCCGCCGATCAGGGGGAAGTACTCCGGGTGGCCCGCGCCGTACTTGGCCGGATGGATGACGTTGCCGATGTTGTGAAAGATGTGAAGAGGCCCCTGCTTGGCGTCGTTCCACGTGCTCCAGGCATAGCCGCCGGGCACGGCCTGGCCCTCGCCAATGCCGCTGAAGTCACGCGACGCGTAGTCCGGTTCGTCCCGTCGGTCGAGCTTGTCGATGGCGATGGTCTTCTTTTCGGGAATGACCCACCCGAGCGGGCCGGGTATATACCTGCGCACGCCGCACTCCTCTTCCAGAAAACTCGTCACCGCGTTCAAGACGCCGCGCTCGGGACCGCCCGCGATCACCAGTTTGTCGTCGAGACGTTTGAGAACGATCACCTGGCCAAAAGGGGACTCCAGCGGCAAGTCGAGGCCCTTCACGTAATCGGTCAGACCCATGTGAACGGTCGGCCCCCTCGCCGCTTTCGCTGCGGGAGTGCCGTCCTCTACGACCGTGAGGCGCGCGCCTGTGATCTTCTGTACGTAATCCTGCATCCTCCGGGCCGGCAACGCGATGTTGGAGTAGTGCCTGTAACTCTCCTGCCGGTACTTCGCATACTTCGCCTCGTAGTCCGGAGTCGGGTTCCCCTCCTTATCGGTCTTCGCCGGCCTGGCAGGCGGCTTCCCCCTGGGCCGCACGATGGTCGCCTCCGCCTTACCGTCCTTAACCAGGTAGAGCGGCTCCGCCCCACCCAGGTTGCAGGTGAGGAGCAGCGCGCAGCAGAGGCCCCACGCTAGACGCTGGCGGGTCGTGATTTCGGTCGTTTCCGTCTTCCCCTTTTCACCTTCCATGTTCGTCCGCTCCTGAGGACAGTTCGGAGACTGTACCGTCATGATCTCGATGAAGCGAGTGCCTACTCCAGGATCAATACGCCGAAGGTATCCGGATCGTTCAGCCGGGTCGGGACTGGCGTCCACGAACTCACTTCCAGGACACCCTTGTGTTTCCACGCAAAGATATCCTTGTCAACATTTTCACGGGCGATGTTGGCCCGTATCAGGGTGCCCCGCGAGGGAGAGACGCCGAGGTCAGAGAAGGGGAGCGCCAGCTCTACGCTCCACTCGTCGTCCCGTTCCCCGTATTCCGCGCCAATCTTGATGCTGCTGTTCCATGAAGCGTCCGAATTCTTCCGGTCGAAACACGCGCCGAGCGCGTTGACGATGAAGTGGTAATAGCTCTTCTCCTCGTCGGGTTGCGCCTGGATGAAGATTTCGATCGCGTCGTTCCTCCAGATCTTTCCGTCCCGCTCCCTAAACGTGGCGATCACCTTGTCGCCGGCGTACTCCTGCAGAACCGCGCCCAGATAGAGATACTCTCGGTCATAGGCGATGCGGACCGTGGTATCCCGCCAGACCCGTTTGGAGCTCTTGTGCCTCCAAAAACCTTTGACCTGGGCCGCGTCGCCCCACTCCGCCTCGGTCACACGGCCGTCGAGGGTTGGGGCCTTCTCCGCCCGCGGGACGCCGAGGACGTTGCGCAGCATCGACTCGAGACGGCGCCGCATCACTTGCTCCTCGGCTTCCTCGAACCGTTTCTGCTTCTCGAGATAGCGTTCGAATCTCTTCCGGACACCGAGGGCGAATTCTACGGGCGAGCGGGCCGCGCCCCGCCTGCTCTCGGCGTACAGTTCGCCGTAAATTCTGCTGAATTCCTGGGCGACGACGGCCTCTTCGAGAACGCCCTGCCGCAAGGGCGGCGCGGTGCGGAAAGCGGGGGCGCCCATCTCGAAGAGCGACCTGACCGCGTGCCGGTCCAGCGCTTCATCGTAAATGCGCAGATCGTCCATGCTGATCTTGCCGCCGTAATAGTTGTGCTTTCCACCCAGATAGAACTTCTCCGAGTGCGCGTCCGGGGGGTTACACTGATCGTTGATATCCACCAGGCTGCCGTTGACGTACAGGTACACGCCCTCCTGGCCCCACGCAAAGGCGAAATGCTTCCAGGTTCCCGCTGCCCATTCGCTCTTTCCGTCCTCAGAGATGAACCTCCAGGCAAGGGTCTGGCCGCCTCTTCTGCCCCCCTTCCCGGAATCGCTGATCCCCATGGTTATGGCGCTCTTCTTGCCGCCGGAGAGACACCAGAAGCCGTTGACGGGGCTTCGCTGCCAGTCGGTCCACTTCTTGAATATCCAGTGATTCTTGAACTCCGGCAGCCAGTGAGGCTTGAGCCAGAAGGCGAGGGTACCTTTCTTCATGGGAAAGTCCGGCTCTTCTTTGAAGACCACCGCGTCCTCGCCGATGACAATCGCCTTGCCCACCGGGCCGTCCTCGTAGGTGTACTTGGCGTCCTCGAGGGGGCCGACCTCCCGGCCGGCAATGGTAGCGGCGCGTTCACCATCGAAAGGGGCATGGTAGTACGGGGACTTCGTGTCATCGGCTGCGATCGGACCGCACGGCAGGGAGAAAGCGATGATGCACAGGGAGGCGGTGCGCGTGAAGCAGGTCAGCATGGCACATGTTCCTTCCAAATGAGAGACCAGCTATTTGCACAAGTTTGCCGAGGCCGGAGTTGGAGTAACGCCTTTAGGCGGGTCTTGGCGCGACGATAACTCAGCAGACCCGGCTAAAGCGGTTACTCCAACAAAGCCGCCTCAGAAGGTCGTTTCTTGGTGTCACCATAGACTACTCGAAAAGTCTAGCGCCGTAGTACTAAGCAAACGACGCGACGTCGCTCCACCAGAATGGAAAAGAATCGCTACTCAAGCATCAGTATGCCGAAGGACGCGGGATCGTTGAAGCCGCCGGCCACGATCGGACACCACGTGCTGTAAACGTTGTCCGTATGCCAACGGTTTCCTCTCGTGTACGCATCATCGCGCATGACGTTCCCGCGGCAGATCCTCCCGCTCTTTGGTGTGACCCGCAGATCCTTCCAGGGAATCGAGGCCTCCACGAGCCAGACCCCTTTTTGCTTGTCTTTGCCGATCGCGAATTTCGCATTGCCGTGCCATGCTGCATCCTTCCCGAATGCGTCGTAGACCATCTCGTTCGCGCCAAGTATGAAGTGGACGAAATTCGGCGACTTCAGGTCTGGGAGAAAGGCGAACTCTACCGCGTCGCCCCGCCAGACCGGTCCATCGCGCTCTTGGGCCGCGCCGATCAGATCCTCGACGTCCTTTTCCGGGCAGTGGTACGCCAGGTACAGATTCTTCAGGTCGTATCCGATGCGGACCGAGGTCGGATACTCGGGCAGGCTCTTCTGCTTGGTCTTCTTGTCGTAGACGACGAGTCTGCCCAGGTCGGCCGCAGTCTTCCACGCCGCGTCGTTCAGCTCCCCGTCGATCTTCGGCCGCGGAATGCGGGGCACGATCGCAACGCTGTCCGCCGCGTTGCCCAGCATGTTTTTGAGACCTTCCAGGTAGCTTTCCCGGCTGATCGGTGTGTCCTTAGAAGTACTCCGTCGCATGGACAGACCCGGCCGTCCTGCACGGGAGCGGGCCGGGAGATCCAATTCGCCCGGAACAGCACGTCATCATCTCGCGGCAGAATTTCGACTCGCGGATACGACAACGGCTATCCTGGCCTGGAAATCCAGGCGAAGAAAACAGAGGTATTCAATAACACGGTCGTCAACAGCCGGGAGCGCGTCGCCATCAGAATTAACTCCAAGGCCCTCGGCTCGGTACTGAGGAATAACCTGGTCGTGACCCTGGACCCCAGGATTCGGCATCCGAGCCTGCAGTTCCTGGGTGGAACGCCGTCCTCGTTCGACGTGAAGTTGAGTCACAACTTCTTTTATCACGCGGCCAAGCCCGACGGCCGAGTGCTTCAGACCAACGAGGGCAACTTCACAGCGGCAGGGCTCCTGGCGAAGTACGGAACCGGCAAAGCCAGCCAGATCGTCGCGCCAAAGTTCGAGGAAGAACCCGTCCGCCACTATTTCCTGACGGCCGGCAGCCCGGGGATCGATGGGGGAACCGACGTTGGTTTGCCCTTTGCCGGCAAGGCCCCCGACGTGGGATGGAAAGAGCTTGGGAGTGAGGCCGATGCGCCCCGGTATCCCGATGTCATGATCGACGGCAAGGATGATGACGCTGCGATCCTGTATCTGTGGGGCAAGAGCAAGGCGCCTCCCCAAAAGCCAAAGCAGCAGACATCGCGGTCACGAGTCGAGGACAGTCTGTCCCGCGGGATGCTCTGCGAGTCAAAGGGTGACTTTACCGAAGCGACGATCTGGTACCACGTGGCTGCTCACAGCGATGCCACAGAAACTCGACGGCAGAAGGCCAGTGATCTTCTGGCCGCATTGCTCGCCCGGCCCGAGGTAGCCATCGCGCTTCGGACATCAGAGGCGGAAGCCGCGTTGTCCCGTGTACGATTCTTCCTGGGTGGACGAAAGAAGAAAGTCGTGCCGGCCAGACACTACCTGGAGGTGGCCCAGGCAACCGCGAGAGAGGACGACCAACTGGCGAGAAAGCTCGACAAGATACTGTCAGAAATTCGCTCGCGACTCTCCAGTGCCACGAACACTGGAAGCCAAAGCTCAAGAGCCCCGAGATGACGGCTCAGCGATCGTCACCACCCGTCCAGAAGTTATCGCCTGCTACTGCTCAGGAAGTCTTTTCCAGCATTCTGGCGCAATTACTCTGGCCTGTCAGTCTGCACGCCAGGGCCTCTGGGGGTAACAGCTCATGTTTCGTCCCGGTAAATGCGGTAAGCGTTGTTTAAGGTACCGCCGTCGACCGTCAGGACCTGGCCGGTGATGTACGATGCATCTTCCGAGGCGAGGAAAGAGGCGGCAGAGGCGATCTCGCTGGGCAGACCAAACCGACCCAAGAGTGCCAGCCTGGTCGGTTGGGGCGCGTCATCCGGATGACTGGACTGGATGGCTCCGGGAGCGATGGCGTTGACGCGGATGCCGTGCGGAGCAAGGTCAGTAGCCATACTCCGAGTCATACTCACGATGGCGCCTTTGGCCGCTCCATAGGCGCAGCAATGAGGCTGCGGCAGAAAGCTGTTAATGGACGCTATGTTGATGATGTTGCCGGCGCCGGTCTCGGCCATCTTCCTGGCAGAAACCTGTGCGCAGAGAAACACTCCGGTTTGGTTCACTGCGATAATCCGGTCCCACTGCTCCTGTGTGATTTCAAGGAAGTGCCCATCCTCGCCGGTGATTCCGGCATTATTAACGAGGATGTCGATGCCTGGAAAATGCCGGCCGGCCTCCTCGACCATCTGCTCAACGGATTCCCGTTTTGAAACATCCGTCCGGATGTAAAGGGCCTTGCCACCGGTGGCCTCGACCTCATCGCAAACGCTCTCTCCCCGTTCCGGAACCTGTTCGGCGATAACGACTGCGGCTCCCTCGCGTACAAATCGAAGGGCGATGCCGCGGCCTATGCCATGCCCACCTCCGGTGACGATAGCGACCTTATTCTTCAGTAGCATCAGTCAAATTCCTCCGGGCCGCGGATGCGCGACCTTTGCTCTCAGAAAAAACAGAATCGTAGCCAGGAATTCCATCATCCGGTAGCACGATTACCCGCGGAATTTCAGTGCCTCGCATTTTACCGACTGCCCTCGCTGACTTCAGGTAAGGGCTTGCCTTGCGGCTCTCATTATGCAAAGTTCCAGCCCTTGCCGGCCAGAACGAAACACCTTTTGGGAAGGATGAACATGAATGCAAAAGTGATCGCATGCGAGGTCTTCTTTCGGGAAATCTGCTTCTGTGCCGCAAGCAGCACCAATACTCATGATCTGCATTTTGTTACCCAGGGCTACCACGACAATCCGGATGTCGGCCGCACGGGGCTTCAAGGCTTCATTGACAGCGTGCCAAGCGACAGGTTCGACGCAGTGCTCCTCGGCTATGGCCTGTGCAGCAACCTGACCGTTGGGCTCACCGCGCGCGATCTCCCGGTGGTGCTGTTTCGGGGACACGACTGTATCACCATGCTGCTCGGATCGAAGGAGCGATACACCGAGTATTTCAAGGAACATCCGGGTACCTACTTTTATTCCGCCGGCTGGCTCGAACACCGACAGCGTGGCGGTGAGCGCGTCGGCTACATGGAGAACTCCGGTCTTGGCCACAGCCAGTCCTACGACGAAATGGTCGACGAGTATGGCGAGGACAATGCGAAGTACGTGATGGAGGTCATGGGAGGCTGGACGAAACACTACACCCACGGTGCGCTCATCGATTTCGAATTCCAGGGACAGCTCGATACTGAGGCCAAGGTGCGGGACATCTGCACCCAAAGGGCCTGGGAGTTCGTACGACTCGAAGGGGATCTGTCCCTTATCCAGAGGTGGCTCGACGGGCAGTGGAACGAAGATGATTTCCTCGTCGTGCAGCCGGGACAGCAGGTTCTGTTCACCGGCGGTGAGGGCATCATGGCCTGCAACGAACCGGGTTCCTGATCCGTGGTTCTCCTCAGGAAATTGGCGCGATTTCGTTGCGGCCGGCGCAAAGTGAGGTCAGATAATGTGGACTGGCGGGAATCTGACAGCTTGCTGCCAGGATGATTATCTGCAACGCGCCTGCTCTCCATGTATCAGTATGGTTACAACCTGGCCGAGGTGTCATGCCCGTTCCCCATGATGACGAAGTGGAGCAGAGACCTGCCCATTCTCTATGCAAACAACGTCAATCTCTGGACACCGGAGACCATGCCAAATTTCGAGTCGACTTTGCCCGGCATGTACCTCGGGGTCCGCATGTCGTGGTATACGAAGGCCGCACCCAAATCGATCCTCGATGAATTCTTCACACGCTTTTACGGCTCAGTGGAAGCTCCCATGCGCGAGTATTGGGAGACTATTGACGAAGCCTGGGCAAATGTCCCCGAACACGCTGGCTGCCGATTCGGCCACGCAGTTCGCTTCACACCGGCGGTCATGAAGGCAGCGCGGGAAGCCCTCGATCAGGCGTTGGCTGGAAGTCAGACGGTTATGGAATACCGGCGAGTCAAATTTGCGAACGATTCGTTCCGGGAATTCGAGCTCTACATGAAAATCCACAATGACCTCGTCAGTGGACGCTGGAGAAATCTCGAAAAGGACACGGCCCGCTGGCGGGGCACCTGGGATTCTCTGCGTGACGAATACAAGGAACAGTACGCGTTCAGCCCCTACGGCAACACCTACTTCGGCTACTACACAGCGGCCCTGGTAAAAGACGCCACTCGCATCTCGCAGAAGTGTAAAATCCTCACCAGGCCGATCCGTAAATGGGGTTACCAGGTGGACAAGGACAAGAAAGGGCAGGGCCTGGGCTGGAGCAAGCCCGATTTCGACGACAAGGAATGGAAGACAACCGATCCCTGCGTCGAGACCTGGTCTGCGCTGGGACTGTTCGACTACTTTGGAACGGTCTGGTATCGAACGAAAGTGAAGCTGCCGAAACTGACCGAGGGCAAGAGGGCCTTTGTGTGGTTGGGCGGCACCGATGGCAGCACCAGGCTGTTCGTCAACGGCATGCACATCCCGTACGTCAACGCGAAGGGCGAAACGGTCGAGCAGCACGGCGGCTTTTCCGCCCCGGTATCCTTCGACATCACCTCGGCTGTCAAACCAGGCGCCGAGAACCAACTGACAGCCATGTGCACGAGATGGTCAAGTTGGATCAACGAAATCGGCACCGGCGGCTTGCTGGGCCCGGTGATCGTTTACGAGGAGTGAGGCTTTTTCGCTATGGCAAATAAAGTCGGCCGGTACCACGGAGGTTTTCCAAGACCTCCAAATGCCCCTCGATGTTATGATCCGCCATTATCCCCCGCATGCTGCATCTCGGCGTTTTGTGCTGAATCCATCATGGCAAGGCGTGCCTGGAACTTTTGGCGGCTACGCTGCAGTTTCTCTTCTACTTCTTCGGAGTACTCATGGTTTTCGTGCCGTTCAACGATTGCCTGGTAATCGCGCATGACAGCATCCTGATGTTGCTCGATGTGCTGAATCGCTTTCTGGACGTCATCAGGAGTCAGTCTGAAGAGCCCGGCGATTTGGTCGTGACGCCACCCTTTTTTCCAATAGTCGACAATGTCGTAAACGGTAATCCTTGTCCCCTCGATTTCCGGGCCTCGCCCTCTATCAATGATCCTGTCCATCGTGGGTCTCCTCAGCGGCTCTATGCATTGAACAGCGCAATCGAGTCATTATACGATTTCCCGCGGACTTCTCGATTACGGCAGAGATCGATTCTCTTCATTTGATTCGATGATGCCGTTAACCTCGGACGCCCAAGCTTCGATTTGCTCCTGGATATAGTCAGCCCGTCATTGGGCTCGATGAAGCCCACTGATGCAGGTAGATGCTATCGGAAGACGATTCTTGAATATCGCCTTCCAATGATGGGAAAGCCTCCGAGAGAGAGTTGGTGCACCCTAATCCTCTTTCAAAGATGACAGCGCAACGCTCATAGCTAGAATCGGTTCGCTCATAAGCTGAGGTCATGCCATGCAAATCTATGTAGACAGAAACGATAAAGGGTCTCTCACGGTCAGGGGCAGCCGAATTTCATTGAGTTCAATCGTGAAGTTGTATCTGGAAGGCGAATCCGCTGAGACCATCCGAGAAGCTTACCCAACGTTATCGCTGCCGGCGGTGTATGGCGCCATCACTCACTACCTGGAGAATCAGGGAGAAATTGACGAAGAACTGGCGAGTGAGCTCAGTAAGGTGAAACAGATGCGGGAGGCAGCCTCAGCACGCAATCATCAACTCCGGCAACGCCTGAAGTCGACCAAAGTTCAATCCAGGTGAGCACACTTAAATATCTCCTTGATGAGGACGTCGACCAGCGCATTCTGCGCGGCATCGAGCGACGTGAACCGAGCATGGAGGTCACAACTGTGCAAAAGTCTGGCCTGCGTTCAGCTCCGGATTCCGAGATTCTTGAATTTGCTTCATCAGAAGGTTTCGTCGTGATCACACAAGACATCAACACAATGACCGGCCACCTGTTCGACCGCATGGGTGAGGGAAAGGACTGTCCCGGCGTCATCTTTATCCCGCCTGACGTCGCGATAGGTGATTCCATCGAAGACTTGATCGTGATTTGGAGCAGTTCGACAGCCGAAGAGTGGCTGGACAGGTATGACTTCCTTCCGATCTGATGAATTGGCCTTCGACACCGTGCCCTGAGCAGCTCACTTGCTGCGTAATCGTCACACGATTTCCCTGCGATGGTGGAATAACAGAACAGATAGATCTGTTTCATTCTCCCCAATCAAACTTCGCCCCGAGGGATTCAACCTTCTGTTCACCCAGATAGAAAAGCCTCGTTTCGTAGGGACCAAGCCGGGTATCGAATTTATTGGCGCCCCGAGAGAGGACCTTCTTCCTGAAGAGATCGTAGATGCGAGCGTGGCGTGGCAGCCTCACCATGGTTTCACTGGGTTCTGCGACAGTGTTGTGGAGAACGACCCAGGACCGGCACGCGTTCACATAGAGCCGTGGGTCATTAACGAAACGGTGGACCCCGGCCTCTTCGGCAACCTTTGAAAGGATCTGTCTTGGAAGATATGGGATGCCGCAAAAAACCGAGGTCCAGTCTTTCGCCTTTTTGATGGCAAAAGCAGTTTTTCCGTTAACTGCGTAACGGCCTGCCGTTTCGATTCCGTTGTCTTCCGCATGGAAATGTGGGGCATAGGTCTTTTGAAACCACTGGCGATTGGCGTAGGGCAAACGCGAGAAGATCTTCTGGCTGTCCATTTCCGGGAACCATCTATGGGATGGGTCTAATCTGATTTCGTCCATGAGTGGGGTGAGATCCACCTTCAATTTCATGCCCGTCACACTGCTGGCCCGGCCAGCATCCATGCCGGTTCGTTCATTGATATAACCTGGCGCCCAGAACCATAGCAGCGTCCTGCCGTTTCTCTTGAATCGCTCGTTAATGATGACGATCTGCTCGTCGGAAAGCGCCTCTGCATTCAGGAAAATGCAGAGCTTATAGATCTCCCGATCTGAAGCGGCGCGGAGGTCATCGAGATGATAGAGATCGAAAGCCGCGCCGATGAAGTGAAGCTCCTTTTGAAGCACTTCATACACTTGATTGAAATTTGGTAGAGGGGTCAGGAGGTCCATGAAATACTGATTTCGATCTCCAATAAAGACAGCAATCTCTTTATCCGAGTACCACGGCTCCTGGAGAGCAAAGTCCTCAACGGCCGAGTAGTTTCTCAACTCACGATTCAGTTCAGGGTCGCCATTCCAGAGCGCCATGCCTTTTTCCGCTTTAACGCTGTCGAAGTTGAGCCGCCGTTCCGCCATTCCAAGACATAGATTTGCTCCAAAGTTCAGACGCTCAACTTCA
>Ga0187827_10002142_pt1 | contig 27396 bp, 21 predicted proteins | sample ETNtaG_39_FD_167969 | JGI IMG/M metagenome (GOLD analysis project Ga0187827, IMG submission 167969) | Marine microbial and viral communities from oxygen minimum zone, Eastern Pacific Ocean - ETNP2014_SV_150_PacBio MetaG (Illumina Assembly) | ecosystem: Environmental > Aquatic > Marine > Hypoxic... | reverse complement strand
CATACACTATTCGCTTTATGTGATGGGAGTATCCAATTCAAGAAAAAGAGAAATAATAGATCTTATGTAAGCGTTATTCCCTTCGCTGAGTAGTTTCTAATCTCATCTATATCAAAAGGCTGTTTCTTTCGAAACAGCCTTTTTTTTTATTTCAGTAAGCAATTCGCTTAGCTATAGCTATCAAGAAGACATGGCTGTGCGACAGCATAACAATAAATCATTTTTATTTAATAATTAACAAATAAACTTTCATCACTGCTTGCAATCTGTTTGCATGTAATATCTTATTTTTGTTAGCTTAAATACAATCACATGTTACAAGTAGCATATATCAGAGAACACAAGGAAGAAGTAATCCAAAAGCTGGCTATAAAAAACTTCGATGCGAAAGACATCATTGAAGAACTTATTGCCTTGGACGAAAAGAGACGTAAGACTCAAGCTGAGAATGATGAAACATTAGCGGAATCCAACAAGCTGTCCAAAGAAATTGGGATGCTTTATAAGTCTGGTAATATTGACGAAGCCAATGCTAAAAAAGCAGAAACGGCTGACTTGAAAGAGAAGTCGAAGCAATTAGGTCAAACCCTTTCTGACACTCAAGATGCGCTACATGAAAAATTAGTGCAAATACCAAACATCCCACACGAATCTGTACCTGCAGGGAACTCTGAAGAAGACAATAAAGTTATCAGTCAAGAAGGAGAAATACCCAACTTAGGAGATAATGCTAAATCTCACTGGGAATTAGTTGCAGAGAAAAATATCATCGATTTTGAATTAGGAGTAAAGATTACGGGTGCTGGTTTTCCAGTTTACCGTGGTAAAGGAGCAAGATTACAACGCGCATTGATCAACTACTTCTTAGATAAAAATACTGAGGCGGGTTATGAAGAAATTATGCCTCCACATTTGGTAAATGAAGACTCAGGTTTTGGTACTGGACAATTACCAGACAAAGAAGGTCAGATGTATCATGCTACAGAAGATAATCTGTATTTAATACCTACTGCTGAAGTTCCCGTAACAAATATCTTTAGAGATGTAATTGTAAAAAAAGAAGACTTACCTATAAAATGTACTGCCTATACACCATGTTTCCGTAGAGAAGCAGGCTCGTATGGTAAAGATGTTAGAGGTCTTAACAGATTACACCAATTCGACAAAGTAGAGATTGTACAAATTCAACATCCCGATGAATCTTATAAGACTTTAGACACAATGGTGGAACACGTAGCCAACATATTACGTGAACTCGGCTTACCCTTTAGAATACTTCAGTTATGTGGTGGAGATATCAGCTTTACCTCTGCCCTAACATTCGATTTTGAGGTTTACTCTACCGCGCAAGAAAAGTGGCTTGAAGTAAGTTCAGTTTCTAATTTCGAAAGCTACCAATCAAATAGATTGAAGCTTCGTTTTAAGGATGAAGACAAAAAGACTAGACTTTGTCATAGCTTAAATGGTTCTTCATTAGCCTTACCTAGGATTATGGCTGCCTTAATAGAGAATTATCAAGATGCTGATGGAATCAATATTCCTGAAGTACTTATTCCTTATTGCGGATTCAATAAAATCTAATAAATAACCGTAGCTTAGGTTTCGGTTTTTTTATGATGAACAAAAACATTTTCTACATAATATTGAGTCTAATATTAATCTCTTCATGTCAAGAAATTAATATTAATAAAGAAGTCCACAATACCTCGCTTTTAGACTCAGTCCTTGCATACCAACAAGAACTGATCGAAAAAATTGACACCCTAAAAATTAACTCTTGTATTGCACAATCTTCTCAACGCATAAAGCAGTTTGAGAGCCCAAGACTAAATACTTTTCAGAAACAATGGCTGCATCCTGAAAAAATAGCCTACCAGCATATTTCTGAAAATCTAAAAGTGCTCAAACCAATCGTAGATTCAATTCAGAAAGAATTTAATTACACACAAGATCAAATCCAAACACTTAAAGAAGATCTAATTCATAGACATCTAAGTAAAGAGAAATTTAAGCAGTATTTTATAGATGAACAAAAAGCCTTGGCGGAACTAGGGGCTCATACCAAAAAGTTACATACCATTTACGGTGCCAGTTGTTCTGCATTTGATTCACTAGAGTTCAAACTTCAAGGGGTAATCACACAGTTAGATGCACTTCAGAATGAATATATCGAAAGCAATGAAAACTAAACTAGCTTTACTTTTCATCAGTCTATGCATTTCCTTTTTAGCTCTAGCACAAAAAGATAATAACGCATTACTTGCCAGTCAATTTTTAAAATCTGGAAATTTCACTAAGGCAAGTCAGCTTTACAACAATCTATACAATACTCACAAATCCTCTAATTATTATCAAGGATTATTAGATTGCTATTTAGCATTAAGCAATATCCACGAAGCCGAAAAGCTCGTAAAAAAACACAGTAAAAAATACTCAAAGAACAGCTCTGTATTAGTAGATTATGCACACATTTTAAACCTAAAAGGAGAAGAAAAAAAAGCACAAAAAAAGTTCGACCAAGTCTTTGAACAACTAGAAATTAATGAGCAATTTGTAGGAATCACCGCCAATAAACTCACCAAGTACCAATATCTAGAAATGGCTATTAAAGCCTATGAAATAGGGCTAAAGAATCCTTCAAAAGGATCCTTCAGATTTCAATTAGCACGTATTTATGGGCAACTTGGAGATATTGAGATGATGTATGAGAATTATTTAACACTCATCATCACCAATAAAGCCTACTTACAAAGTGTAAAAACAACTCTAGGTAGAACGGTAAATAATGATCCGGAAAACGAAAACAATCAACTCCTAAAAGGTATACTCCTCAAAAACGTTCAGCAGTTTAACGACAAAAACATTAACGACCTTTTGATCTGGTTGTTCATACAAGAAAAAAACTTTGAGGCAGCATTCGATCAAGAGAAAGCTTTAGACCAAAGGCTAGGCTTAGACCAAAAAAAGGTATTTGAATTAGCATCAATCTGTCGCAAAAACAAAGCATTTAATACAGCTCTCAAATGCTACAATTATATAGTAGAATTAGGCACTATATCTACTTACTATTTAGATGCTCAGCTTGCCATACACAAAGTCCAAAAAGAAGTTTTAGAAGCCTCCTTAACTACCGAACCTCAAGAATGGATAGACTTAGAAGCTGACTTCATAAAAGGCCTTAATAAACTGGGAAAAACAAGCTATACCATTCTTCTATTAAGAGATCTAGCACAAATTCAAGCTTTCCAAATTCACAATATAGACAAGGCTTCAATCAGTATTCAAGAGGCTTTAAGTATTACAACAGCTAGCTCCGAAGACCTTGCAGAATGTAAGCTTGTGTATGCAGACATCCTGCTTCTTCAAAATGAAATTTGGGATGCTATCATCTATTATTCTCAAGTAGACAAGGCCTTTAAACACGATTTACTTGGTCACGAAGCTAAATTTAGAAGAGCAAAAATATCTTATTATCAAGGCGATTTCGATTGGGCTCAAGCTCAATTAGATGTACTAAAAAAATCTACATCTAAACTTATCGCAAATAATGCGATGGAATTATCGCTCTTAATTCAAGACAATTTAAATTTAGACACTACCACTGTCACCATGGAGATATTCTCTCGTGCCGATTTATTGATCTATCAGAACAAACTAAATGAAGCCTATAACACGCTAGACAGTATCGTAATTGATTACCAAGGTCATAGCCTCGTAGATGAGGTGCTTTATAAGCAACATCAAATAAAAATAGCTCAAGGTAAAATTGAAGATGCAAGTGAATTATTAGATCAAATCATTAACTTTTTTTCTTACGATATATTAGCTGATGATGCTAAATTTGCACAAGCTCAATTGCAAGAGAGCTACTTTAAGAACGCAGAAAGAGCAAGTGAACTCTATCAAGACATTATGACAAATCATCAAGATAGTTTTTACCTCTCGGAATCGAGAAAACGTTATCGCATTTTAAGAAAAGAATAAGTATGATTATTTATAACGTAACCGTTAACATTGAAGAATCTGCTGAACAAGAATGGCTCAGTTGGATGAAAGAAATACATATTCCAGAAGTGATGAAAACAGGGCTGTTTGAATCGGCTAAAATGGCAAAAGTTTTGGTGGAAGAACAAATGGGTGGGAAAACATATTCTATTCAATATTCTTGCGATAGCCATAGTAAACTAGATGAATATCAAGCTAAGTATGCACAGAAATTACAGCAAGAACACACGAAAAAATATCAAGGTAAATTTGTTGCCTTCCGCACTTTATTAGAAGTAATTAGTGAATTCTAGTATGAAAAAAGTAAGAGCTAAAAAACACTTAGGACAACATTTCCTCAAAGATCTTTCTATTGCTAGAGCTATCGTTGATGGTTTGAGTAATGAAGGTTATGATAACGTAATAGAAGTTGGACCGGGTATGGGGGTGTTAACACAATACCTCTTGAAAAAAGATTTCACCACACATGTAATTGAGCTTGATTGTGAATCTGTGCTTTACTTACAAGCTGAATACCCTAATTTAAGCTCTAGAATTTATTCAACCGACTTTTTACAGCTGGACTTGAGCACACTTACACGGAATCAATTCGCCTTAATCGGTAATTTTCCATACAATATTTCTTCACAAATTCTTTTTAAAGCACTCGACTATAAAGACCAAATCCCTGAGGTTGTTGGGATGTTTCAGAAAGAAGTAGCAGAACGTGTAGCTAGTGGTCCTGGAAGTAAAAAATATGGAATAATTTCGGTTTTACTTCAAGCTTACTATGATATTGAATACTTATTCACAGTAAACGAAGACGTTTTCGACCCACCACCAAAGGTGAAATCAGGTGTGATACGATTAAGAAGAAATAATAAAGAAAAACTAGATTGTAATGAGAAGTTTTTCAAACGGGTGGTAAAACAATCGTTTAGTCAACGTAGAAAAACTTTGCGCAACTCTCTTAAGCCTCTTATAGGTAAAAGTGGTTTCGACGACCCATTACTCACACAACGAGCCGAGAGATTATCAGTTGAAGATTTTGTGTACCTTACCAATCTGCTTGAAAAAATTCAACCATGAAATTTGAATTAACGAAACACTTTCTTAAAGATATTATACAGAAGCTTGATCGCCAGGAATTTGAATTGGTGAAAATCAAGTTATCAGAATTACATAATGTAGATATTGCAGAGCTTATTGAAGAGCTAGACGATGAGCATGGGAAAATATTATTCGAGCTTTTCGAGGATGAAGATTCTGCTGAGATTCTAATAGAACTAGATGATGATAGTCGCGAAACGGTATTAGAAGACCTTTCCTCACAAGAAATTGCAGAAGAGCTTATCGAGAATCTCGACTCTGATGATGCAGCAGACATTATCAGTGATTTATCTTCAACAAAGAAGGAAGAGGTCCTCTCTCATTTAGAGGATATTGAGCATGCTAGTGATATTGTCGATCTTTTGTCCTATCCGGAAAATACCGCTGGAGGTTTAATGGCAAAGGAGCTTATACAAGTTAACGACAAATGGTCTGTATTGCGTTGTGTACGAGAAATGCGTAAACAGGCTGAAGAAGTAGATAAGGTATACACTATATATGTCGTAGATGATAAAGAAATCCTATTAGGGACGCTATCGCTTAAGAAACTTCTCCTTACTCCCGAAAAGACTTACATTAAAAATGTATACAACGATAAAGTAATTTCTGTAAAAGCCAATTCCGACGATGAAGAAGTGGCGAATATTATGGATAAATACGACCTTATTGTCCTCCCGGTAGTAGACGACTTAAATCGTTTAATAGGAAGAATCACTATTGATGATGTAGTCGATGTGATGAAAGAAGAAGCGATGGAAGATTATAACAAAGCTTCAGGTATTTCAGAGCAAATTGACTCCTCTGACAGCATACCTACACTAACACGAGCACGCTTGCCTTGGTTACTTATCGGCTTGTTAGGTGGGATTATGGGTGCCCAGGTCATAGGAATTTTTGACATTCAAAACAATATAGAATTAGCTCTATTTACGCCACTTATTGCAGCAATGGGAGGTAATGTTGGTGTACAATCAGCTGCGATTATTGTTCAAGGTTTAGCTAGTAACAGCCTTGGTATGGATACCTTAAGCCAAAGGCTATTAAAAGAATTAGGAGTCGCACTATTAAATGGACTAATTTGTTCGGCTATTGTTATGGTAATAACCTTTCTTTTAGGCTATACAAGCTCTATCTATTTTACTGTAAGTATCTCTATTATGGCAGTTATTATTTTTGCAGCCCTCTTTGGCACCTTTGTTCCCCTCGCCTTAGATAAATATAAAATCGACCCTGCCTTAGCTACGGGGCCATTTATTACAACAGTAAATGATGTACTCGGTTTGTTTATCTACTTTATGATTGGGAAATTATTTTTAGACATCTAATGAAAGTACTTTTTATCGACAGCGTACATCCTATTTTAGAGGAACGTCTTATAGATATGGGCTTTAAATGTGAACATGACTACAAATCTTCTAAGGAAGTCCTTGCACTAAAACTTTCCAACTATGATGGTTTAGTACTTCGATCAAGAATTCCTGTAGATAAAGAGTTTCTAAAGGCAGCAACAAAACTTAAATTTATAGCTCGTTCTGGTGCTGGATTAGAAAACATTGATTGTAAAGAAGCGGCAAAAAATGGTATACACCTATTCTCTGCTCCCGAAGGAAATAGGCAAGCTGTAGGAGAACACTCCATAGGAATGATTCTAAGTTTATTTAATAAAATCACTTTAGGGGATAAGGAAATTCGTTTTGGTAAATGGAATCGAGAGTCGAATAGAGGTGTGGAGTTAGCAGGTAAAACTATTGGTATTATAGGGTATGGAAATATGGGTAAATCATTTGCCAAATGTTTATCAGGTTTCGACTGTACTGTATTAGCTTATGATAAATACAAGGAAAATATTTCTGATGATTATGCTTGTGAATCCAGCTTAGAAACCATTCAGGAAAAAGCAGATATAATTAGCTTTCATACACCATACCTACCAAGTACACATCATTATTTAAGCGAAGACTTTATTGCTAAAATGAAGCACCCCTTCTATGTCATTAATACTTCACGAGGAAAAGTAGTACACACAGATGAATTGGTGAAAGGCTTGAAATCTAATAAGATTTTAGGAGCTTGCTTAGATGTATTAGAATATGAAAAGGCTAGTTTTGAAAATATGTTCGACAATAATATGCCCGAGAGCTTTAGACATCTAGTTTCTTCTCCAAAAGTTCTACTAAGTCCTCACGTAGCTGGATGGACCATTGAATCCTACGAAAAACTATCCAATGTTTTAGCCGATAAAGTTGAAAAACTGTATAGCTGCTAGAAACACAACCTCATTTAAGATGAGGACACAATCAATAATTTATTGCTTATAACTATCTAAATAAAACTTGAATTGTAGAACGATTTCTCTGACTTAACAAGACTTCTTTATCCACGATGAAATTGCTTAAATCATCATTTTCATAATGACGTACAGTTAAGAGCTCTAATCCCTTATTGTATTTAACGATAAAGCCTTTAGACAATTCTTTGATTAGGGCATCCATTTGTAAATCATCAATATCAATGGCTATAGAGCAAGAAACAGCAGAGTTCTGTACAATATTCACCTTAGCATTGTAGTTGCCAAGTATAGCAAAGATGGATGATAAATGATTTTCAACTATAAAATCCAAATCACTTACTGAGATTGATAATAGTGTTTGATTCTTTTTTAGAATATAAAAAGCTGTCTCTGGACTAGTAATTTCATTTTCTGCTATCCATGTTCCTTTTTCTTCTGGATTTAAAAATGACCTAACTTCCAATGGGATGTTATTCTTTTTTAAAGGCTGTAAAGTTTTGGGGTGAATAACAGAAGCCCCATAAAATGCAAGTTCTATAGCTTCTTGGAAGGAAAGACTATTCAACTTTTTGGCATTATCAAAATAACGAGGATCAGCATGTAATACCCCAGCAACATCTTTCCAAATAACTAGCTTCTTTGCAGCTAACACTGATGCGAAAATTGCTGCACTGTAATCAGATCCTTCTCGACCTAAAGTGGTGGTGAAATTTTCTGATGTACAGCCAATAAAACCCTGTGTAATAGTCAGTTTATCTTTCGGGATAAGTTTATTTATTAATACTGTCGTTAACTCCCAGTCAATGTTTGCTTGCTGGTATTGATTGTCAGTTTTAATAACATCCCTTGCGTCAAGCCAATTATTGGGTACACCTATTTCTTTAAGATAATAACTCACTATGGTAGTAGAGACCAGTTCCCCAATAGATACAATCTGATCATATTCATATGGATATTCAGGTCTAGGTTCGTCCTCTAAAGCCCATTCAATCTCAACAAATAAATTGTTTACAGCATCAAAAACTGAATGGCTTTCTTGAAATAAATCGCGAAGGATATTAAAATGAAATTCCTTTACCTTCTCTACTTGATCGGAAGCATCCTCTTGTTTTAGATAAAAAGCTCTTGCTACATCCTCCAATGCATTGGTCATTTTCCCCATAGCAGAAATAACAACCAATGGATTATCATTTTGATACTTCTTAAGGATACTTGCTAGATTTTTTACACCCTGAGCATCTTTCACTGAAGCACCACCAAATTTAAAGACTTTCATGTGCCATCTAATTTCCAACAAATGTAAAATATATGAACCAATCCCAATTCTCAATTCCCATAAAAAATCAAGTAATACGGTTCAACTATATATAACACCCTATATTTATTGATTATAGCAGGCTAAAAAACGAAAAAAGCCTACTCTTTCGAGTAAGCTTTGGTGCGGATAGAGGGAGTCGAACCCACACACCTCACGGCACTAGATCCTAAATCTAGCGTGTCTACCAATTCCACCATATCCGCAGGTAAACTCACAAGCCTTTTGACTTATGCGGTTGCAAATGTAAAACTATTTTCATTTTTAACAACCAAAAAAACATTTTTATTCTCTTTTCCACATTGCAAGGAAAGCCCTGATTAATTACATTTCTTTATCTCATACAACTACTATACTTACACCAAATTCAAAAGAATTAAGTACTAAAGACTTATACGTATATTTACTAGGTTCAGTAGCTCCTCAACCAATTGACTTAGTTAGTATTAAAGACGAAAATGAGAACAAACCTCTCTTTCGAGTACTGAGTATACTGAAGGGATTAACTAATTTGTTAGAGCAGGGATTACACCCTCTCAAATCAGATTTGGTAAAACCTTTTCGTGTAAAAGAATCGCCAGTACAAATGGAATGTATCGTAAAAGATATTGTTTCACTTGGTGGTGCAGGAAATCTAGTGATTTGTGAGAATGTTAAAATGCATATTTAAGAATCTATTCTGAATTCAAATCAACAAATCTATTTGTATAAAATTGGTGTTGGCTAATATGAGGAAAATTCAAAGAAAATACGGATATTGCACACATCTTACACACGGCTACGGATGATAAGGAAGCTAAAGAAGAATTGCACTATCAAGCTAAGACTTTGCTAGATAATGACCAAGTAGAAAGAGCCTGGAGTACACTAATAATAGACAAACTAAACCGCGTATAAAATGAGTAATTTATCTGTTGAAGGAAAAGTAAAGCGTATTCACGACGAGCAAGTGATTAGCGACCGCTTTAAGAAGAGAGAATTTGTAATCGAAACTGAGGAACAATATCCACAATTTTTGATGTTCCAATTGGTACAAGACAAAACAAACTTAATTGACCAAGTAAAAATTGGCGATAAAGTTGAGGTATTCTTTAACCTTCGCGGAAGAGAATGGCAAAGAGATCCATCTGCTGAAATTAAAGTATTTAATACTTTAGACGCATGGAGAATTCAAAAAGTTGAATCAATGCAAACTACTGATATGCCAAGTGCAGAGCCAGTTGCTCCTGCTACAGCAGAAGACGATTTACCATTCTAGAAATAGAATTAACAAATAAAAAAATCCCCTTCGAGTATTCGAAGGGGATTTTTTTATTTGTAAATCGAATACAATATGAATTATTATCATTCTCAAATCAACACATTTTCAAATTTTCAAATTCAATTTTATACATTCGTATTCTAATCTCCTACGTATGAACATTGCCAATAGCATAGAAAAAATATTTAAAAAATTTCTTCCAAGTCCTTTTACTATCGCAGTGCTATTAACTTTCTTAAGTATGTTTCTTGCATTTGTATACACTGGAGACACATCACTAGGGGTTATAGCTAAAAGTTTCAACATACTGCAGTATTGGGAACAGGGCTTGTGGAATTCTTCTTTGATGGTCTTCGCCATGCAAATGATGCTAATGCTAGTTTTGGGACATGTACTTGCACTGAGTAAACCCGTAAATAAAGGAATTGAATATATGACTGCCTACTGCAATAGCACAGCAAATGCAGCATTTTGGGTTTGTTTACTAACCTTAAGTGTAAGTTTATTCAATTGGGGGTTAGGACTCATTTTTGGAGCTATTTTCGCAAGAAAAGTTGCAGAAAATGCACACTCTAAACAATGGCCACTTCACTACCCTATTGTTGGTGCCTGTGGTTATTCTGGATTGATGGTTTGGCATGGTGGGATTTCGGGATCAGCCCCTATTAAAGCTGCAGAATCAGGACATCTAGAATCTTTAATGACTGGGGTTTATAGTGAGGAACAACTATCCGATATGCCAACATTATTAAGTTTTTCGGATACAGTATTCTCTACTATGAATATTACTTTATCAATAGTATTATTGATTGTACTACCGAGCTTTATGTATTTTATAGCGAAGCGAAGTAAGGCTAAGAAATACGAACTTAATATAGTAACTATTGAAAATCAGAACCAGCGATTGGAGGGTGCTGAAAAATTAGATCATTCAAAAATATTATCCGTAATTTTAGGTGCCAGCATACTAGCTTATGCATTCTACAAAGCAGTTATCCTTCCAGAAACTTTTAGTCTAAATTTTATCAGTCCTAATTTTATAAACTTCTCTTTATTAGGTTTCGGAGTATTATTACATGGTAACTTTAATAAATTTTTAAAAGCAATAGATAATGCAATTGGTGGTGCTTCAGGAATCCTCATTCAGTTTCCATTATATTTTGGAATAATGGGTATTATGAAACACTCTGGAATGATTAATCATTTATCAGAATTCTTTGTGAGCATCTCTACAGAAACTACCTTTCCCATTTTTACATTTATCAGTGCTGGAATCGTAAATATATTTGTACCAAGTGGTGGTGGACAATGGGCTATACAAGGGCCTATAATTATTGAAGCCTCTCAACAATTAGGCTTGAGCCTTTCTAAAAATGTAATGGCACTCGCCTATGGAGATCAGTTAACAAATATGCTTCAACCTTTTTGGGCATTACCACTATTAGGAATTACTGGCTTAAAAGCAAAAGAAATTCTGCCTTATACTCTTATGATAATGGCTGTGGGTGCAATAATATTCATTAGTGGCTTGTTGATTTTTTAAAACGTAAATGGTCAAACGTTAGACGTAAATAGTGAATAGGTAGGGTCTTTGTCAGGCTGAACTTGTAGTAGCCTTCTATATCAAGCTCTCACATCTAAGCGTTCTCTGAGCATATTTCCCACCAACATAAAGGCAAGTACCAAAAACATGATTGCCATACCAGGAGCTACTGCTAAATATGCTTTATCAAGAATAATATACGAGTAATGGTCCTTTATCATTGCACCCCACGATGGCATAGGGGCTTGAGCACCTATACCCAAAAAACTTAAACCTGCTTCAATTAAAATTGCAGAAGCAAAGTTGGCTGCAGAAATCACAATGATTGGACTTATGATATTGGGTAAAATATGTCGAAACATAATTCTAAAATCTCCAAAACCTATAACCTTTGCCGCTTGAATGTATTCCATCTGTTTTAGACTCAAAACCTGACCGCGTACAACACGAGCAACTTCTACCCACATCGTTAATCCAACTGCAACAAACACTTGCCAAAACCCTTTTCCTAATGCCAAACTTATAGCTATCACCATTAACAAAGTTGGTATAGACCAGACAACGTTAATCAACCACATGATTAGCTTATCAACCCACGAACCATAGTAACCGGCTATTAAACCTAAACTTATACCTATTATCAAGGAAATAAAAACAGCGATAAAACCAACTGCAAGCGAAATACGAGCAGCAACCATCAAACGACTTAATAAGTCTCTACCATACTTATCAGTACCTAAATAAAACACTCTGGAATAAACAGCATTATCAAGACTATTACCTACAACACTATCTAATTCAATTTCATTTTGATACAAAGTACCGTATGTAGTATAAAGAATCTTATTATCTACAGACTCTACAGAACTATAAGGCACAGCTTTAAAACTTAGTTTTTCGCCATAAAGGAGTTTGTCAATATAGGAGGTTTCTGTTACAAAATTGTGTTTTACTTTTAGAAAGCTAACTTCAGAACCAGGTTTTAAAGTACTTAGTTCCAAATGCATCTCATTTGCAAAAGGACTTCCATCAGGGGCTAAAAAATAGGCGAAAACTGCAACAAATAAACTCATGGCAATAATAAATAAGCCTATAAATCCTGGGATATGTATTTTAGTGTTCTTCACCTGGAATTATTATTGTTTAAAACTACGAAATCTTTTAAAAGATGAATAGCTATAAATTGAATTAGGTAACTCATAACACAAAGAGTATATTTATTGATTATAAAAAAACATCCATTGACTAAAGAAAAAATCATTTTGGGCATAGACCCCGGTACATCAATTATGGGTTTTGGGCTTGTGAAACAAAAAGGCTCAAACTTTGAAATGATTATGATGGATGTCTTGATTATGAACAAAATTAAGGATCCTTACTTGAAACTTCAGAAGATTTTTCAAAAGACCTTGGCGATCATAGATAATTATCATCCAGATGAAGTTGCGCTCGAGGCTCCTTTCTTTGGGAAGAATGTACAATCGATGTTGAAATTAGGAAGGGCACAAGGAGTTGCTATGGCGGCAGCATTACAAAGGGAAATTCCTGTTACAGAATATGCGCCCTTAAAGATTAAAAAATCCATAACAGGGCGTGGAGCAGCATCAAAAGAACAAGTAGCGACAATGCTTATGCAAATGCTAAAATTAAAAGAAATGCCCAAATACTTAGATGCTACAGATGGACTTGCTGCAGCTGTTTGTCATGGTTTACAAAATGGGCGAATACCAAATACGAAAGGTTCATCATGGGCTAGTTTTGTGAAAAATAATAAAGATAGGATTGGCTGATTGATGAAATCATCTCTTTCAAATCCAAAATTCTCAAATAAAACTTCTCCAGAAACGCCTCATATTTTACCTGTAACTTTTTACGAATAAAAAAAGCCATCTTTAAAAGACAGCTTTCATATATTATTCTAATAAATTTAGAGTCTAGCTTTAATTTTATCTGCAATTTCTTCAAACACTGAACTTTCCAATTTCAATTTAGGCTTAGAGAAGTTAATATCTTCAACAGATTGTAAAGGAATTAAATGAATATGTGCGTGAGGCACCTCCAATCCAATTACTGCAACACCAACCCTTTCACAAGGTATTGCTTTATCTATTGCCTTAGCAATCTGTTTAGCGAAAGCCCATAACTGGATATATTCTTCAGTTTCAACATCAAAAATATAATCGGTCTCCTTTTTAGGAATAACTAACACATGTCCTTTAGCTAAGGGGAAAACATCAAGGAAAGCTAAGAACTTATCGGTCTCAGCAATCTTATATGATGGAATTTCACCGTTCACAATCTTTGTAAAGATACTTGCCATTATCTAGAAATTTCTAAAATTTCAAATTTCACTAATCCCGCAGGAACTTGAATTTCGGCTATTTCACCAATTTTCTTACCTAAAAGCCCAGTACCAATAGGAGAGCTAATAGAGATTTTACCTGTTTTAATATCTGCCTCAGACTCTGCAACCAAGGTAAAAGTCATTACTGCGTTAGTAGAAAGGTTCTTAATCTTAACGATAGATAAAGCTAAGACCTTATCAGTATCTAATTGAGACTCATCAATTACTCGTGCTCCGGCATACATACCTTCAAGTTTAGCAATTTTCATCTCTAGCATCCCTTGTGCTTCTTTTGCAGCGTCGTATTCAGCATTTTCAGATAAATCTCCTTTATCTCTAGCCTCAGCAATTTGATTAGAAATACTAGGTCTCTCAACAAATTTCAAATGCTCTAGCTCCTCTTTCAACTTCTGTAATCCTTCTTCTGTATAGTATGAAACTGTAGACATAATCAACAATTTTTATGTTCTTAATAACGCAAAAAGAAGACCTCTCGATCCTCTTTTATGCAATTTTATGAATATCTTCCTAAAGAAGAGTCTTCCTATAGTGTAATTCTTGCTCCAATTGAGTGTGGAGAAGCTAATGGATTTGCAGCTCTATAAGAGTAGTCTATACCAAAGTTTGTTCCATTACTCAATGGTAACTCAAATGATGCACCAAAGTTTAATCCTGTAAAGGCAGTAGTTCTACCATTAGAGAAATCTTTAGTAATACCATCTTCATAAACATAACCTGTTCTTAACATGAAGTATGACTTGTACGCATATTCAGCACCCACACCAAATTGATCTTTTGTAAAAGAATTTGATGTAAAGTTACCAGCGAAAGTCAAACGACTGTCTTGATCAATGTTAATATCATAAGAACCCCCAATATTTAATGATGAAGGTAATTCAAATGCCTCAGCACGTAAATCATAAGTCATAGCATAGTCTTGGCCATGAGCTTCCTCATTATTATTACGCAAGTCGTTACCATCACCAGTAAATTGCATTTTAGGACCTACGTTTTTCAACGAGATACCAAATTTAATCTGACGATCGACACCAGCTACGTATTGCACACCAGCATCTAAAGAAACACCAGAAGCTTTCATGTCAGGGATAGATTCAGAAATCATTCTTACCGTAGCACCACCTGATATGTTATCAGTAAATTTCTTTGCATAAGAAAGTCCGATATTCATATAAGAGGGTGAGTAAGTAGCTCCTGTACCTTCTGGTTGCTCAGTAGTAGTGATTTCAATATCACCAAATGCCATAGACATTACTGATAAACCAAGTACCGCATCATCCTCTAATTTCTTAGAGAACCCAAAGGCGTTTACATTGATGTCGGAAAACCAAGAAGTGCTAGAGAATAACATTTCTGTATTCTCAGTTCCTGCCAAACCGGCAACGTTCATAAATGTTGCTTCAAGCCCAGATACAGAGGCAGTATTAATACCCCCCCAACCCGATGAACGAGCCCAAGGGTTAATTAATAATTCTGTCGCTCCAGCCTGACCTGAACGTTGTTCGTTTCCTGCTGATGCACTGGTAGAATAAAGTGTCACCAAACCTGCAAAAAGAGCAGGAAGCAGATGCTTTGTATATTTGTTCATAACCATAGTCGTATGAATTTTAGTCTTTAACAATTATTCTACTAGAATGAGTCTAAGTCAATTGGACGAAGGGCTCCAAACCACTTCAAGACTTTTTCACCTATCTCTCCAGCATCAACATGTATAATGTATACTCCAGAAGAGATAGCTACATTATGGTTGTTTTTAAGATCCCAATCCCAACCTGTCACGTTTTGATCGCTGTCAAGGTTTACTTGACGCACTAGCGTACCTGATACATTGTAGATCGAAATCGTACACGTCTTAGGTAAGTTTGTTACTCGAACTCTATGATCAACTTGATCCTTTTCGTAGTTGTTAGATCCATAATATGGATTTGGTACTACACGGATAAGATCCATAGCATTCTTCGCAGCATCCATATCATTGGTTACTGTTTGAATGTCGTTCGTATTGAATGTTAAATATGGATTACCATCATTTGATGTAGATGCGTCTGCTTCACAGTCGCTATCATCCATATTGTAATCATCATATGTCTTAGAAACACGAATCTTAATTTCGATATCTCCATCTGATAGTTCAGCATTCTGAGATAATAATGGGATTGAAACCCATGCAGCATCTTTAAATACTTTTCTCTTGTTAGATGTTGAAGACATGTTCGTTAACTGACTGTATAAAGGATGTGCTGTCGCATCAGAACCGGAATAAGCAGACTTCATAATATACACATAGTGTCTACCACCAAATATTACATCAAACTCATCTTCTGGATCTTCAGTAAATTCAGCAAAAGGATTTCCTTCAGCTACAGAGGAAGTAGGATCCCACATCATGTTGTCACCGTTATCATCAGAGTGATCAGAAGATTCACCAAACATAATATTCAAGCGAACACCTTTTTCAAGATCTAAAGCATAACCCGGGAACCAGGAGAATCCTGTAGTTCCAGAATTGTCTTCGTTTCCATCCTTATTAACAGAAGGGTTAGATTTTAAGTTTAATCTGTCTGAACCAGAACCTGTTTCAATAACCGGTACTCTTGTCCAAAGAGATTCATCATTTGTAAATACAATATCAACAGAAGGTAAATCTTTCATCGCACTTAATGACTGGAATGAATCCCATGCCGGAGAGTGCTCAAAAGTACCACCTTGCCCATCAGCACCAATTAATCTGTAAGGTGCCCATGATCCGTTTAATATAGATTCATATGCTTCACCGTTATCAACATTTGTATGATCGACAGGATCTGAACCTGAACGGATCCAGTTGTCAGCAAAAATGAAGTTTCCTTCTCCTGCCTCAAAGAATCTATCAGTATCTCTAACATAATCTAACCATGAAGTTGCATCTGCTTTATTTTCAGTAACATTTAATAAGCCATTTGAAGAATTGCTTTCTAAGCCTTCATCACCAGGATTAATTCCGTTCTGAATCATTACAGAAAGGCCCCAGTCTCCAATAATTTGTTCATTCTTCACAGCAATCGTTTGCTCAGAATAAACTGTATCATTGGTAGTTGTGTTTACTAAAATCCAATTTGTATTGTTTCCAGTACCGTCCATTTTAAATGTGAACTCGGTATTTTGAGGAACATTTAATGGGTCTATTACTTTTATATTAGCAGGAGCACCATCCATAGCATATCCTGTTACAGGAATACAGTAATCAGAAATTAAAGCTTCACGAGTTTCGGTAGTGAATTCTAATTCCATACCACCATTACCAATACCTTCCACCCGATTCATCGAAGGGATAGTACCATACGCTGCGTTTTGGATTGTACCATCAGCTTCTGCACTTGTGATATGAGGAATTACAGAATATTGCTTGATATTTTTACGACCCGCTAAGAATGGCTTTTTCTGACCATAGAAACTTGGTGCGTACATATCTCCTGGATCATTAACTTGATCAGGAGCATATTCTAAATACTCATTATAAGCATATGCAATTGCTGTATAGTAATAAGTCTTGTGATTGATTAGAGTACGGTCACCCGCAGCAAATAAATCTTGACTAATAGAAACAGAATGAATAATACCCTCGTTAGCAGCTTCCAAAGTCATGTTCTGAGGAACACTTGCTCCTAAGTCCTGACTATAATTGAAGTTAATCAACTTAGCAATTGGAGAGTCTGTTTCGTCTGTAGTAATTTCACCATCTTCATCGCGGAAGTTTTTAACATCTACTTGGAATACTAAACGTGCTTTATCCACATTATAAACATCTGAAGCCGTTACCGTTTCATCTCTCAATTGGAAGATTTGGTACCCTTCGAAAACATATTCGTTGCGGTATGGTAATGTTTGTAAGCTATCGTAGAAACCAATGATATTAACTTCGTCGTTTTCTAAATACTCTTCCATAAAGTTGTTAGAAGCAGCAGAATTAGAAATTGTAAGAATTAATTCTTGATTTAATTCTTGAATTGCTAAGTCTGGAGCATCAGGTCCATCTAATACTTCGAAACATACATCGAATAATTTCTGAGCCTTATCATCAGCAATACGCATCAACTCAACTGAAGCCCAAGCTCCACCTTCGTTAGCACGTGCCCAAACAACACCTGTTGTAATTGTATTTAAAGCTCCAGGCTCTAAAGTAAATGGACCTGCTGTTTGTAAGAAACGTCTATCAGCTGGTGGGTTACCCGCTGTTTGTTCTGTCCAAAGCTGTCCAGGGAAAGCTGGATCAGTATCCTCAGGGAACATATAATTACAAAGTGGATTAGCCTGGTCTCTACCATCACCACCATAAGTCATTAATAATCCGTCTAACCAAATACCTCTAAGGTAGTTATAGTAATCAGGAGCTAAATCAGGGTTACCATCAGGGGTACCATTTATATTGTTATAGTATACAAATTTAGACATGATGATTTGTTCACCTGGCTCATCAACAATACCGTTTCCGTTATTATCAATTCCATCACCTTCATCTGCTAATGGTCCACGGAAGAAGTCAACACCAATAGCTGGAGGGTTTGCACCGTAACCAACAGCAGTACCGTCATCTTCATCACCATTATAACAGTAACCTAAACCACGAGCAACATCACAACCTACATAATCATCTTGATAATCCCCTAAATCAGGATCTACCCACTGACCAAAGTAAGTTTCATTTAATGGAGTGTGCGCGCGGTTAATTAACTTGTAGTTGTAGAACGTCATGTTATTGATCTCGTCATTCGTAGAGAATGCGAAAGCTTGTGCTTGAATTTCTAAACCAATTGCAGTTTCTGAACCGGATTCAGTATGGATATTCCCGTTATCGTTGTAAACCCACCAAAGAGTTTGATCACCAAATAACATATCTCCTTCCTTACAGTTTAAAGCACCATCCAAATTATATTCTGGATAATCACCTGCCAATGGATTATAGTAACCATCGCCATTTACATCGCGATAAGGAGCTAAAGTTTCCAAAGAGTAGTAAGGATTAGTCCCAACCTGCTCATCGTATCCTAAAAAGGCATTCGACAAGTCATCCGTAGTACGGTTACCAGGGTAATTCAAAATAGATTGTGGAATTACATAATCTGGATACTCTACCGTAGGTTCAGGAGAATTTTGATAAGCTACAAAGGCTTCTACATCTGATCTTAAGATCACAAAGTGCTTGTCATACTGTGCACAAATAGATGCTTCAGTGCTACCATACTTAGAGTTTGGTAATTCTTCACTTGTCAATCGAACATTGTCAAGTGGTCCAGGCCAATAATCTGAACCTGACTGACGGTAGGTTTGACCGGCAACTTTCAATTGTCCATTGTCATCCATACCTCCAATCCAAAGAGCACCAGCAAACATAGAATGTTTACCTGATCCCTTAGGAATTTCGTAACGGCCGTTTGAAAGGTCCCACCACATATCACCACCATTCAAAATAGTAGTCTTAACATTATTAATATCTAATAATGTTTGTGCAGTACCTACAGCACAGTTATAAGCTAAAGTCTGCGAAGGACTTGTAGCATCACCGCCACCATAATTTACATTCTCTCTTGCTTGAGCTCCCATTCCTAGGGCGGCAAAGAAAACGTATAACGTATTTTTAATTGTCTTTTTCATATTCATACAATTTGCTGCCAAAATTAAAAGTCAAGTGTTACACCTAAACGAACTGTTCTCGGACGAGTATAGTTACTAGGATCGTTCAACTTAACTGTATACATATCAACAAACGATTGAGGGTTTACTTGATCTTGAATATCGTCGATCCCAACAGCAGTTGTTAAATAACCATCATCATTAGCATTACCCGTAAATTGGTAAACATCAACAATATTGGCTGTATTTAATAAGTTTTGAACTTGTAAATAAACATTCATAGAAGCCGATTTAACATCTTCCTCTTCACCCCAAGTTAAATCGAAGCTCTTGTTTACACGCATATCCATACGGTAAGTCCATGGTAAACGAGAACCATTATAACTACCTTCTAGATAAGCTCTGTTATTAATACCAAACATTGCCGCACGTGTTGCATTTAACTGACGACTAAAAGGAGTTCCTGAACCAGCAGTTGCAAGTAAATTCACACCCATATTCGCTAAGATTTGCTTACCACCTAGAACCGGTCCATTATATCGTTTTCCAGAGCTGTAACGGAAGTCCATACTCGCAGTTAAGTTATGACGTTGGTCATAATCTAAAGGCAATGTAGTTCTTAAGTTTGGTTGTTCAGAGTTTACAATATTTGCACCTGAAGTAGAATTAGATCCAGAACCATCAGCAAATTGCATAGTATAATTTGCATTAAAACTAACGTTCTTTGTTCTTCTCATTTCATAAGCAAGAGATAATCCTTTTACAGTACCAAAGTCAATATTCCCATAAGTATTATACTCCTTAGGGAATGCGTATGCTACTCTCGTATACTGAATCATATCGCGCATCTCCTTATAGAAAGCATTAATAGTTAATGCAGAACTCGAAGTTAAGGTTTGCTTAAATCCAATCTCGTAATTTGTTGTCTTTTGAGACTTCAAATCAGGATTGTTTATTGTCGTAGCCGATTTATATGCTAAGAATAAATAATCTAAAGGATTCATTCTATTTCTACTCGGACGCTGTGCCAATACATCATAATATGCATAGAACATAGCCTCATCTGAGATAGGGAAGTTAAATGAAATACGAGGCATAACAGTAACTTGCGGGTCATAATCCTTAAATGCATCTGCAGATAAACCCTTGTTCAAGGCATCCCCACTTAATAAAGCGTCAGGATTAGTCAACATTGGCAACACACCTTTAGATACATTTAATAAATTAGGATCGTTAATTGGAAGACCATCTGCATTATACCAGTTATCACCGTTACGGTAACCTGAAATAGAAGCTGCATTGGTATTGTCGTCTACATATACAACGTAGTCATTTCCAATATTACTAGGGTGGCTTCCGAACTCAGTAACTTCACCTGCAGTCATTACACTGTAGATAGAGTATCTATCTTTCAATACTTCTTGGTTAGCATCATATCTATCTACACGAACACCAATATTAAATATTAAATCTTCGAATGCGAATTTATCTTGAATATAACCCGCCACGTAAATAGGTTGGAAAGCACCAATTTCACGCTTGTAATTGTCTTGGTCATCTTTAGCAGTCAAGAACTCATTCATTCCTGGCTGAACACCTTCAATAGCATTCCCTTCGTAATCGAAACCATACCATGAACCGTAGTTTGAACCACCGTTTAATAATCCATCAGCAGAGAACATCCCGATATCCAATTGATTTGGATCGTAAGTATGAATATCTACAACTTGATCGTAGCCTATATTGTGAGCATCTCTGAAATTTTCAGCAAAAGCAGACATCTCATCATAATTATACGAATGTTGATTCCCGATAACTGTACCGTTAATACCATCACTATATAAATACTCATAAGCTCCTTCAAACTGTCCAATATAGTTATTCACTTTTTGCTCAGCTAAAGTCCAAAGACCTACTGGGCTAATACCGTAATATCTATCATCTCTTTGCTCGTATTCAAAACCAAACTGAAGAGCATGATCATTGATATCTGCAGAAGCAGAACCAGTGAAACGGAATTGAGATTCATCGTACTTACTGTAACCATTGTATTCACGACCTGTATTGTACCATATAGAATATACATTATCAGTACGGTCACCATTTACTGCAGCACCAATACCACTAATTTGATCTAAAGTCCCAACAGATTCAGCACCTACAAAATTATAATAGGACTGAGTGTAGTTCTCAGCGAACGGATTTAATCCTCCTGCTTCAAAATTATAATATGATATTGGATCTTGCGCTAATGTGAAGTTTACAGTTTGACCTCCATCTGGAGATGTATTTACATCGAACATTGTATCTCCATTTGGTGGAGCATTTACAATATCAATTGTATAATCAGCATCAAACCACTCTGTAGGAGCACTAAACGTAGTATCTCTAACTGGAGAGAACTTACCAATATAACCGTAATTAAACAGGTTTTCACCATGATCAGAATCCTGACGCTTATATGTAGCATTAGAATAATCAGCTTGTAAAGTAAAGAATGCATTCTTTAGCGTAGAAGCAGATTGCTCTTCATCAGACGCACCGAAACTTTGCTGGAAACGTCCATAAACTCTCCAAGACTGATCTATGTACTCAGGATTGTTTTCTGGATTAAACATGCTATACGTATAAATAGAACTATTATACTTCGAGTTGGTAAAATTACCACCTACAGTGATGTTTGTATTCAAAGTAGGCTTGAAATCTACCTTCCCTTGGATACTTCCATTTGTTTTAGCAACGTTCTGTCGAGCATCTATATGTTCTAAATCATCCATAGTTACAAATTCAGCTGCTCTTTTGGCTTGAACTATACCGTTTTCCACACTAAAGATTAATGGATTCTCTTGAAGATCTGCCATCACATCATCCTTTACCTTGTATACACCTACTGCAGATGGATCTCCATCTTCAACAGATTCATACTCTCCAGATAAGAAGAAACCTAAAATAGAGTTGCCTTCGTCATTTTTCACTAAAGGGCCCGACAAGTTAAACCCTACCAAATTATATCCATATGGATCTAATAATGAAGAAGTAACTGCCTCAACTCCACCAAAAAATTCATTTGATGGACCACGAGTGGTAATACTAATAATCCCACCTGTTGCATCACCATAAGATGCTGGCAAACCACCAGTAATAACAGTCATTTGCTCGATAGATGCTTGAGGTAACTTGTTAGAAGCTCTCACCTTCACACCATCGATGTAATAGAAAGTTGCATCAGAACGTGAACCACGTACATTTAAATCTGCCCCTTCATCCGACTGGTAGATACCGGCTGTTTGTGCAGCAACCGATTGAACATTACGCGTAGGAAGAGCTGTAATCTCTTCTTTAGTCTTTGTTGTTCCGGACTTATCAGGATCAATCAGAGGAACTACATACTCTATGAGTTCAACTGTTCCAATCACAGCAGATTCAGACTTCAAACCTGCGTTGATAAATGTTATTTTGTTTGATGACACCAATACATCAGAGATTTCTTTGGTCGCTAAACCAATGAAAGACACCTTTACGGTGTATCTACCAGGATCTATTGGCTTGATGGTATACTTACCATCAAAGTCTGCAACGGCACCTGCTATAATAGCACCATTCAACTCCACCACAACATTTGCCATGGGCACGGACTCTCCCGTCTCATGTTCTGTAATTGTACCTTTTAAGGTACCGGATTGCGTCTGTGCGACGGAATAATTTGTTATCCCGAGCAAGGCAATCACCGTGAGTAATTTTCGAAGCATAAACTTAAATTTTAGTTCGCCTACATTTTTTCAATCTGGTAAATATAGAGATTATTCGTTAGCTAATCAAGCACTTTAGACAAGTAAATAATTGTATATCCCCCTAAAAATACGGAATTTTACTCCAATAAAAAAGTGATTTTTCTTAAAACCAGATACTTAGTATGAAGAAAATACTACTCATAAGCATCATAATATTAACTATTCTATCCTGTAATAAAGATAGATATGAATTCCCAGACGCACACGTAAATATTTACCTCTACCCCAACAATGCAGAGTTTAACGGTTTGAATTTTGCCGGAGGATGGGCCTATATAAATGGTGGAGTAAATGGAATACTAATATTTCATGATTATTTTAACAACTATATTGCCTACGATAGAGCCTGCACTAATGAACCTCTGAATTCTTGTGAGCAGATTTACGTGAATGAAGAAGAATTAAATTTGCTTTCTTGCCACTGCTGCGATTCAGAATTTTTCATTTTCGATGGATCCGTAACAAAAAGCCCTGCTCATTACGCGCTCCATAGATACCGAACCAGTTTTGATGGCGTAACCCTTAGAGTCTTTAATTAACCCACAAAAATTCACTAAATAAAAAAAGCGCTAAAAGGCGCTTTTTTTATATTTGATACTTGATTCTAAAAACCAAATACTAATATCTATAATATTCTGGCTTATACGGACCTTCGACAGGAACACTAATATAATCTGCTTGATCTTTACTTAAAACCTCTAAAACTACACCTAATTTAGCTAAGTGTAAACGAGCTACTTTCTCATCTAAGTGTTTAGGCAGAGTATACACTTTGTTTTCATACTTGTCTGAATCTAACCACAACTCCAATTGAGCCAAAGTTTGGTTGGCGAAAGAATTAGACATTACAAACGAAGGATGCCCCGTTGCACAACCTAAGTTTACCAAACGCCCTTCAGCCAATAAAATAATGTCTTTCCCGGAAACCGTATACTGATCTACCTGAGGTTTAATTTCAATTTTTGTTGCTCCATGGTTTTCATTCAACCAAGCTACATCAATTTCATTATCGAAGTGACCAATATTACAAACAATAGCTTTGTCTTTCATGGCTTCAAAATGACGACCTACAATAATATCTTTATTACCAGTAGTCGTTACTACGATGTCAGCTTCTTTTACTGCAACATCCATCGCCTTAACTTCGAAACCTTCCATTGCTGCTTGAAGCGCACAAATAGGATCAATTTCAGTAACTATAACTCGGGCACCTGCAGCTTGCAATGATTGAGCAGAACCTTTACCTACATCACCATATCCAGCAACAACAGCAACTTTCCCAGCAATCATAACATCTGTAGCACGACGAATACCATCTACTAAAGACTCCCGACAACCGTATTTATTATCGAACTTCGATTTTGTAACCGAGTCGTTCACATTAATGGCTGGCATAACTAGAGTACCATCCTTCTCTCTAGCATATAAACGGTGAACACCTGTAGTAGTCTCCTCAGACAATCCTCTGATGTCAGCAACCAACTCAGGGAACTGATCAAAAACCATATTGGTTAAATCACCACCGTCATCTAAGATTAGATTTAAAGCTTTTCCACCTTCAAAACCTCGTATCGTTTGCTCTATACACCAATCAAACTCCTCGTCATTCATCCCTTTCCAGGCATACACAGGAACACCTGTAGCAGCAATAGCAGCAGCGGCATGATCTTGAGTAGAAAAAATATTACAAGAAGACCAAGTTACTTCAGCACCTAAAGCCGTTAAAGTTTCAATCAACACTGCAGTTTGGATAGTCATGTGTAAACATCCAGCAATACGCGCACCCTTTAGAGGTTGTGCTGCTGCATATTCTTCACGAATAGACATCAAACCTGGCATCTCTGCCTCAGCTAAACGAATTTCTTTTCTTCCCCAATCAGCTAAAGAAATGTCTTTAACCTTGTACTGAACATCACTCATAGTAGTCGAACTCATCTTACATAATAATTTATAGTGCAAAGATACAATAATATTGATGTCGGTGATTTAATGATTGATTAATAATAATAACTCATTTACTCTTACCATCTTTACACAATCCACAATTGCGTTTAACTTGGAACAAAAAGCACTAAATACGAGCAAAGGACTTCACTTCAAATGGGATGTATATATTTGCAATTGCAATGGAACAAGTATTTCAAAAAATAGTAGGAGAAAAAAATATAATCTATGTATGGAGGGTAACTTCTTCACTTAATGATTTATGCAAGAACCCAAACCTTTCGAAAAAGGAACTTGAAGAAGTTAGTACTCTAAAAAGTGAAAAACGAAAAATAGAATTTCTTGCTTGTAGAATTGCCTTGAAAGAGTTGTTTAATAATGACCTTGAATTAAAACATCACGAATCGGGCAAACCCTATATTAAGGAGGCGAATCATATTTCTATTTCACACAGCAAGGATTATATCGCTATCGCTTATGGAGAAGAAAATATTGGAATCGACATTGAACAACCTCAAGAGAAGATGCTTAAGCTCATTCCGAGAATACTATCAGAAATGGAATTAAAACAATTTCATCAAAACCCTACTATAGAGAATGCTTGTAAAATGTGGGGCACTAAAGAATCTGTACTCAAATATATTGGCGACAAAAACCTTAACTATCGTGACGATATTAAAATCGACAAAGACTCAACAAAATATTTAGACCTAAACTTTGAACTGTGTTTTGAGAATGTTAATGAGATGATATTGACCTATGTAATTAAGGTATAGTTAATAGTTGTTGGTTTTTCGTTGTTGGTTATTGGTTGTTAGATTTCACACCAAGAACCATCAACTTCCAACTAACAACAAATTGCTACTCCTGACAATCACAAGGCTCGCTCATAAATAAGTCGACCGATTTCAGCATCTCTAAATAACTATTGTATTTCTGATAAGACATAGCCACACCTCTAATGTCGAGATGCTTCAAATTCTTTAATTGTCTTACCTCCTTTGGTAGAATATTTATATAATTATCCCATAAATCGAGATACTCTAAGGATTCGAGCTGATAAATATGCTTGGGGATTTCCGATACATCATTCCTACTCAAATCCAGAAAAGTAAGATTTGATAAATGACTTAAGGAATTTGGGAAAGCTTGAATTTTATTTTTACTTAAATCAAGCACACTAAGATTTGGGAACTGTTCTAATTCTTTTGGAAAAACTCTGAGTCCTTGTCTTTTTAATTGCAATTGATAAACTTGTTTTGGCTTCACCAATGCTTCCTCTAAACTTTTATACCAAACCCCCTCTTGAGCGTGTATATTAAAAGCAAAAAACAACAGAACACACAACACCCTCATCTTATCTATTTAAAACAGCAATTTTGTCTTTCTCTAACTGAGTCTTTAGCTCATCTAAACTATCGAACTTTTGCTCATCACGAATCCAATCATCAAACAACACTGTCAACTCCTCACCATAAATATCCTCATCAAATCCAATGATATGTACTTCAATCGTTTTCTCCGTTCCATCAACTGTAGGACGAACACCGATATTTAACATCCCCTTATACTCTTTATCGTGAATAAGAGCACGAACTGCGTAAACACCATTTGCCGGAACTAACTTATGAGAATCTACTACTTTTATATTTGCAGTAGGAAAACCTATTTGATGTCCTAAATGATCACCTTTAACCACAATTCCAGTCAAACTAAAATCATGAGTTAAATATTCTCGAGCTATAGTGATATGCCCCTCATCTAATGCTTTCCTTATTTTGGTTGAACTCACTGAAACCTCGTCAATATCTTGAGCGCATATCTCCTCAACCTGAAAACCGTACATTGGACCATATTCATTTAAATGCTCAAAACTACCCTCTCTATTGCGACCAAAATGATGATTATATCCAATCACCAGTCTTGAAGTACCAATTTTGTTGACTAATATATCGCGTACAAACTCTACAGAAGACAAACGTGAAAATTCTCTAGAAAAAGGATGAATGATTAAGTGATCGATACCCGCTTGTTCGAGCAGTGCAATCTTTTCATTCTTGGTACTAATGAGTTTCAGATCATTATCAGAAAATAATACCATACGCGGATGCGGAAAAAAGGTCAACAATACCGTCTCCCCTTTTACATCTGCTGCTATTTCTCTTAGCCTATTTATGATCTTTAAA
>Ga0187827_10002137_pt1 | contig 27435 bp, 24 predicted proteins | sample ETNtaG_39_FD_167969 | JGI IMG/M metagenome (GOLD analysis project Ga0187827, IMG submission 167969) | Marine microbial and viral communities from oxygen minimum zone, Eastern Pacific Ocean - ETNP2014_SV_150_PacBio MetaG (Illumina Assembly) | ecosystem: Environmental > Aquatic > Marine > Hypoxic... | reverse complement strand
TAGTTGGCTTTGCCGTGATGGGGGGGGGTATTTGGGGAAGGTATTGACCTGAGGGGGAAGCGCCTTGTTGGTGTTGTTGTTGCGGGCGTAGGTTTGCCGCAGCTAGGTGTTGAGCGTGAACTTATACGACAGTATTTTGGGGGTGAACGTACCGGGTTTGAGTTTGCGTACCAGTATCCCGGCATGAGTCGGGTGCTGCAAACGGCAGGCCGTGTGATTCGAGATGCTGGTGATAAGGGGATAATCTGTCTCGTGGACCGTCGATTTGGAGAGTCGCGATACAGGCGCTTATTCCCGGCTGAGTGGAAAATTCAGCAGGCACTTTCGATTGATGCACTTTCAAACTCAGTTGGTGATTTCTGGTTGTCTCACTTTTCTCACTGATTCAGGGGGGGAATTGAGCTACCGAATTTGTCGTAACCATACTATGCGCCTGCTAAAATCGAAAAGTAACGAGCAAATCTACTGGTGCTTTAGAAGGAACCTAGGTGATGTCCATAATTAATGTAGATAGCAAGCCTGCTTTTTATTCATCTTTGGGGCGTAGAGTTCGCAAGCAGGGTGGACATTCGCCGCAGGTTAAGTTTGCTAAAAGCTACTTTTCCCAGGTTCCGCTGCCAGAACTCCAGCAAAAAAGTTGGGAAGCAGTGGTTGGCGTGGTGCATTCCAGTTGGATATTTTTTAAAAAGTTTAACGGCGTGAAACCAAAGGTCAGGGTTTTCAATCCGAGTATCAAGCAACATGGCTTTGAAACAGGCAAGACCGTAATTGAAGTTGCTGCAATCAACCTTCCTTTTTTGCTTGATTCTATCCAAATATGCTTGAACAGCGAGTCGCTGATTTTGTCTGAGGTGCAACAGTGCATGCTGAGCGTACTAAGGTCTGGTTCTAAGACATTAGTCGTAGAAGACGAGCAACCCAATGAAACTCTAATTCATTTGGAAGTCCAGCGGGTCACGAACCTATCGCATGTTGAAAGGGCGATTCGTAAAGTGCTTTCACTTGTTCATCAGGTAAATAAGGACTTCGTGCCCATGCGTCAGCAGATGTTGATGTGGAGTGATGAAGTCGGTAATGACCCGCAACTCGATAGCCACGAGGAAGAAATTGCAGCTTTTTTACGCTGGCTTTATGACAATAATTACACTTTTCTCGGTTATGAGGAATATGAGTTGGGTAAAGAAGCAGGCGATATCCAGCGTGTGAACGGTGTGTCATTGGGTCTCTGTCGGAAACATTTAGTGGTCAATGGAACACCTGTTCGGGCATCCGGGCGAAATAGATACCAGCTGATTGTTGGCAAGCTATCAGAGCGAAGCGTCATACACCGCGGGGTTTACTGCGATACGATTTCAATCATTCGACCTGGCGAAGTTGCCGGTACGCGCCGCGCCTGCCGTTTTATTGGCCTGTTCACATCGACTGTCTTTAATCAGAATCCGATTGAGATACCGGTAGTTCGAAAAAAGATACAGTACATTTTTAAGAAGGGTGAGTTATCTGCCTCCAGTCACAAGGGCCGGGAGCTAAGTCGTATTGTGGAAATCTTCCCAAGGGAAGAGTTGCTCATTGCCACGAAAGACGAACTTGCGGACATGGTCCTCTCCAGTTTGGCACTGCAGGAAAGGCGGGTGGTTCGTCTCTTAGTGCGTCGTTCACCGGGCTTCGTGTCTTGCCTGCTCTACATGCCTCGGGATACCTACAATACATTGTTGCGAATTAAGATTCAGGATCTGCTCAGCACGAAGTTTTCTGCTACGGAATACGAATTCGCGACCTATTTCTCGGAATCATCACTGATCCGGACCCAGTTTATTCTCCAGGTGGCACCAGATTCCCATAAATCAATAGACCTGGTCCAGCTCGAAGCTGAGATAACACACCTGACTCGATCCTGGGAAGATGAACTCCATTTTGAGTTAATGGGTGCGCAAGAGGCTGGCCAGGAATTGTTTAGCCAATATGAAGGCGTCTTTCCCCTGGGCTACCAGGATTTCTTCACGCCCAAAGAGGCCTGCTTTGATATTGGTTTTCTAGCGAGCCTGAACCCGGAACAACCGCTGGCGGTCCACCTCTACGAAGCCCGTGTAGATGGCGCCAGCTATATAAAGTTTAAGGTGTTTCATCTTGATCTTGCAATACCCTTGTCGGATGTGATCCCCATACTGGAAAACCTTGGTGCAAAAACCATCGCGGAACATCCTTATGAATGGCATCTGGGTGGCGATACCAGGATATGGATTCATGACTTCCTACTGGAGTTTACACAGGAACCAGTAGGTGGGCTCAAGGGTGTTAAAGACAACTTTGAAAGTGCTTTCATCGAAATATGGCGGAAAGATAAAGAAAATGATCCGTTCAACCGCCTAATTCCATCTACTGCGATGAATCGAAGGCAGGTTAGAGTTATTCGAGCCTACTCAAGGTATTTTGCCCAATTACAAAGTGCCTATAGCCAACACTATATCGCTGATTGTTTGATTCGATACTCAGCGATAACCAAACAACTGTTTCAACTGTTTGATTTAAGGTTTGATCCAGCCCTAAATCGCGCGAACGCGCTGACCCGGGCGGATAGCGTACTTGGGTCTCTGCTTTCAGGAATAGATGACGTAGAGAATCTTGCCGACGATCGAATTTTGCGCCGGTTTATAGAGATGATTCAGGCGACGCAGCGTACAAACTATTACCAAAGAAAGTCAGATGGTAGTTACAAAGATTGCATATCTTTGAAGTTTTTGCCTTCGCTTATATCTGAAATGCCTTTACCAAAGCCGGAGTACGAAATTTTTGTCTACTCAGGCAGGGTCGAAGGAGTGCACCTGCGCGGCGGTAAAGTTGCCCGTGGTGGCGTGCGCTGGTCAGATCGTTCAGAAGATTACAGGACCGAGGTTCTCGGGCTAGTAAAGGCACAGCAGGTCAAGAACTCCGTTATTGTTCCGGTAGGGGCTAAAGGAGGTTTCCTTACCAAACAGATACTGGAAGGTGCTTCACGAGAAGCCGTAAATGATGAGGGTATTGCCTGCTATAGAATTTTTATACAAGGCCTGCTGGATTTGACCGACAATCTAGTTAAGGGGAAGGTCGTACCACCTATGGATGTTGTTCGTTATGATGATGATGATTATTACCTGGTGGTTGCGGCTGACAAGGGCACCGCCAGGTTTTCTGACATTGCAAACGAAATATCAGAAGAGAATAACTTCTGGTTAGGAGATGCATTTGCCTCCGGTGGAAGCGTTGGATTTGACCATAAGGTGATGGGGATTACTGCCAAAGGCGCATGGAAATCAGTTCAGCAGCACTTTCGGGAATTGGATCTAAATATTCAGGAAACAGAATTTTCCGTGGTTGGCATTGGCGATATGTCCGGAGATGTCTTCGGTAACGGAATGCTGCTGTCGCATCATATTTGCCTGGTTGCTGCGTTTAATCATCAGCACATCTTTGTTGACCCTGACCCAGTTGTTAGGGTCAGCTATAAAGAACGGCAGCGTCTGTTCAACCTTCCCCGGTCTAGTTGGCAGGACTATGACGAGGCTCTTATCTCTCAGGGCGGTGGCATATTCAGCCGGTTCGCTAAATCTATTCCTATCTCACCACAAATGAAGCAGCGGTTTGGTATCAGTGAGAATCGACTGACTCCGAATCAGCTGCTCACGTTTCTCTTGAAAGCGAAGGTTGATCTATTGTGGAATGGGGGCATCGGCACTTACGTAAAAAGTAGCCTGGAGTCTCATCTGGATGTGGGTGACAAGGCGAATGATGCCATCAGAATCGATGCTGATGAGCTGCGATGCCTGGTCATAGGGGAAGGCGGGAATCTTGGTCTTACCCAACTGGCGAGGATAGAGTTGAACCTGAATGGCGGAAAATGTTTTACGGATTTTATAGACAATGCAGGTGGTGTTAACTGCTCGGATATCGAGGTCAATATCAAGATTCTGTTAAACCAGTTGGTTGAGAAGGGGAAATTGACGCGAAAAAACCGAAATGGGATTCTGAAACAGATGACTGAGCAAGTAAGTGAACTGGTACTTGAAAATAATTACATGCAGGCGCAGGTAATTAATCTTATGAGTAACCAGGTGTCAAGGCGAGATTCTGAGTATACGCGCGTTATAGCTGGGCTGGAACAACAGGGCAGGCTGGATCGACAGCTGGAATTTCTGGCAACTGATGATGAGCTACAGGAACGCCGTGGTAAAGGGCAATATCTGACCGCACCGGAATTGTCCGTGCTTACCAGTTATGTGAAAGCTGGTTTGAAGGAGGATCTGTCTGCGTCAGAACTCCTCAATGACCCTTATCTTGGTAAAGAAATCGATGCAGCATTCCCTGCATCGCTGGTAAAGAAATACACGCGAGAACTATCTCGTCACCGACTGAGATCTGACCTGATAGCAACCCAGATAGCCAATAGCATGGTGAATTACATGGGCATGAGTTTTATCAGTCGGATGGAGGAGTCCTCTGGTGAACATCATGACAGGATAGCAAGGGCATACATTGGCGCACGGGACATCTTTGATCTTGAAAAGAGGTGGCAGCAGATTTGTTCTCTGGACTACCGTATCTCACCGGCCATTCAGCGAACTATGATGCTAGATTTGAGCCGACTCATTCGCCGTGTTACGCGCTGGTTACTTCGCAACCGCAGACGCTCACTGGATTTAACAAAGGAAGTGCCAATATTTGGCGCGGCCTTGAGAACCTTGTTCAAGGACTGGGAGGATTTGCTACAGGGAGAAGCTTTATCCGAATGGCAGGCAGCAAAAAAGGGAATGGTAGAAGCAGGAGTTGATGATGATCTGGCTGGATTTGTAGCGGCTGCACATCACCTTTATGCAGTAATGGGAATCACTGATTGTTCCCTGCAAACCAAGGAGAGCCTGGAAAAGGTGGCCCGTGTCTATTTTGAAGTGGGTGAATCGCTGCACCTCCATTGGTTTAGTAAGCAGATGCATAATTTCAAGGCAACCAGTCACTGGCAGGCGCTCGCCCGGGAGTCGATGCAGGGTGACCTGATCATGCAGCAACTGTCGATTACCCATGGCGTCTTGTCTGAAGGTAAAAAGGGGAAGCCACCGATCTATCTTATCGATCAGTGGATGTCAAATCACGATGTTCTGGTGAGTCGGTGGATGACCTTGCAGGCGGAAATGGTAGCAGCTACTCACCACGATCAGGCAGTATTTACAGTAGCGATTCGAGAGTTACTTGATCTGGCACAGGCAAGCAGGCACTGATATATGATTGGCGTTCACGAGATTCCGGACCATGAGATAGAGGTTACCGCCATTCGCGCGAGTGGCCCTGGTGGGCAAAATGTCAACAAGGTCGCTAGTGCAGTGCACCTGCGTTTTGATATCGGGAAGTCATCTCTGCCAGATGAGGTCAAAACAGGGTTGTTAAAGCTAACGGATCAGCGAATAACGGCAGATGGCATCATCGTTATAAAGGCGCGGCAATTCAGGAGCCAGGAAAAGAACCGGGCGGATGCGCTGCAACGCCTCGAGAGTCTGCTTGTGAAGGCACAGACCGTCAGGGAAGTCAGGCAGAAGACTCGCCTGTCCAAGGCAAAGAAAAAGCGACGAATGGACGACAAGCGCCGTCACGGTCACCAAAAGCAGATGAGAAAACCTGTCGGTTTGGATAACTAGAATTAGTACCGGCTTTTTAGTTAGCCTTTTCTAGTGCCTTCTTTTTCTCTTCCGCGTCCTTGTCTAGAATACCCTGGATCCCTTTTGCATCTCTGATGAGTTGCTGCTGGCTCGCCAGCGGGTTATTGGTCTTCTTGGCGGCAGGTGTCTCTACAGCTTCTGTAGGAAGTGCAACTGGTGCCGGTGCCGCGTCAGTCTCGTCATTGCCACCGCAACTGCTCAAAATGAAGCAGAGTGAGGTTATGCCGAACCTTCTTGATGTTCTATTCATGAACTATTCTCTTGGTTTTCAGGGTGGCAGGCGGCGGTTCAGTCGACCCGGCAGTATACACATTGCAGATAGATGCCTGGCGAGCGACTCATTTGCAGAATATCCGAGATTTCGCGTGGAACCTCACCCAGGAGTTGCCAGTGACTTGAGAAACCACCTGATACCATATGGACCATTTTGAGCGTTGAATTGAGTATCTGTTGAATCAAGCGATCCTTCGGAGACAGTTCTTTTTCCAGGTAAACAACATCATAGTCTTCCAGATCAGTTAACAATGCAGCCGATTGAACGGCGTCATCCAGGCTGCCAATAGCATCCACAAGGCCTAGTTCAACTGCTGTCCTACCTGCCCAGACTCTGCCCTGGGCAATCTTGTCAACATCATCTACAGACATTTCACGCCCCCTGGCAACCAACCCTAAGAATTTACTATAGGTACTGTCGACTTTCAGTTCAAGTATTTTTTGCATGACAGGATTAATCTCTTCAAGGGCATTAAATGCACCCCTCAAACTAGTCGTGCCGACACCATCAGAGTTAATTCCTAGTTCAGTGATGCTCTGTTCAAACGTTGGCCAAAGCACAAATACTCCGATCGAACCCGTTACCGTCGTTGCAGCTGCGAAGATCTTGTTAGCGGTACTGGCAATCCAGTAGCCACCCGACGCCGCATAGCCACTCATTGATATGATGACCGGTTTGCCGCTTTTCTGGGTGAGCTCAAGCTCGTTACGGATCTGTTCAGATGCGGAAGAACTGCCCCCGGGGCTGTCGATTCGAACCACCAGCGCTTTGATCTGTTTGTCTTCTCTTGCCTGGCGAATTAGCGTGGATAAAGAGTCGCCACCAATCTCGCCGGCTGGTTTATCACCCTCAAGAATCGTGCCGATAGCTGTGATGATGGCTATCTTTTCAGATCTAGGATTTACGACGGGAAGAGGAGGCCTGCTTGCCAGCAGGTAGTCCCCCAAGGATATCTGGTTAAATGTATTGCCCGATACCCCCGAGATGGATTGCATTTCTTGACGCCAGTCAGATACAGTGATAAGACCATCGACGAACCCCTGTTCAATTGCCAACCGTGCACCATCATCATCAACGCCAGCCAGTAACTCATCATATTGGTTTGCATATTTTTCGAACGAATCGCGGGTGATGTCCCTTTGCGATACGATTGTGTCACGATAGTGCTCCCAGAGTACGCCGATAAAATCAAGGTTAGCCTCTTTGGCTGCCTCAGACATGTCATCGCGCAAAACAGGTTCAACGGCGCCCTTGTACAGACCCGCCTTAAAAACATGGAAATTGACTTTCAGTTTAGCCAGTGCAGATTTGAAATAGGTTGGATAGAGACTCAGTCCCGTAAAAAAAACCCCACCGAATGTTTGGTAACTCTGTTGATCCAGATAGATCTTGCTGGCGTGTACAGCGATAAGATATTGGCTCTGGCTATAATTTGGTGCGAAGGCGAAAACGGGTTTGCCAGATGCCTTGAACTTGTCAATAGCTACACCAATTTCCTCCAATTTGCTCATCGAAGCACCACGAAGGTGTCGCAAGTCCAGCACCAGTGATTTGACTCGATCGTCAGTAGATGCGCTCTCGAGGGCCTCGAGAATATCTCTGAGAAGTGTCTCAGGGTCCTCTGTCTCGTCGTATCCAGACAAAAACTCGCTGAAGGGATCGATAACTCTTTTTTGGTCAACAATAATCCCTGTGGGGTTGAGAATTAATGCAGTTGAGTCAGGAATAGCCGGGCTATCTGCGGTAAAAATGGCAAATACCAGGAGTGTCAGGAGGAGCACAAAAAGGATATTCCCCGTGGCATTCTTCGCCGCGGTGACGCCTTTCCATATTTGGCTAATAAAACGGGTCATACATCAGAATCCGGTGAGATATCAAGCAGGAAATCCTAACATAGCCAGGAAATGTCCGATATTGAATCTCGAGTCTGCATAATTTATGAAGAAGTTGATTTTTCGTCCATGTCAACACCGGCTAGCAAGCCCTTCTCATTGAGGTTTTCTATGACCCCGGATGGGGATCTAGTCAATTCAGCCTGTATACCGACCGCGAGGGCAGCATCAATGTTCAATTGATTGTCATCCATGAAGAAAATGCTGTTCGGATGTACGCCCAACACATCCAGTGCATGGTAGTAAACCTCAGGGTCAGGCTTCATCTTTCCTGTAATATGAGAAGGCAGGGTAATGTGGAAATGAGACAGCAGTTCAGACTCAGTTGTAAATCGCTCCCAGTGCAGGTGATTTGTGTTTGAAAGGCAAACCATCCTGAATTTCGTGGAAAGCCGTTCAAGTAGTTCACAAACGCCAGGATATGGCACAGGCCATGCTTGAAACGCTTTCCGAAAATTCTCCGGAGAAGTGGAGAGTGAGAACTCATCAACCATTTCACTGCAGAAATCAACCGCAGTGCAATTACCCGACTCGAACCTCCTGACTGCTGCGGAATGCATCCAGCGATGCGAGATTTCTTCCTCATCAAGATTTGACCATGACATCATCCCAGCGATACCAGTGAGTTCGACTAGTACACCCCCCAGGTCGAACAGCAGAGTTTCTATTTCACGCATTGGTGGTCACACAGTACTGGATGCGTAGTGTTGGTAGGCACAGACATAGCGCTGGGTTTTGAACCGGATATCGTCAGTTGGGAATTTTCATGGTAACTTGATGGCTCATAACGAAGGAGTTTCATGACTTCCAATTTCGCATACTGCATGAATCTACCAAAAAGTGCAGCGCCCCTCTACCGGAAACATCTGCTGATTACCGCGGAAGTTGCAGAAGGGGAACATTAGTATGGCACTCTGGCGCTGGCGGGAATTATTAGTTGCCTGTGGAGTAGAACCGGCTTCAAATGGACCGGATATAGCAGGTATCAGCATTGATAGCCGCAGCCTCAAAACGGGGGACCTGTTTGTTGCCTTGTCGGGCGATCCAGGTCCGAGGTTTAGTACCTCCTCTACCATTGCTCGTGATGGTCACGACTTTGTCCAAGATGCGCAATCCGCAGGTGCAGCCGGAATATTGGTTTCACGTGACACGGGTTGTGCTTTGCCTGAAATCAGGTTGGAGAATACGTTAGATGGACTCTGGCATGTTGGCGTTGCTGCCCGGGACCGTATGCAGGGAAAAGTAATAGGCATAACAGGCAGTAGTGGAAAAACCACTGCGCGAAGCTGGTTAGAAAACATCCTGACACAACAAGCAATGACCCATGCTTCGACCGGCAGTTTCAATAATCACTGGGGGGTGCCGCTTTCGTTGGCACGTATGCCCAGGGATTCTGACTATGGCATTTTTGAAATCGGCATGAACAATCCCGGTGAAATTGGCCCCCTGAGTGAGCTTGTAAAGGCTAATGTTGCCTTACTGCTGAATGTTCTTCCCGCACATTTGCAAAGTTTTGATAGCCTCGATGCTGTTCGTCAGGAGAAGCTTTCGATCACACGGGGGCTTGATGATGACGGCATTCTGGTAGCGCATGAAGATATAAGCCTTGAAGGCGTAAGCCACAAAAAGGTCATCACTTTTGGTTTTTCTCCCTCAGCTACCCTATCCGCCGTGGTTTCTTCTGCGGCGAATCAGACCCAGGTACAGGTTACCATTGATGGCAGCCAACACCTGTTTCGGCTCGCAGTTGGGGGAGCACACCGCGTGCTGACTTCCCTGGGTTGTCTGGGTGCAGTTTACGCACTGGGTGCTGACCTAGAAGGGGCATGTGAAGCAATGGCTTCACTTGAAGCTCCGTCTGGCAGAGGCAATCTGCTGGAAATATCAGGGCGTTCCATCATAGATGATAGCTACAACGCTAATCCCGTCAGTATGCACTACGCCCTGGAGACCTTGGGTCTGCGTAAGAGTGGGAGAAAAATCGCGCTCCTGGGGGAGATGCTCGAACTTGGAGCGGAGGGTGGCCGCTACCATCAGTCTATTCTTGATTCCTGCAAAGGACTTGATGGTATTATTACAGTCGGGCAGGGGTTCGCCAATACTGAACCACAAGGGGGTGACAATTTCTGGGGTCACTATGATGTTGCCGCGGATATTGACCTGGGAGAGCTGGCAAGGCTGCTCAAGGACGGAGATGTGATCCTTGTAAAAGGTTCCAATAAGGTATTCTGGGTCAACAATTTTGTCGCTGCGATTGCTGAAGCTTTACGAAGCTAGCCCGGATAATTCATGAAATGTCCGGGCTAAGGATCCTCTCTTGTTTCATCTGCCGGTATCCACTCACCTTCCAGTGGAACCGATCTGCTTTTCTCCACGGCTTCCAATATTGATTCCTCAACCTCTCTGGGATCAGGTTTTGTTTCCGGATCAACGTAAAGCTGATTTTCCTCGTCAGAGAGTTCTGTTGAACCATTCCAGGGCAGCATGTGGTAATCCTGATCATGTCTGAAATCGACAAACGGGTATTTGATTATTTCAAAGTAGGGAGAATAGTCAAAATCGCTTGGAGTGCACAATTTTGGGTTGCGCCGGAAAAGTTGCACACTTTCTTCCTCTGATTGTTTTACCAGAGGGAGAATCGGAAATTGAACGTACGCGAATGCTTCAGCGATCATGGTTGAACACACGGTTCGAGCGGATTGCCCGGAATTCGACTTAAATAATGTGGATCGCCACTTCCGTGGGAGGACAAACCAGGGGAAAAGAAACCGAGCGAGATCAAAAATTTGGCGGACATCATAGTCGACGCCTAGGCGGCTGATTGCGTATCGTCTGACCTGCTTGCTGTCTTTCAGGGATAGGCGTGAAGGACGGCATATTCGCATATGCTCGGTCTCATATGTTTGCAGGTTTTGTACCAGGGTGCCGCGACCCAGGATACTCTCGATTACCAGACGATCCCCGGCTTCACCATCGTAGTGGTTCCTGATGATCTCGCTCAGTTCTTCATCTTCAATATCATGAATGCGGCCAATATATAATGCTGCATGAGTCCAGGGGCTCTGGGTTATCCAGCCAATGACATCACTGACCCGGGTCCTGCCTTCAATCAGCACCACGTCGCAGGGTTTTAGCTCATAACATATACGCTCATAGTCACTTAGCGCATATTTCCTGGCTGATCGCTCAGAATTGAGCCAGTTTATAAGGGGTTTGCTGATGAAATCGAACACGTCCGGGCTAAACCATTTGGGGTGAAGTTGCTAGTTTAACAACTTGCGGAAGGAAGGAGGCAACAAGGTTATCACCTAATCTTTTTAATCAGTTCATTACGTGCGATAATTTTTGAAATATGGGATTCGTATTATGATTGTAGACAAGCTTGGAAGACGCTTTCGCAACCTGAGGGTGAGCCTGACGGCAGCCTGTAACTTTGCCTGTACCTATTGTGTGCCCGATGGGAAAAGGCTGATGAAAGCGCAAAATGAACTTCCTGGCTCTGACTTGTTAAAGGCGGTCACTTGCCTGCAACAGGCCTCAGGGATAGACAAACTGCGTATTACTGGTGGAGAGCCACTGGTCTCAACAAAATTCGATGAGTTCCTGTTAGGTGTAATGCAGCTTCCGCTTGATGATGTGAGCCTTACCACTAATGGTCAGCTTCTGCTGCAAAAAAGTGCAGTTATTAGAGAGTCAGGCATCAGGCGGTTAAATATTAGCCTGGATTCGCTCAACCCGCTGCGTTTTAAGCAGCTGGCTCGTGGGGGAAACCTCAACACCGTATTGGCAGGTATTGATGCCATGTTGGCTTTCGGCATCAAGTTAAAAATCAACATGGTCCCGCTGCGCAACCAGAACGCCGGTGATGTCCTCCCAATGCTTGAGTATTGCCTTGAAAGGGGGATTGAACTCCGTTTCATCGAGTTAATGCGAATGGGGCACATGTTGCACAGCAATAGTTTCCAGGCTGAATTTATGTCTATGGCATCCCTGCTTGATGTTATTGGGACTAGTTATGAATTTGAACGCACGGATGCCCCTTATGATTCGACGGCAGCCCGCTTCAGAATTCCAGGCAAGGGCGTTTTCGGCATCATTGCCAATGAGAGTGAACCATTTTGTCACTCCTGCACGAGGCTGCGATTATCTTCCGACGGCTATCTATATGGGTGTCTCAGTAGTGCCAGGCGACAGTATATAGGCGATTTGCTGCAATTGCCCCTGTACCAGATGCTGCCGAAGCTGCAAGGTAGGTTAATAGACGCCCTGGGGGATAAGAAGGAGGCTTTTCAGGGTGAAACAACTGTTATGAAGCTGATTGGCGGTTAGGAGTCATTCAGGGTCAGGCCTTGAATTTTCTTCCAAATCTGCACATGATATGACCACTTTCGGCTACCTTTAATGGGCAAACTGGATTAAATATTGCGCTATCCAAGCTTCTACGGACGAATTGATCTTGACTAGACGTCAATTGCGAGCATTCTGTGGACTAGCCTTTCTGCTTTTTGCATCAACTTTAGCTGCCGCTGAAACAGAAACAACCCCCTACGAAATCACGCGTGATATCTATTATGGGGATGAGACTGTGGCTGATCGCAATTTACAGTCCCTGGACGTCTATTGGCAGAATAAACAGCAGAAACTCCCCGTGATTATCTATGTTCATGGCGGTGGATGGGCCTTCGGCGACAAGGCTGAAATACATAGGAAACCCGATTATTTTCTCTCTCAGGGTATCGCCGTAGTTAGTATGAACTACCGTTTGCGCTGGGATTACAGAATTTTTGACCAGGCGGAGGACGTAGCTTCTGTGGTTGTATGGATCAAGAATAATGCTGAGACCTACGGCCTGGATGCGGGCAAAATCATCCTTATGGGGCATGCTGCAGGAGCACACCTGGTTTCGCTGGTTGCAACCAATCCGAACTACCTGAAAGCGGCAGGGCTGTCTCTCAGAGATATCACTAGCGTTGTTGCAATCGATACGGCCAGTTTTGATATTAATCGATTGATGATTGAACTCGGGAGTTTTGTTGAGCGACGTCAACATCAATTGATTTTCGGTAATGACGAGGAAGTCTGGAAACAATCATCACCCATTCATCATGTATCAAGTGGAAAAAGTATTCTTTCCTTTGCAATCATTTACGTTGCTCAGGATGAAGAAACCAAGCTCCAGGCGATGGGTTTCGCCAAGAAACTCAGCACTGCTGATATTGAAGCTATCATGATTCCTGGCAATGAGAAAACCACCCAGTCAATCAATGAAGAACTTGGTAAAACCGGGGACGTGTCTACTCATGCACTAATGGCCTTCATTCGCGCCAAAATTTGACCAGCTGCAGGTGAACCTTGTCGTCAAGCCTAAAACTCTCCCTTTCCTTGTATGTTTATTATTGTCCTGTGACGTTACGGCAGGTCCCCGTGAAGACTACTATCGCGAAAGTGGTCTAACCGCAGAGAGCGTCAAGCAAAAAGCCATCATGCTCCTTCAGTGGAGCCAACAGCTAAAAGCCAGCGGCATATCATTGCCAGTGGAACTCTATGCGACGATTTTTCGTGCAGAGTATGTGCTGAGTTCCGATGAACTGGATCAATATGCGAATGAACTTTCGATGTTGCAGGACACCCCGGAAAAGCTGGGGACAAGTGTTCTTTCTCCGATTAAAGGCAACGGTGTTGGGGAAATAATTGAAATAGTTCAGACCTACTTTGTGGGGATGACATTGGCGACTGGCAGCGGGATACTGGTAGCGAAGCACTGGCAGCACGACATTCACCTGCAGTCAGAAAACGAGGGGCTCGCGAATTTTATTTCGGCAGAGACCGGCAACCCTGAAGTCCGGCTAAAAGTAAACCGAACCGTGCTCCAGGGAATACATGGCAGCCCTTTTGGCTTGATTAACCTCCCTTTGATTGAGATTGTTGAAGGGGAATTGCATGCGGGTGACAAGGTATTCATCCGTTATGGCGCTGGTCCTGAAGGTTTCAAACTACCTGAGTTCCCTGTAGCACAAATGGTATTGCCGCTGTATTTCCGAACAGACCCATCCGGGCATTTTTACACTATCCCCACATCGAGTTTCAGCGTAGTTGCAGGGCCGCCCGCACGGATAAACGTTGTTGCACCTTCTATAGTCAAAACCAATCAGCTTTTTTCACTTTCCGTAAGGGTTGAAGATCAGTTTGGAAATATTGCCTCGGGTCCAGCACCTTCACTTGACATAAATCTGGATGGGGTTTTTCAACACCGAATCGAGGTATCAAGCACCAATGTGACCCTGGTGGAAGGGTTGGAATTTAGGAAACAGGGGTTACACAATATTACTGTTCGGTCTGGTGGTGGTGGCCTAGTTGGGTATTCGAATCCCGTTCTTGTCAGGGATGATGTTGATCTGAGAATTTCCTGGGCGAATCTGCACGCTCACTCAAACCGAAGCGATGGACTTCAGTCAGTTGAGGAAATTGAGGACCAGGCATCGGGTATATTCGATGTGGCGCTCGTTACGGATCATGATAACTATTTCCTTTTTAGTGATAGTGAGGCAGCACGTGAAATCAGCCAGCCTCTTGCCAGGGGCGGACATCGCCTGAAAATTCCACATTCACCACCCATTGTTATTGCACTGCCGGAAATTCCTTCCGATCATCGGTCACTTTTCAGTCCCAGTCTCGTCGAAATACGATCTGGGACAAGCAGCTATGAATGGTTTGGCCAGCATTTTGCTGGTATGGGCTACCGTGTGGGATTTGCCGGTAGTCAAACATCACACCTGTCTGGCAGGAATAGAGAAGCTTCACAGACTGCTATTCTCATTTCGGGAGATGAAAGCTGGAAACAAGCTGTGAGTGCTCACAGAACATATGTAACGTCTGGTCCAAGATCGATTTTGCTGGCAAATCTAAACGGGGGGCATCCAGGTAGCAGGGTGCACTCATCTTCAAGGCGTCATTTTTCTGGAGAGGTGTATGCTACTGCGGGTATCGATGCCATCGAACTTATTAGAAATGGCACTGCAATTGATCGCTACAACTTCAAAGATACTGAAGGTGCCCGGCAGGTAAAAATAACCCTGGGTTCAGATAGCAGGCCGGTTGTACCAGGTTGGGATATACCGAGGAATGGGAGGGAATGGCTCGGTTACCTCCGGGTTATTGGTGCGCATGTATCGTCAATTAGTGCTTCCGGAATTGAGAGAAGCAACCGGTCCGCTATTGCCATCAATCCCAACGAACCTTCACGCATAGACTTTATTACCTGGACACATGGGACAGAAAGCAGCTTTGTGATTTCGTTGGATGAGATAACGGATCAGGAAGTAATGTTCGAGATAAACATAAAGGAAGGGTTTGAGGATGTCGATCTGTTGCCTGAGGCCAGGAAGCCGGCGGTAACGCAGGGATTTAAGCAACTCCTATCCCTAAATGATATTGGAGGTGATAATATCACCCGTGTTATTAACGTGGATGGCTATTCTGATTTTGTGCGTTTTGAGATGACGAACACGGATAGACCCAGCCACCAGTCATTTTCGTTTGTTGACACCCGTATGACAGAAATTGGCGACTATTATTACGTCAGAGTAAAGCAGGTTGATGATCATATCTTGTGGTCGAGTCCAATATATGTTGGAGGCTTCGATGTACAGTAAGCATGCTCGGGTCCTGAGTACACTTGCGGCAATTCTGCTTGGTTTGCTGTTGTTTACGACGGCCCAGTCTGAAGAAAGAAAGCTCTGCCTCTGGTCATTTGAGAGCGGTGAAAGTCAGATATTTTTGCTTGGATCTATCCATGCGATGAGAAAGAGCATGTATCCCCTTGCAACACCTATCGTTCATGCATTTAACCAGGCGGACAAGGTTGTATTCGAAGTTGACCTGACAAGGCTGAATGCCTATGAGATGAACAAGGTGATGCAGAAGAAGGGCATGTATGAACCGCCTGAAACTATACGACAAGACCTAAGACCAGAAACTTTCATCTTGCTCAAGAACTACCTTAGGACAAACCAGATGCCACTGGCTCAGGTCGAACGAATGAAGCCCTGGTACCTGATGCTGACTATCGGGCAGCGTGAATTGAGCAGGCTTGGGTTTGATGCGGAACTGGGAATTGACCGATACCTGCAACAGCTGGCCCTGCATGAAGATAAGGAGATCCTGCAGCTGGAAACTTTTGGCGAGCAGATTAATCTCCTGTCAAGTGACCCCATTGCACTGCAGGAACTGTCACTTCGCGTGTCACTCGAGGAAAGGCAAAATGTAGCACAGGAGCTGGAAGAGTTGCTTGCCGCATGGGAAGACGGGAACGCTGACAGGATGCTCGAAATGACACTTCAATCCACAGCCGAGTATCCTGAACTGACTAAGCAAATGGATAACCTGATTGATAAAAGAAACATAAGAATGGCTGAAAGAATCCGCGCCTACGCCGATACCTCTGGAACTTACCTCATAGTTGTAGGTGCGCTACACATGGGAGGAAAGAATGGCATCATCAAGCTCCTGCAGGATGACTACCGGATAACGCAGCAGACTTATTGATTGGCTAAATTGGTGCAGTTTTCTAGGGAGAAACAATGAAATACCTTCATACAATGGTTCGGGTACAGAACGTCGACGAATCGTTGGATTTTTATTGTGACAAGTTGGGATTGCAACTGCTGAACCGATATGACAGTGAGCAGGGGAGGTTTTCATTGATCTTCCTGGCGGCCCCCGGCGACGACGACGCACAGGTGGAACTGACCTATAACTGGGATGGCGATACCCTGGGTGAGGGCAGCAGGAATTTTGGCCACCTTGCTTACGCTGTTGATAACATCTACGAAACATGTCAGCACCTTATTGATGGTGGTGTAACGATCAACCGACCGCCAAGGGATGGACGCATGGCCTTTGTCAGGTCACCAGATAATATTTCCGTCGAGTTGCTGCAGTCCGGTGAGGCATTAGCTCCCTCGGAGCCCTGGACTTCTATGGAGAATACTGGAGATTGGTAAGCCCATGAGCATCGCACAAACAACCTTCTACCTTATTCGTCACGGGGAGATTGATGCCAATGTCGATCGACGCTGGCATGGATCGACCGATAGCGATCTCAATGAAAACGGAAGAAAGCAGGCGGAGCAGATGGCAATACATGTAGCTTCGAAACATCCGGAAATTGCTGCCGTCTACCACTCTCACCTGCAGCGGACTCGCGATACTGCAATTCCTCTGGCCAGGAGGCTCAACTTGAAAGCAGAAGCCGAGGCAGGGTTGCAGGAATATGCCGTTGGACAATTGGAAGACTTGTTTATCGAGGAACTCATTACCAAACACAGCTTTTTTGAGGAACTCGCGGCCGATCAGGATTTTGCACCGGATGGTGGGGAGTCTCCGAAAGAGGTTTGCGCGCGGATGATAGGAGCACTGACGCGCCTTGCTGAACGTCATTCTGGTGAGGCTATCGCTATTGTTGGCCATGGGGCTGCAATGGGTATAGCACTGGCCCACCTGCTGGAAAATCGTGTATTCCCATTTCATGACTATCACATGGAAAATACTGGCTACAGCAGGCTGATCTGGTCTTCCGAACCCAGGTTGGATATTTTTAATGCCTGTGGACACCTGCCGGGTGAGGAGGATTCTACCCGAGAAGGGAAACCATTATCCCTTGGTTCATTGGCCCGGTTCAGCCCAACTCCACCGAATTCAGCCAGCTGACGAGATCCTTGATAACTTCATCGCGGTTGGTTTCGTTCAGCATCTCATGGCGTCCACCCGTATAAAATCTCGTCGTAACCTGCAGCCCATGAAGGCTATAGGCCGCCAGCATTCTGTTTATATTAATCATTCTATTGTGTATTGGGTCTGCACTTCCTGAGAAAAGATAAGTTGGCAAACTGGTTGGAATTCTTGCTATAGATTCTGCCTTCCAGTTTGCCCGTTCAGCACTGAAAAGGTCACAAAGGCTCATGGGGCAGGGTACGAAGCCACAGAGTGGATCCTCCACGTATTTGGTGACCTGGTCCGGGACCCTGGATAGCCACTCATAACCGGTGCAGCCCTCTGCATCAAAATCCTTGTTGTTCCCGCCAAATAGCAGCTTCTGCAGTAAGCTGCTTTCTGCTTTATCTCCAATTCGCCATCGCTCGAATTGAGTAATAGTCTGTAACAGCCACATCTGGAATCGGCTTCCAGCACCAGGGGAGCCAGATAAAATCAGTGCATCAATGGTCTCTCCATGCCTTGAGATGAATTGCTGGGACATCATGGCACCCATGCTGTGGCCAAAAAGGATGAGTGGAGTGTGCGGCTGATCCCTTTTCGCTTGCAGCAGAATTTCGTTCAGGTCAGCTATGGCGCGATGCCACCCGTCTGCACCGAAATCACCCAGGGATTCTGCGGTCTGGCCATGCCCACGATGATCATTAGCCGTTACTTCATAACCAGCTTCATTTAATTGCTTCGCCGTCCAGTCGTATCGTGCGCCATGTTCACCCATACCATGAGCAATATGGATCAAGGCCCTGGGCTTGGAGTCAGTTGTCCAGCTATAACAATGTACAGCTTTTCCGTCGCTGGCCGTATGCTTGAATGTGTCCATCACTGAGGTCCTTCGGGTAGCATCGAGTCTACAATAGGGAAGGTCCCATACTCTATACCAGCTCTGGCTCAATATGAGGGTTGTTTTGCATGAGACAGGCAAAATAGAATGAGGGTCAACTCAGTTAACACAGGCACACTATGCTGAAGTCTGAATGGTTAGATCAGGTCATCGAAGTCGCCCTGGAGCCGACCAGACCCATATGTGACCCGCACCATCACCTTTGGGACCATCCTGATAGCCGTTATCTTATAGATGAGATCATGCAGGATACCAATTCAGGTCATAACGTCGTCAGCACGGTCTTTGTCGAATGTGATTCCATGTACAGGCTAGAGGGTCCAGTTGCCCTGGCGCCGGTTGGGGAAACTGAATTCGTGCAGGGAATTGCCGCTATGAGTGCCAGTGGCCAATATGGGTCTACCCGGATTGCAGCAGGAATAGTGGGTTTTGCTGACCTGTCTCTGGGAAATAACGTACGCTCAGTTCTCGAAGCACACAAGATAGCTGGTTCAAATCGATTTTCTGGCATCAGGCATGCGACCGGCTGGCACCCGTCTGAAGATATTCGTAATTCTCACACCAATCCTCCCGAATCCTTGCTGCTGAACGATAGTTTTCGTGAAGGCTTCGCCGTGCTTGACGACATGGGGCTGACGTTCGATTCCTGGTTTTATCATCATCAGCTCGCAGAATTTGTCGATCTCGCAAAGGCTTTTCCCGGGGTCACCATTGTCCTGGATCATTTTGGTGGCCCGCTTGGCATCGGACCCTACGATGTAGATGAGACCTTCCTGGTATGGAAGGATCAAATCGCTGAATTAGAGGATTGCGCGAATGTCCACTTTAAGCTTGGTGGCATTAACATGAAGATTAATGGTTTTGGCTGGCACCGGAGAGACTGTCCTCCGACGTCAGATGAACTCGCTGATCGAACGGGGCGCTACTATGACTTTTGTATTGAATCCTTTGGTGCGGACCGGTGCATGTTTGAAAGTAACTTCCCCGTTGACAAGGAGTCCTGCTCCTATGGTGTACTTTGGAACGCATTTAAGAAATTGGCAGCCAGCAGGAGTGACGAAGAAAAAGCAGCACTTTTTCATGATACTGCAGCGCGGGTCTATGGTATCGAAAGGTCAGCCGCATGAAAGGGGAATGTTTCTGTACCGATATTAAATTCAGGATTACCAGGCCAACACTCTGGTGTGCCCATTGTCATTGCAGTATGTGTCAGCGAAGTCACGGCGCCGGTGTGGTTACCTGGGTAGGCTGTGTTGAGGAATCAGTGGTTATCGATGATGAGAAGAGCAGGCTAGAGTGGTTCAGGAGTTCTGAGGAAGCGGAACGCGGGTTTTGTTCAAATTGCGGCAGCTCTATGTTCTTCCGGTCCGGGCAATGGCCATCTGAACTTCATATAGCGCGAGCAATGATTGCGGGGAACCTGGACCGTGAGCCAGCAGGGCATGCTTACTATGAGACTCACGTAGAATGGATGGAGTTGAATGATCAGTTACCAGGCAGACAGTAGCGCACACATGGGAAAGCTAAAATGGATCATATCTTGAGGGAGACCATGACTAGAACCACTATTTTTTTGCTGTTATTCGCTGGATTCGCGGCCATGGCGGAGGAAGTCGCGGTTCCATGTTCCAGCGCTGAGCACCGGCAGTTTGACTTCTGGCTGGGTTCCTGGACTTCCTTCAGTAAAGACGGAGAAAAACAGGGTTCTAACCAGCTGGAAAAAATAATGGGGACCTGTGTAATGCAGGAACACTGGGTCGGTGCATCGGCTAAGTTCAAGGGTACCAGCTTCAATTTTTACGATCCTGTCAAAGAACAGTGGCATCAGACCTGGGTGGATAACACTGGTGGTTCCCTCAGCTTGTATGGTGGCTTGCTGGGGGAAAGCATGCGGTTGTCAGGCGCACGTAAGAACCGTAAGGGTGAAGCAGTGACCGATAGAATAACCTGGACTCCGCTTGAGGATGGTCGTGTTCGCCAGTATTGGCAATTCAGCTCTGATGATGGGGAAAGCTGGACGGATGTGTTTGATGGTTATTACGAGCGTGATGAGGGCAAGTCAAGTCGGAAATAAGCCGGGCTTGACAAGAATTCAAGCATGAAGAACCTATTGATTGTCTACCATAGCCAGAGTGGCAAGAACCTTGAAATGGCCAATGCCGTCCACACTGGTGCGACACATCCTGACATATCAGGAGTCGAAGTTCGTTTTCTTCGTGCCTTTGATGCAGGGGCTGAGGACCTGCTCTGGGCAGATGGGATTATTTTTGGCACGCCTGAAAATTTTGGCTATATGTCCGGTGCCATGAAAGACTTTTTTGACAGGACTTTTTATTCGGTTGAGGGGGCGGTAGAGGCTAAACCCTATTGTGTGTTTATTGGCGCGGGAAACGATGGGCAGGGTGCTCTATCAAGTTTAACCAGGATAATAAAAGGCTACAAATTCAAAGAGATACATGAACCTCTTATCATTGTGGGTGAGCTAACTGAAGAGGTGAATGCGCGTTGTGAAGAGTTGGGTATGGGTATGGCTGCCGGCCTGGAGGCCGGAATCTATTGAGCTTCAAGCGTCGTCCCCTACACTATAGGTAGCATTGGCAGTAGCATTCATTAGCCTCGCCGTGAAAGTGGACAGGTAATCCTAAGTCAAATGCCTTAAGTCAATTTATAGCGGCACCATCTTATGTCTAAGAACATCAGTAAATTATCAGGGCGAAAGGGACTGCAGGAAAACCTGTTTGATAAAGTGAGGCAAACTGGCAGGGATGCTGGTGACGTGGCAAGCCAACACCTGCTGGGCAAAAGCTCAATCCATGGAAGCCGGGGCTTTTATGACTTCCTTAGCGAGAACTTTCGCCAACAAAAGGCATGGGTCTGTAACGGCACTTCCTGCCTGTGTTCAGGTGATCAGGAAAGCTTAAAAGTTGATCTTGAAAAAGCTTTGGGGGAAGGCAAGGTCGGCACCATGACCTGCCTGGGCAGGTGCTATCACGGGGATTCCTTCCAGTTTGATGGTGCTAATTATTCTGGTGGCCAGAGCGCTAACATTAAGCAGTTGACAAAGGAGAAAGCGGGGATTCCTGGCTACGGGGTCAGCTGCGATAGCAAAATAGCAGTGCTGACGAATGAGGGCTTTGCCACTCTAAACCAGTTTACTGTGGCACTGGAAAACCTCCTTGAGCAGTCTCGAATGGAAATCCTTGCGCTAGTCAAGGCTTCGGGACTTAGGGGGCGAGGTGGCGCCGGTTTCTCAGCTGGAATAAAGTGGGAGTCCTGCATGCGGGAGGAGGCTGACAGCAAATTTGTCGTGTGTAATGCGGATGAGGGTGATCCGGGTGCTTTTTCTGATCGATATTTGCTTGAGCAGCAGCCCTTGCGGGTTATTTTTGGGATGCTAGTCGCTGGCTGGATCACTGGCGCAAAGGAAGGCGTTGTTTATATTCGTGGTGAATATCCTGAATCGATTTCCATCATGCGTGAAATCATTAGTCAGCTCTATGAAAAGGGGCTACTCGGCAGCGATATTCTCGGCAAAGATCTCGACTTTGATCTGTACGTGCTTGAGGGAGCTGGTGCCTATATTTGCGGGGAGGAAACATCACTGCTTGCATCGATAGAAGGTCGACGGCCAGAAGTGGACGTTCGCCCACCATTTCCAGCTGTAGAAGGCTTGTACAAGCAACCGACGGTGGTCAATAACGTTGAGACACTGGCATCTGTCCAGGGTGTTCTCGATATGGGTGCAGATGCCTATGCCAGTCTTGGTAGCGGCAGGTCAACCGGGACTAAACTTGTGTCCCTTGATGCCGGATTTTGTCGACCAGGCATTGTTGAAGTTGAAATGGGTGTATCACTGCGGCACGTGATTAATGACGTTGCCGGTGGGTTCAGAGTACCAACGAAAGCCATTCACATAGGTGGACCGCTGGGCGGCTTGGTGCCCGTAGATAGCATTGATGCATTGAATGTTGACTATGAATCATTTGCCACTGAAGGGTTCCTGTTGGGCCATGCCAGCTTTGTCTGCATTCCGGAATCATTTCCCATGGTCAGGTACTTACAGCATCTGTTTGAGTTCGTGCGCGATGAAAGCTGTGGTAAGTGTTTTCCCTGTCGATTGGGCTCAGTGCGTGGGGAAGAAATGTTTTCGCAGGCTATAGTCGGTGAGAAGCGGCTCAACAGGGACTTGGTCAATGACCTGCTTGATACCATGGAACAGGGTTCTTTGTGTGCATTGGGTGGCGGGTTACCCTTACCCGTGAGAAATATACTGCAATATTTTGCGGATGAACTGCAGGAATATTTTCATCAAGACATGTTAATTCATGCAAGGCAATTGTCATGAATGCTGAAACGAGGGTGGCTTCGCTGGACGGGAACAGCCTGCCTATTGAAGATGGAGAAACGATTCTGTCCTTCACCCGCCGCCACCAGTTTGGGCAGAGAATACCAACCCTCTGTGATGACCCCCGCCTAAACCCATACGGTGCATGCAGGGTGTGTTCCGTCGAGGTTGCTTTGAGCGCAGATGGCCCAAGGAAGACGCTCGCATCCTGTCATACCCCCGTTACAGAAGGGATGTATATTTATACCAATACGGATGCTATTCAGAGATTGCGCCGAAATATCGTTGAAATGGTATTGACGGACCATCCGCTGGATTGCCTTACCTGCGAGGTCAACGGCAATTGTGAATTGCAGGACGTTGCTGCAAAGGTTGGTGTAAGAGAGGTTCGCTATTGGCAGCCGAGTACGCACCTGGATCGTGACAGGGATGAGAGTCACCCATACATGCGTATGGATCTCGCAAAATGTATTAATTGTGCCCGCTGTGTACGTGTGTGTGATGAAATTCAGGGCCAGTTCGTTTTGTCAATGGGTGGGCGTGGCTTTGAGTCCCGCATAATCAAGGATGATGACCTTCTATTCGGTGACAGCAGCTGTGTTTCTTGTGGTGCGTGCGCCGATACCTGTCCGACCGCAGCGATCAGCGATGTGTTTCAGTCAAAATCCACGCAGGCAGATAAAGTCGTTCGTACGGTTTGCTCATACTGTGGTGTTGGCTGCAACCTTGAAGTAGCTGTGAAGGATGACAGGGTATTGTCGATCAGTGCTCCCAGGGGTGCCGCGGTCAATGACGGGCATACGTGCCTAAAGGGTCGATATGCTTTCAGGTTTTATAGCCACCCGGATCGACTCAGGTCCCCATTGCTTAAAAAGAATGGCATTCTCGAGGAAGTCAGTTGGAGTGAGGCTTACGAATTTATTACCAGGAAGCTCCAGCTTGTAAGAGATGAATCCGGCCCTGACGCCATAGCCGGTATTTCTTCAGCACGCTGCACAAATGAAGAAAATTACCTCATGCAGAAATTTATTCGTGCCGTTTGCGGTACCAATAATATCGATTGCTGTGCCAGGGTATGTCATTCACCAACTGCCTTTGGCATGCAGCAGAGTTTCGGGACTGGCGCTGCCACCAATTCAATTGATGACATTGACTCAACTGATTTGATTCTGGTAACTGGCGCAAATCCTACGGAGGCGCATCCCGTCACTGGTGCCAAAATAAAGCAGCGGGTGATGATGGGTAAGACGCTCATTGTGATTGACCCCGTCAAGACTGAATTGGCGAAGCTCGCTGACTACCACTTGCAATTGCGTCCAGGTACCAATATTGCTGTCCTGAATGCAATGCTTCACTTCATAGTGAAACATGACCTTGTGGACACCGCCTTTATAGATGATCGCTGTGAAGGGCATGATGAATTCATTAGCAGGATCAGTGAACTTGATGCTGATGCCATGTGCGGGATTTCGGGGGTGGATCCTGAACTGGTGGAGGCCGCCGCGTTAGCTTATGGTTCGGCGGACCGGGCAATGGCATTCCATGGTCTTGGTGTGACTGAGCATAGTCAGGGATCGAAGGCAGTGATGCTCATTTCGAATCTTGCCATGATCACTGGAAACATTGGCAGACCCGGTGTTGGAGTAAACCCGTTGCGTGGTCAGAATAACGTCCAGGGTGCCGCTGATATGGGCTGCCAGCCTCATCAGGGAGCTGGGTACCTGCCGGTTGTCGAAAATCAAGACTACTACGAGGAAAAATATGGTGTTCCAATGCCCCCTGAGCCGGGGCTTAAGATTCCCCAGATGATTGATGCTGCCGGCAGTGGAGAATTGAAAGCACTATGGATATTGGGAGAGGACGTTGCCCAGACTGAACCCAATACGAAACATGTTGTTGCTGCCCTAAAGAACCTTGACATGCTTATTGTGCAGGAAATATTTCTTTCAGAAACTGCAAAGCTTGCCGATGTGGTTCTGCCCGGGACTTCCTTCCTCGAGAAAAGTGGAACCTTCACCAATGGTGAACGACGGGTGCAACGAGTGCAGGCTGCTGTCCCGCCTCTGGAGGGAACTAAAGTTGATGGGCAGATCATTGTGGACGTCATGAACCGCATGGGATACCAGCAGCCAGACTATGATGCGGCCAGCCTGCTGGAGGAAATTTCCCGTGTTGTGCCCTTTTTGGCGGGTGCTGACTGGGAGGGGCTCGGTGAGAATGGCAAGCAGTGGCCAATTACTGAGGGCGGCCTGGATACACAGATACTACACAGGGAGAACTTCAACCGCGGTAAGGGAAAATTCCACTATTTTGACTGGCAGGAATCAGGCGAAATAGAGAGCAATGGTGAACAGTTCCCACTGATTCTGACTACCAGTCGTGTTCTGCAGCACTACAATGCTGCAACTATGACCCGACGTACAGATAACGAGAAAATTGTCAGTGAGGATACGCTGCTGATTAACGAGAAAGATGCCAGACCAAGGGGTATTGCGACTGGAGATCAGGCCCGGCTCTCTTCAAGTCGTGGGGAGACATACCTGACTGTAGGAGTTTCCGACAAGGTGAAACCTGGCATAGTATTTACAACTTTTCATTTCACCGAGCAGATGGTGAACAAGGTTTCGAGCGATTTTGCGGATGAGGAAACCATGTGTCCCGAGTACAAGGTGATTGCAGTGGAGGTAGAAAAAAGGGAAAGGGCACGCTAGTTCGTTAGCATTTTTCGTGCGGCTTGGATTACAAGGTCTATAGCTGGCCGCTTGCGGTATCCTTCCTCGGCGAACTTGGCTCTGATAATACCGTCCCTGTCGATGACAAAAATACCGGGATGCGGAACTCCGTGAGCCATGTGACCTGCTTCGTACGATTTGTTCAGTATGCCGAAGGCTCTTACGTACCTGGTATCAGGGTCCGATAAAAGAGGATAGCCTATACTATACTGATTGCTGAACTCGCGGTGAGTTTCAGGAGGTTCATAGGTAATTACCGCGACCTGTATGCCCAATTTGGTCAATTCCGACTGGCGTTCTGACAGCTCCACGAGCTGTTTTTTGCAGAAGGGTCACCAGGTTGTGGACCGGTTAAACAGGAAAACCAGGCCTTCCTTAGCCAGCAGGCCGGATCGGTCCCATTTTTTCCCATGCTGGTCTTCAGCTTCTATAGGGGGAAAAGAAGAGCCTACTGGAAACTTTTCAGCCCATTCCGCCATTGAAACCTGTGCAAGCAGGACAGTCGTGACAAATAATAGGTAGCGCATATTTTATTCCAAAGGGTTTTTACTAGAATGACCGTGCAAGCTATCATCAGCGCTCGACGCCATGAGATCAAGTTGAATAGATAACGACAGTATGAGTAGATTCCATCTGACACTATTACAGGAAGGTCACGCTTTACAAATTCTGGATTGGAAATATCCGCCTCCCTATGATTTCTATAACCCGCCAACGGATCGGCCGGTAGCAGAGTACGTTAATGAGTTTCTGAAACCCGAGTACCAGTTTCACGCAGTCCTGGATGAAGACCGTGAATTTGTTGGATTTTGTTCATTCGGTATTGATGGACAGGTTCCTGGTGGGAATTACCAGGACTTGGCACTGGATATCGGCGTTGGTATGAAGCCGGAATTAACCGGTAGGGGATTCGGGCAACATTTTTTTGATGCTATTCTGCAACATGCTATCAAGCGATTTGAGCCTGAGTGGGTAAGGGTCACCGTGGCCAATTTCAATCAGCGGGCCTTGAACCTGTACAGGAAGTTTGGGTTTACGTTGCTGGATCAATTTGAGGATAACAGGCTTGGATTTCGTTATTCGATTCTCGTCAGACAGTCCTTAACAACGCCCCTGAGCCTCGTAGATTGAAACTAGTAGCCCTTCCACGGATCGAGACGGAGCGAACCTGCCTAAGGCTGATGGATCCCCAGGGAGCCAACCTGATGCTGGATTTCAGGCTGGAGAATAGAGACCATCTTACTCAGTGGGAACCTAAACGCTCACCGGAATTCTTTTCGGTTCCTTTTTGGCAGGCACAGTTTCGTGCAGCCATACGGGAGTTTCGCAGTGGTGCCAGTGTGTGTCTGGTGATACTAAGTAAGGATGAAAGTGAGGTGCTTGGTGTATGCAACTACACCAATATTATCCGTGGTACGTTTGAAGCGGCTCATCTTGGCTATGCCCTGGCTGAGAAACATCAGGGAAAGGGCATAATGTTTGAGGCTCTCTATAGCAGCAAAGACTACATTTTCAACGTATTAAAATTACACAGAATCATCGCCAACTATTTGCCCAGGAACAGGCGAAGTGGTGCCTTACTGGAAAGGTTGGGATTTGAAATAGAAGGCGAGGCAAAAGAACTGCTCAAGATCAATGGTGTCTGGGAAGATCATGTTATGACATCACTGATTAACCCCAGGTCGTAAGGCACCACTCCTTATCCAATCTAGCGCGGAGTTAGTCAGGAAGCTCGTATACGAATCCAGGACCACCCATATATATGCCACCATCAACATTGATACAGGTATCATCGCAATATATCCAGGGCCCTGTTACCGATGTGGGGTCGGTTCTCCTGGCGTAAGGGATAGGTGTGTGTCCATGAATGAGTACGTCACCACCATAGAGACCCAG
>Ga0187827_10002136_pt1 | contig 27455 bp, 28 predicted proteins | sample ETNtaG_39_FD_167969 | JGI IMG/M metagenome (GOLD analysis project Ga0187827, IMG submission 167969) | Marine microbial and viral communities from oxygen minimum zone, Eastern Pacific Ocean - ETNP2014_SV_150_PacBio MetaG (Illumina Assembly) | ecosystem: Environmental > Aquatic > Marine > Hypoxic... | reverse complement strand
TTTTTGAACTTCTTTTAAAAGAAAACTACTTAGTTTATCTTTAACTGGAACATCATCTTTAAGGGTAACCAATTGTCTGCTTAAAAGAGCTTTATTTTTATTTGCCAATAAAGTTTCTCTTCTTTTATTTTGAGGAATTTCATCAGCTTTTTTTAATAAAACATCTAAAGTTTTGTATTTATTAACAAGTTCAGATGCTGTTTTTATACCTATGCCTGGAACTCCCGGTATATTATCTGAAGAATCTCCTGCTAATGACTGAACATCTATAACTTGTTTAGGTTTTACTCCAAATTTTTCAACAACCTCTTTCTCTCCTAAAACTTTACTTTTCATTGGATCATAAAGTCTTACCTTATCAGAAACCAATTGCATTAAATCTTTATCTGATGAAATAACCGTAACTTTAGCACCCGCTTTAATAATTAGTTTTGTATAAGTTGCTATTAAATCATCAGCCTCATAGTTAGATAATTCTATTGATGGTAAATTAAATGCCTCGACCGACTTTCTGATATATTCAAACTGAGGAGCCAAATCTTCAGGCGCTTCACTTCTGTTAGCTTTATATTCGCTATAAATATCATTTCTAAAGTTTTTTCTTGCAGAATCGAATATTACAGCAAAGTGTGTTGGTCTATGAATTGAGTCATCCGATCTTGAATCTTCTAACAACTTAAATAACATAGAACAAAATCCACTTACTGCCCCGGTAGGTAATCCATCACTTTTTCTAGATAAAGGAGGTAAAGCATAATAGGCCCTGAAGATATAACCAGAACCATCGATTAAATAAAAATGATCAGTTTTTTTTACTGAATTCATAAAATAATATTATCCTAAATTAAATAAGTGTTGTATTTGTTTTAAAATATTTATGACAAAAAAAAATGCTGTTTCAGTAAATAGATTAACAAAAATTTATGCAAAAAATTCTACTAATTCAATTGTAGCATTAAATAAATTAAACTTAGAGGTGAAAGAGGGGGAAATATTTGGACTTCTTGGCCCTAACGGTGCTGGCAAAACGACTTTTATAAATATTTTATCTGGTACAGTAATCAAAACAAAAGGTAACGTAAATGTTTGGGGATTTGATGTGGACAAAAATCCAAGACAAGTGAGAGCTTCTATTGGAATTGTTCCTCAAGAGGTAAATCTTGATGCTTTTTTTAGCCCTAGAAAACTTCTTGAACTTCAGGCTGGTCTTTATGGTGTCTCCAAAAGAAACAGAATAACTGACACTATTCTTAAAATGGTATCGCTTGAAAATCAAGCCGAAAGCTATTCAAGAACTTTATCAGGCGGAATGAAAAGAAGATTATTAATTGCTAAAGCAATGGTACACCAACCTCCCATTTTAGTTTTAGATGAACCAACAGCAGGAGTAGATGTAGAGTTAAGACAAAACTTATGGAAGAATGTAAAGAATTTAAATAAAGAAGGTGTAACCATCATATTAACAACACACTATTTATTTGAAGCTCAAGAAATGAGCGATAGAATTGCAATTTTAAATAAGGGAAATCTTGTTGCACTTGATACAACAAAAAATTTACTTGACAAAATTGAAACAAAAAAAATTGTATTTAAAGTCAACAAATCAATCGATTTGTCGAAAAAAGAAATAAGCGGCCTTTTTTTTTCATCAAAGTCAAACAATGAAATAATGGTAGGTTATAAAAAAAATAAACACAAAATTGAAAATATAATTAATATAGTTAAAAACGAAGGAGTTGAAATAATCGATATATCAACTAATGATGGTAATTTAGAAGATATATTTATTCAGTTAACAAAAAATTAAATTTCTTATAAGATAGTTTTAATAATTGATTATGGAAACAGTAAATAAATACCAAATAGGTGATTTTATTAAAATCGCCACAATAACAATATTAGGAACTTTGTTTTTAACAATTTCTGCGAAGGTTAAAATTCCTTTTTATCCGGTACCAATGACAATGCAAACCTTTGTTGTGTTATTTCTTGGTATGGCATTTGGTTATAAAATTGGTCTACTTACAGTAAGTTTGTATTTATTTGAAGGAATTATTGGTTTGCCAGTATTTGCAAATTCACCAGAAAAAGGGATTGGTCTAGTATATTTTACTGGTCCAACAATGGGTTACCTTATTGGTTTTTTGGTAGCAGTTTCTTTAACAGGTTATTTTAAATATGAAAAAAATTTTATATATATTTTTATTAAACTATTATTTGCAGTTAGTTTTATATATATATTTGGTTTACTGTGGCTGGGTTCTTTAATTGGTTGGGACAAACCAATTTTTGAATTGGGAGCTCAACCTTTTTTGTTGGCAGAATTATTTAAATTATTATTACTTGTAATTTTGTGTCCATACATAAGGAAATTAAAAAAAATTATCTAGGTGATTTCTTGGATAGTATTCTTTGAAGAGTCCTTCGGTGCATTTTTAAACGTCTAGCCGTTTCTGAAACGTTTCTATTGCATAACTCAAACACCCTATGAATATGTTCCCATTTTATTCGGTCAGCAGACATTGGGTTATTTGGTGGATAGGCCATTTTACTTGGATCAGCCAATAGAGCCATTTCTACTTCTTCCGCATTTGTCGGTTTAGCAAGATAATCGATTGCTCCAGCCTTAATGGCAGCTACAGCTGTTGGAATATTTCCATAACCAGTAAGCATAATGATTCTGCTTTCTTTTTTAAATTGTTGAATTTCTTTTACAACCTCTAGTCCATTACCATCTTCCAATCTTAAATCAATAACTGCAAATACAGGTTTGTTTTCTTTAGCTTTCTGAATACCAGATTTTACACTTTCGGCTTGTGTAACTTTAAATCCTTTTTTTTCCATTGAACGAGCCAATCTATCTCTGAAAGGGTTATCATCATCTACTATCAAAAGAGATTTATCTTGAAAATCGCTTATTTTCCTAATTATTTCTGTCATTTCCCAAATCGAAGTAACTGGAATTTATATATGCAGACTTTGAATCAAAATTCAAGTCTACAATTTTTTCTTTACATTGAGTCACTATTGCCGTAATTGAAAAAAAAATAATGTTCTTTTTAAAATTTTAAAAGGAAATTATGTGTAACTTTTTCTGGGGGGCACATGAGATGCGGAGATTTGATAACGTTGACGAATTAGTTAATAAATTACAGCCAGTAGATCCAATTTATTGTATAAGGCCAAATTCAATTAGAACAACATGTAACTGGTTTAAGAAAAACTTTCCTGGAAAAGTACTGTACGCAGTTAAAACTAATCCACACGAAAATGTGATCAAAAAAATAATCGAGAGTGGAATAAATAAATTCGATATAGCATCTATAGAAGAAATTAAAATAATCAAAAAAATCGCTCCTAATGTAGAATGCTTTTACATGAACACTATTAAAAGCAGAAATCATATTAAAGAAGCTTACTTTAACTATAATATTAAAAATTTTGCTTTAGATACAAAAGATGAGCTATTAAAAATAATTGAAGCTACAGACAATGCTCAAGATTTAAATTTATTTGTTAGAATTTCTATTTCAAATGAACACGCGGAGATTGATTTATCCAAAAAGTTCGGGGCACTTAATTCTGAAGCTTTGGGCCTTTTAAGACTTACGAAAGCTTACTCCGTAAAGGTGGGATTAAGTTTTCATGTAGGATCTCAATGCATGCATCCAATATCTTACACAAAAGGAATAGGTGAAATAGGAAATATCATTAAAAAAACAAATATAATTCCAGATTTTATAAATGTTGGGGGAGGCTTTCCAACTATTTATCCAGATTTAAAACCCCAATCATTGGATAATTATATATTCGAAATAAAAAAAGCTTTAGCCAATCTAAAATTAGAAAAACAACCAACGTTAATGTGTGAGCCTGGAAGGGCTTTAGTAGCAGAAAGCGGATCAACAATTGTTAAGGTGGTTTTAAGAAAGAAACAAAAACTTTATATTAATGATGGAACATATGGAAGTTTGTTTGATGCTGGCTTTCCAAATATTATATTTCCAGCTAGAATGATTCCAAATGGAAGAATAATTTCAAAAAAACTTACAGCATTTAATTATTATGGCCCAACATGTGACGGTATGGATTATATGAAGGGCCCTTTCATGTTACCAAATAATATTAAAGAAGGTGATTACATAGAATTAGGACAGCTTGGTGCTTATGGCATTACGTTTAGAACAAAATTTAACGGATGCTTTTCCGATCAAATTTATGAAGTAGAAGATAAGGCAATAATGTCAATGTATGAAAAAGAGGATGACAAAAACTATCTTGTTGCCTAATGGTCAATTCAAAATCAAAGATTGGTCATAACAAAAAAAGTTTTCTAGATAAACCAATTGAGCATATTGATATTACGTCTTTCGATTCAAGAAAAATTATAGATTCGATGAGCAAAATGTCTTTTGCTTCGAGAGATACTGCAAGAGCTGCGGAAATATTTAATGAAATGATTAAAGATAAAAAATGCTCAATTTTTTTAACACTTGCGGGATCGACTTCTGCTGCAGGTTGTATGCAAATTTATTCAGATTTAGTTAAGTATAATATGGTTGATGCTATTGTAGCAACTGGAGCTTCTGTAATTGATATGGATTTTTTTGAAGCATTAGGGTTTAAGCATTACCAAGGTTCTCAATTTCAAGATGATACCCAACTAAGAGACAATTACATTGACAGAATTTATGATACCTATATTGATGAGGAACAACTACAAATTTGTGATAAGACCATTTGCGAAATTGCTGATAATATAAAGCCAAAAGCTTACACATCTAGAGAGTTCATTAATAAAATTGGTAAATATCTCAAAATAAATTCCAAAAAAAAAAATTCACTCATCGAAACTGCTTATAATAATAATGTTCCAATTTTTTGCCCAGCATTTACAGACTCGAGTGCGGGATTTGGCTTGGTAATGCATCAAGAAAAAAATCCTAAAAATTACTTAACAATTGATTCAGTAAGAGAATTTAGAGAACTTACCGAAATAAAGATTAAATCAAACGTTTCTGGTCTGTTCATGATTGGTGGAGGAGTTCCAAAAAACTTTATTCAAGATACTGTTATATGTGCCGAACTATTAGGTAAAAAGGTAAATATACATAAATATGCTATACAGATAACCGTTGCAGATACCAGAGATGGTGCTTGCAGTAGCTCAACACTAAAAGAAGCAGGTTCATGGGGAAAAATTGATAAATCTAAGGAGCAAATGGTTTTCGCAGAAGCCACGAGTGTTCTGCCCTTAATTGCAAGTGATGCATATCATAGGGGATATTGGAAACAGAGAGAAAGAAAAAATTTCTCAGAGTTATTCGGATAACAATTGAAATATTTACCCAACAGAAAAGGTTTTTTAGGAACTGACAACAAATTTAATGGCAAAGAAAAAGCTGTGGTTATACCTTTTGGATTAGAAAAAACCGTAAGTTATGGTATTGGAACCAAAAATGGACCAAAAGAAATTATAAAAGCTTCCCATCAAATAGAATTGTTTGACGAAGAATTAAACTGTGAACCATATAAAAAAATAGGAATAAAAACTATAAAGCCATTTCCTATAAAGAAAGATATAGAGACTGCTTTAAATCAAATTGCTAAAATAAATAGTAGACTGTTAAACCAAAAACTTTTTCCTTTAGTATTAGGTGGAGAACATTCTATCACGCCTGGTTGCATTATTCCTTTTGTTAAAAGATATAGAAATCTTTGTTTACTTCATATTGATGCTCATGCTGATTTGAGAGAAAGTTATAAAGGAAATAGATTTTCACATGCTTCAGCAATAAAAAGATGCCTAGATTATAAAAATGTAAGCGTAATTTCTTTTGGAATTAGAAGCATTTCTGCCGAAGAAATTGCTTTTTTAAAAAAAAATAACAAAAGAATTAAAATTTTCTGGGCAAAGGATAAGAATAAATGGAATTTAAATTTGTTTAAAAAATTGATTAAAAATAGAACGGTATATTTAACATTTGATGTCGATGGTTTTGATGCAAATGTTATGCCTGCTACTGGAACTCCTGAACCAGGTGGGCTTTATTGGGACGAAACGATAAGAATAATTAAAGTCGCTGCAAAAAACTCAAAAATAGTTGGGGCAGATATAAACGAACTTGCTCCTATTCGAGGTCTTAACTTTTGTAATTTTTTGGCAGCTAAGCTCGCTTATAAAATTCTTGCATATAGATTTATTAGTAATTAATAAATTAAATCTATCAAAATTAATGAAAAATATTGGAAAGAATAAAGGTTTTTTAAAAAAAACAATCCGTAGTAAATACCGCCTAGTACAAAGCCTTCATAAGCAATATCTAATCTAATTTACTTCATGTACCATAAAAAATTTAGTTTATAGTTCTCACTTTATTAGTTTCGTGTTGATCCCATCTTAAATAATTATAATAACACCCTATTTCAGGAACATATATATGACTTTTGATATTTTTTTTATAACAACTTTCAATATAACGCCAGTCAGTATCGTATTCATTTTCAGGAACAAATTTTATATCTTTAACAAGATTAAAGTCACAAAGAAACATCGCTGTATCTATTTTATATGCTTTAATATTATTACCAGATAATATTGTACCATCGTTTCTCAACTGATCAAATGTATAGAATTTATTATATTCTATTTTTTGTATTATATTATAAAAATTAGGGTGAATTATATTATCGTCATCTAAAAAATAAATAAACACAGGTTCTTTTAAATATATTTTATTTATATAATCTAACGCATAATTTCTTTGAGTATTTCCACAACCTGATTGATATTTTTTATTAACCGAATAGATTATTTTAGTATCGGTATATTCTATTATTTTATTGTTGTCAGAAAATAACTGAAAATTAACATCCATTTTATTTCCATCATAAATTATTATCCATTTTTCAATATAACTAAAATCAATACTTTTTAGTATTTTTTTCAGATTAACAGTTCTGTAAGAAGGTGTTATTAAAATAATTTTTTTCATTTTTTTATAAAATATTAGATCTCAAATTTATGACGAATTTTTTAATTAAACAAATCCTTTAACTAATGCTCTGAAGCCTTTAAAATTTCTTTTAATGTCTTCTAAGCTTCCAATATTAAGGATAGCTTTTAATATAAATTTTGGTCTTAGATAAAATTTTCTAAAAGCTTTCTTACTAATTTTTATAACTTCATCTTTGTTGCTGTATCCATTGGGTAAAAAAACTACATTCCAACCTTGAAATTCTGAAAAATCTTCTGTTGTTAACTTACCCCATTTACCATTTTTAATTTCATTATATAATGCTGTTCCTGGATATGGAGTAGTAATACTAAACTGAGCATATTCGGGATCTAATTTTATTGCATCTTGAATTGTTTGTTCAGCTAACTGAGGATTTTCACCCGGTAAGGCAATCATGAAGGAACCTCTTACCTCAATTCCAGCTTCTTTTGTCCATTGAGCTACTTGCATCATATTTTCCATAGATTTATTTTTTCTATTAGTTTTAATATTTTCAGCTAATTCAGGTACTCCAGTTTCATAACCATAAAAAATATTCCAACACCCTGCTTTTTTCATCAAATGCAATATTTCTTGATCAACCGTGTTAACAGCTGCGTAACATGACCAAATAACATCTAGTTTCGCTTCAGCAAGAAGTGTACAAAATTCTTTCATCCATTTTTTATGGTAACTCATTGTATCATCCCAAAAAGAAATTTCTTTAACTCCATATTTTTCTACAACTTCTCTAATTTCCTCAATAACTCTTTTTGGACTCCTCCGTCTAGCTGTTGTTGCTGCTTGATCACAAAAAGTACATACATAAGGACAACCTCTTATAACAATCATGTTAGTTAAAGGTAATTTTTTATATTGGTTTGGCAAAGGAACATATAGTTCTATTGGAAACAACTCTCTTGCAGGTAAAGGTAAATAATCAAGATCTTTGATAATTTCCCCAGGTAAATTCTGTACAATTTCATCTTTGTTTCTAAAAATAATTCCCTTTATACTTTTCATAGTAGAAGCATCATTTAAAAAAGTTTCACGATTAAATTTGTGTTTTGAAAATTTTTTGAGAATATCATGAATAACAGTTTCACCTTCTGAATGATTACAAACTATATCAATAGAAGTAATATTCTTCGCAGCATGCATCCCAGCAATATTTGCGTGTGCACCACCTAAAATTATTAATAAATTTGGAAATTCTTTACGCAATCTTGCAACTAAAGTGGTTGATGCTGGAAGGGCGTACGTAGTAGCTGATATACCAACGGATCGAGGTTTTCTTTTTTTTATAATTTCTATAATTTCATTATGTGTCAAAGTTAACGCAATACAATCTAGTGCAGCCACACCAAAATCATATTTTCTTAAATAAGCTGCTAGAGAAGCAATCCCCAAAGGAATTAAATCTCCCTTTAGGTCTCCCAAATCCTTTTTGCCATACCTATGTGCGTAGTCAACACCTAACGAAGTAGGAGGGAATAAAAACATTATATCAATACAATCATTTTTTGGTGCAAATGCCCTATTGATCAATTCATCTCTTATTATTTCTTTTTTACGTTTATTAAACATAAATCCTTGAATTTCTCCTTCTCTACATTACTAATATTTAATCTAAAAAACAAAAGGTTAAAAAATCAATATAGTACTTATATTATTGAAAACATAATTTTTCTATAAATTAAATTTCATAGTTATTCTAACTTTTGTGATATAAGTTTTAAAAAATTGGGGAGACATATGACTGAAATTTCAATAGTTGTACCTATTCATAATGAAAATGAAAATATTAAACCATTTTTACAAAGAACGGAGAAAATTTTAAATAAAATGGAAAAATCATATGAAATTATTTTTGCATTAGACCCTTCTTCTGATAACACTGAAGAAACTATTTTGAATGAAATTAAAAGAAATAAAAATATAAAACTTTTAGTATTTTCTAGGCGATTTGGACAACCAGCTGCTACAATTGCTGGGATACTTAATTGTAAAAGTGCTTATTGTGTAGTAATCGATGTAGATTTACAAGATCCGCCTGAAATGATTCAAGAATTATATAATAAAATCATTTCAGGATATGAAGTAGTTTATGCTAAAAGAAAAAATAGAAAGGGAGAAACTTTTTTTAAAAAGATAATTTCTTCATTTGGTTATTTTTTAATTAACAAGTTAAGTGACATTCACATCCCAAGAGATGCCGGTGACTACAGAATAATTTCAAGAAAAGTAATTGATCATTTAAAAAAATTAAATGAATCTCATGGTTTTTTAAGAGGGATAATTGCATTCGTGGGGTTCAATCAGTCATATATTGAATATAATCGGGATCCAAGATATGCGGGTAAGAGCAAATACAATAAATTTTGGGGATCTTTAACAATTGGATTGAATGGACTAATTGGTTTTAGTTCACGTCCCTTATTTTTAATGTCGATATCTGGTTTTATTATTGCATTAATGAGCTTTATTTTAGGAATATGGTACGTAATTCAAAAAATTGCTGGTTTTAATTTAACCCCGGGTTTAACAACGACTGTAATATTAATAACTTTTTTTGCTGGAGCTCAATTATTAGGATTGGGTCTTTTAGGTGAATATGTGGGTCGTATTTATGATGAAGTCAAAAAACGACCCAAATATATACTAGATAAAAAAATTAATTTTGATGATCAATAAAACAAAAAAATCATAAAAATTGAAAATAAGTTTTGAAAAATAATTTGTATAAAAAAAAAATTATAGTTACAGGTTGTGCAGGTTTCATAGGTAGCAATTTGGTTGATAGACTGCTTACTTACAATTATCAAATAGTCGGGATAGATAATTTAAGTACTGGTCAAATAAATTTTTTGAGCAACGCACTCAAACATAAAAATTTTAAATTTATAAAATGCGATTTATTAAATTTAAATAAATTAAAAAAAATTTTTAAAGGCTCGGAAATGATTTTTCATTTAGCAGCAAATGCTGATGTCAGATATGGTTATAAAAATCCTTTCAGAGACTTGGAGCAAAATACAATAACTACATACAATGTATTAGAAGCAATGAAAAAAAATAATATAAGTAAAATTGCTTTTTGTTCTACCGGATCAGTTTATGGGGAACCAAAAAATTTTCCAACTCCAGAAAATGACAATTTTCCAATACAAACATCGTTTTATGGAGCATCGAAAGTAGCTGGAGAAACTTTTATCCAAGCATATTGTGAAGCTTTTAATTTCAAAAGTTGGATATTTCGCTTCGTATCTATTTTAGGCAACAGATATACGCATGGCCATGTTTACGATTTTTGCAAACAATTATTTAAAAATTCATCTTATTTAAAAGTTTTAGGTGATGGAAATCAGAGAAAATCATATTTGCATGTTGATGACTGTATTAGCGCGATGCTTATTGCAACAAAAAAATCTAAGAATAAAGTAAATATTTTTAATCTTGGAACAAACGAATATGTTAATGTAAAGCAATCAATAAATGTAATTTGTGATCAACTACAAGTTAAACCAAAAGTTTCTTTTTCTGGAGGCAAAAGAGGTTGGATTGGAGATAGCCCATTCATATTCTTAAATAATAAAAAAATTAGATCTTTGGGCTGGAAACCTAAATTGACAATTAATGAGAGCATAAAACAAACTGTTATATATCTTAAAAATAATAAATGGGTCTTTAAAAAAAGAAAATGAAAATTTTTGTACAGGGTTTATGGCATTGTGGATGTGTAGTTTCAGCATGTTTATCATCTTTAAAACATAAGGTTATTGCTTATGATGATAATAAAAAAATAATTACTAAACTTAAGAAAAATATTACTCCAATATTTGAACCAAAGTTAAAAGATTTAATTGAAACATCAACAAAAGAGGGAAAATTATCTTTTGTAAATAATTTAAAAAATTTAAATTCAGCAGATATTATATGGTTTACCTATGACACTCCAGTCAACGAAAATGACCAAGGTGATACGAAATATGTTCTAGATAGAATTAAAAATACATTGAAGAAGCTAAAATCTAATAAGCATGTAATTATTTCATCTCAATTACCCGTGGGAACAATAAAATTATTAGAAAGTTATTCAAAAAATATTTTAAAGAAAAATTTTTATTTTTTTTGCTGCCCGGAAAATCTAAGGCTTGGAAATTCATTATCATCTTTTTTACATGCTGATCGAATGGTTGTTGGTTATAGAGATATTAAGTCTAAGAAGAAGATCAGTAGTTTTTTACAAACAATAAATACAAATTTAATATGGATGAAAATTGAATCTGCTGAGGTTACCAAACATGCGATAAATTCATTTTTGGCTTCATCGATATCTTTTATTAACGAAATATCCTTAATCTGTGAATATGCCAAAGCCGATGCAAAAGAAGTGGAAGAAGGTTTAAAATCTGAAACAAGAATTGGCAGAAAAGCTTTTTTATCACCCGGGATCCCTTTTGCCGGAGGTACTCTAGGAAGAGATTTAAATTATCTGGATGAAATTTCGAAAAAGAAAAATTTGAATACAAAATTATTATCTTCAATAAAATCAAGTAATGAAAATCACAAAAATTGGATTTATAGTCATTTAAGAAATTTAATAATAAATAAGAAAATTAAAAGAATTTCAATCTGGGGTTTGGCCTATACCGAAAATACCGATACTTTAAGAAGATCTTTAGCAATTGAAATTTCTAATTGGTTAAGAACCCATAATATCAAGGTGAGTGGTTATGATAGTAATATAAAAAAATTTTCTCCTAGAATAAATAAAATAATAAATAGATTATCTTCTCCAATTTCAACAATCAAAAATATTGATGTGCTTATCATACTAGGTAAATCAAAAGACTTTTTAAAAATTTCTCCTAATGTAATAAAAAAACTTAATAAAAAACTTATTATAATTGATCCAAATTATTTCTGTAATCATTTTGAAAAAATTTACAAAAATAAATATATTTATGTTGGCAAACCAACTTTGTCACTATTTAATAGAAGTCCAGTTATTAATTTTAATTATAATTTAAAAAATCAGGTCGTGCTAGTTACCGGAGCAAGTAAAGGATTGGGTTATCAAGTTGCTAAGTATTTTTTAAAATTTGGTTCAAATTTAATGATTTGTTCTAGAAATTATATTGAAATTAAAAAAGCATATGAAAAGTTAAATAAAGTTAAAAAAAGAAATCAGAAAATATTTTACTCTGTAACCGACGTTTCATCTTTTGATCAGGTAAAAAAACTAATAAATAAAACGATTAAAAAATTTAAAAAAATTGATGTACTGATTAACAATGCCGGGATTTATGGTCCCAAGGGCCACATTGAAAAAGTCAATTGGGATGAATGGGTTAAAGCAATTGAAATAAATCTGTTTGGATCCATACTGTTATGTAGAGCCGTGATACCTTATTTTAAAAAAAAAAATAAAGGAAAAATTATTCAATTGTCAGGTGGTGGAGCTGCCAGTCCTTTACCATTAATCAGCAGTTATGCTGTATCTAAAGCTGCCATAGTCAGATTTGTAGAAAATTTATCTGAAGAAGTAAAAAACTATAATATTGACATCAATGCTATAGCACCTGGTCCACTTAATACGGAAATGCTCAAGGAAGTTTTAAAAGCTGGGCCACAAAAAGTTGGAAAAGAATTTTATAAAAAATCATTAAAACAAAAAGAAACTGGTGGCACTCCTTTTAGTAAAGTTTGTGAACTAATTCTATTTTTAGGGTCAAAACATAGTGATGGTATTAGAGGCAAATTAATAAGTGCATTATGGGATGATTGGAAGAATTGGGTAAATTATAAACAATTATTACAAAATAGTGATGCTTATACTTTAAGAAGAATTGTAGGTAAAGACAGGGGGTTCGAGTGGGGAGACAAATAAACTTTAAAATTGGAATCATTGGATGTGGATTAATTGGAACTAAAAGATCTCAGGCCCTAGGCTCAAAAGGCAAACTAATAGCTTGTGCTGATATTAATATTAATAGAGCAAAAAAAATCGCTGGAAACAAAAATATTAAAGTTTTTCAAGATTGGAGGCAATTATTAGAAATAAAAGAAATTGATATAATAATGATTGCAACTCCTCATAATCAATTATCTAGGATTCTATTACAAGCTTATAAAAAGAAAAAACATATTTTAATTGAAAAACCAGCATCAAAAAATCTAAAAGAAATTACTAAAGTTATTTCTAAAGTTAAGAATAATAGAATAAAAATTAGGGTAGGTTTTAATCATCGATATCATCCATCCATAATCAAGGCTCTAGAAATAATTAAATTAGGAATAATAGGAAAACCTATGTATTTAAGGGCAAGATATGGACATGGGGGTAGATTAGGATATGAAAAAGAATGGAGGGCTAAACCATCAGTATCCGGAGGCGGAGAACTAATTGATCAAGGATCCCATTTAATTGATCTTTCAAGATTATTTTTAGGAGAATTTAATGATGTAAAAGGTTCTATAAATACATATTTTTATAAAATGTCAGTTGAAGATAATGCTTTTTTAACTTTGAAGACCCATAGCAATAAAACTGCTTTTCTTCATTCTTCATGGACTGAATGGAAAAATATGTTTTCGTTTGAAATTTTTTGTACTTTTGGAAAATTAGACATCAATGGACTTGGAGGTAGTTATGGGCGTGAACAACTTACTCTTTATACAATGTCGAAAAAAATGGGTATTCCAAAACAAAAAAAATGGAAATTTAAATTACAAGATGTGTCTTGGAAAAATGAAATAAATGAATTTTATAATGATATAATTTATAATAGAAAGCCAAAATCGAACTTAAATGATGCCTATCAGTCACTTAAAATAATTAATAAAATTTATAAGGATTCAAAATATGATTATATCTCGTAGTCCTTTAAGAATAACTCTTGGTGGCGGAGGTACAGATTTGCCTTCATATTATAAAAAAAATGGAGGTTTTTTAATATCTGCAGCGATTAATAAATATGTTTACGTTACTATTATTAGACCTTTTAAAGAAGGAATTTACCTTAAATATTCAAAAATTGAAAAAGTAAAAAAAATTTTGCAGATAAATCATCCAATAATACGTGAAACACTTAAGTTGCAAAAATTAAAAACACCACAAATAGAAATTACTACTTTAACCGATATTCCGGCGGGTACTGGACTAGGTTCCTCGGGTAGTTTTACAACAGCCTTGATTAAATCGCTATATACACACAATAAAAAAATTATACATCCCCGAGATTTAGCTGAACTTGCTTGTCACATTGAAATAGATCTTCTTAAAAAGCCAATAGGTAAACAAGATCAATATATTTCATCATATGGTGGGGTTACATGTTTTACTTTTAAAAAGAATGGTAAAGTTATAGCTAAACCTCTAAAAATTTCTCATAATAAATTGACTGAATTAGAAGATAATTTACTTTTATTTTTTACTGGATACTCAAGAAATGCAGATAATATTTTAAAAGAACAAGACAAAAAAACAAAAAAAAATGAAAATAAAATGATTGATAATTTAAATTTTGTTAAAGAATTGGGACTAAAGAGTAAAAAATATTTAGAAACTGGAAAATTAAGCCAATTTGCTAATTTAATGAATGAACATTGGGAATTTAAACAATCTCGATCAAAAAAAATGTCAAATAAAAATATTTCAAAATGGTACCACGACGGATTAAAAAATGGCGCTATTGGAGGAAAATTAGTTGGAGCAGGTGGAGGTGGTTTTTTAATGTTTTATGCTAACGATAAAGAAAAACTCAGAAAAAAAATGTTTCAAAATGGTCTAGAAGAAATAAGATTTAATTTTGATTTTCAAGGAACTCAAATAGTTTTGTCATGACAATACCTGTAGCTATATTAGCAGGTGGTTTAGGAAAAAGATTAGAAAAAAAAACTTTAAATAAAGCAAAAGCTTTAATTGATGTTGCGGGCAAACCATTTATTTCGAGACAATTAAATTATCTTAGTAATCAAGGTATCAAAGATATAGTAATATGTACTGCACATTTAGGAAGTCAAATAAAAGATTATGTTGGTGATGGATTAAGGTATAATTTAAAAGTATCTTACTCTGACGATGGAGATAAATTACTTGGCACCGGTGGTTCAATTAAAAAGGCCTCTGAAATTTTAGGTGAAAATTTTTTTATTTTATATGGAGATTCTTTTTTACCAATCGATTTTTCTTTAGTTGAAAAGGCTTATTTCCAGCAAAAAAAGCCAGCATTGATGACCGTTTTAAAAAATGAAGGCTATTGGGATGAAAGTAACGCATATTTTAAGGATAAATGTGTTGAATATAATAAAAAAAACCCTCAAAAAAAGATGAACTATATAGATTATGGTCTTAATGTAGTTAAAAATTCAATTTTTTATAATTTTCCTTCGAACAAACCATTTGATTTAGCAGATGTTTTTGAAGATTTATCAGACAAAAGTTTATTAGCTGGACTTGAAATCTATGAAAGATTTTATGAAATTGGTTCTATAAATGGATTAAATGATACTATAGAATTTTTTAAAAAACTGGAAAATAAATAATTATGCTTTACAGTGATCAACATCTTTTCGAGACAATCGAAATAATTAAAAAAATCGATACAAAACAAATTGAAAATATAGTTGATTTAATTTTAAATGTTAGAAAGGAAAAAGGTAGAATATTTTTTTTGGGTGTTGGTGGAAGTGCAAGTAATTGTTCACATGCTGTAAATGATTTTAGAAAAATTATTGGCGTAGAGTCTTATTCACCAACCGACAATGTTTCGGAATTGACAGCAAGAACAAATGATGATGGTTGGAGTACTATTTTTAGTGAATGGCTAAAAATAAGTAATTTAAATTCCAAAGATCTTATATTTATTCTCTCTGTTGGAGGAGGTAATCTTGAAAAAAATATAAGTCCAAATCTTGTGGAAGCATTAAAATATGGAAAATTAATCGGATGTAAATTAGTTGGTGTTGTAGGTAGAGATGGAGGACACACTGCCAAGGTTGTGGATACATGCATTATAATCCCAACAGTTAATGAAAAAACAATTACACCACATACTGAAGCATTTCAGGCGATAGTTTTGCATTTAATTGTTTCACATCCAAAATTAAAATTAAATGAAACAAAGTGGGAATCTGTTTCAAAAAAATAAATTGATGAATGAAAAAAGCAGTATTTTTAGATCGCGATGGGGTAATTAACAAAGCCTTTATTAAAGATGGCAAACCAACATCACCTAATTCTTTAGACGAACTCGAAATTCTACCAGGTGTGAAAGAATCAATTTTAAAATTAAAAAAACTTAATTTTATTTGTTTAGTTGTTACTAATCAACCAGATGTCCCTAGAGGAAAGATTAATAAAAATAATGTGATAAAAATAAATAATTTTTTAAAAAAAAAAATTGAATTAGATGATATTTTTGTCTGTTACCATGATGACAAAGATAATTGTAATTGCCGTAAACCCAAACCAGGTTTATTATTACAGGCTAGCAAAAAATGGAATGTAGACTTTAAAAAAAGTTTTATGATAGGTGATCGATGGAGAGATATTCAAGCTGGCGAAGAGGTTGGGTGTAAAACTATTTATTTAAACTATAACTATAAAGATATAAAACCAAAGGATCCTAGTTTTGTTACTGATACTTTGCTCAATGCCGTATATATAATAGAAAAAGTACAAAATAGAAAATTTAACAATGAAAAAAATAGAAGACATAAAAGTAAAAATATTTTCTGACGGTGCAGACAAAAAAGAAATGTTAGATATGAATAGCAAAACTTTCATTAAAGGTTTAACTACCAATCCTAGTTTGATGAAGAAAGCAGGAATTAGGGATTACGAGGCGTTTGCAAAAGATATCCTTTCAATAATCAAGAAAAAACCAATATCTTTTGAAATTTTTTCTGATGATTTTGATGAAATGGAAAGACAAGCAATGAAAATTGCAAGTTGGGCTGATAATGTCTATGTAAAAATTCCAATAACAAATACAAAAAAAAAAAGTTCTAAAGAATTAATTAAAAAATTAGCAGAAAAAAAAGTTAAATTAAATATCACTGCAATAATGACTTTGGATCAAGTCAAAACTACACTTTTGGTACTTAATAAAAATGTTCCAAGTATTATATCTGTGTTTGCTGGAAGAATTGCTGATACAGGAAGAGACCCTATTCCATTAATGAAAGAATGTTTAAAAGAAATGAAAATTAATTCAAAATCCGAATTACTTTGGGCAAGCTCTCGAGAATTACTAAATATAATTCAAGCTGATCAGATAGGCTGCCATATTATAACTGTAACAAAAGATATAATTAAGAAATTACAATCGATTAATTACAATCTAGAAGAATATTCATTAGATACAGTAAAGGCTTTTTATAAAGATGCTGTAGATGCAAACTTTAAAATATAGTTGTTAATAACAAACGATCTTTGCAAAAGAATATAAATACAAAAATTATTTAATAACATCTTTTTTTTTAATTTTCTTTATTTTAGGTATATTTGTCCATGATGACTAAGGCATTTCATGGGATGAACGGACAAATTTCTATTCGTTACATAGATAAATTTGTTGATAAATTTTCTATATCCAAATTATTAAATAAGGAAGGTGTCATTGGTTCGAATCAAATACGGCTCACCAAAAGCCCAATGTAATTTAAGTTTTTTTGTGTAATTATCTAATGAAATTTATTAAAATCAAATATGTTTATTTTTTGGAAAACAAAAAATTTTAGACATATCTATAAGATTAAATTAAAAATTAGAAAGATTAAATCAAAAATTAGATTTTTTATACAATTTATATTTCATATTTTTATTTTAATTAGATCAGGAACTAAAATTAATTTAATTTTAAATTTTATTAAAAATTTTTTTAAAAAGTTTAAAAATGAAAATAAATTTATTCAAGATACTTATTCTGGTTTTAAATTAGATTCACATGATTGGTTTACAATGAGAATTTCTGTTTTAAAATATTACTTAGACAAATGTGTATTTCCTCCAAAAATTAATGTACTTGAAATTGGATCTTATGAAGGTAGAAGCGCAATTTTTTTTATGAAATATTTTAATAAGATTAATTTAATTTGCGTTGATACATGGGTAGGTTCTGATGAACAGGAGGATATAAAAATTGATTTTAAAAAAATAGAAAATAATTTTGATTATAATATTAAAAGATACAAGAATAATATAACCAAATATAAAGATACGTCTGATAATTTCTTTAAATTAAATATTAATAAAAATTTTGATTTTGTTTTATTGATGGTTATCATAAATATGAAACCGTTTTAAATGATGCACAATCAGCCTTTAAATTGCTTAATAAAGGTGGCTTTATTCTTTTTGATGATTTTGACCGGTTTTATTATAAAAATATTGAATTAAATCCAATTTATGCAATGAATTCTTTTATAAAAAATCATGAAAAAAATATAGAAATAATTTTTGCTTCTTCTCAATTATTGATTAAAAAAAAATAACTGTGCAGCTTTAAAATAGGGAAGGAGATGTCCAAAATTATTTTTAAAAAAGAGGATATCTTTTAAAAAATTTAGACACTTTTAAGCATTAAAAAAAGTGTACACAAAGTGATCGCATTTCAATACGAGATTTTACCGAAAATATAGGCTTTTAAGTTCATAAAACGCCCATCAAAGGTAAAATTATTTCCAATTTGAATTGAATTCGTTGTTGTGTAATTTACTTTTAAGAAAGGTGTCATTGGTTCGAATCCAATACGGCTCACCAAAGACTGTACGTAAAGTCTTATAAACAATCGTCATTTAAATCTACACTCTTGCAAACTAAAATTAAATAAAGCATAGTCTATGGTACAAAATAGCAAAACGCTTCTATAAATGATTTTCACAAAAGAATATAAATACAAAAATCATTTAATAATTTCTTTTTTTTTAATTTTCTTTATTTTGGGTGCTCTTGTTCATGATGACTATGGAATTTCATGGGAAGAAGATAATCATAGGTTGAACGGTCAAACTTCTATTCGTTACATAGATAAATTTATTGATGAATTTTCTATATCCAAATTTTTAAATAACGAACTGCCATCACTTGAAGGTGGACCTTACAAAGACATGCACAATAACTACATAATTCTCACCAACTCAAAACATTATGGTTCGATTTTTGATGTGTTGTTAGAGTATATAGATGGTCTAATTCAGTTTTCTGATGCAAGAGATTTTTTTATATTTAAACATTTTGTAAATTTTTGTGTTTTTTTTATAGCTTCAATTTTTTTTTTTGATTTAGTTTCAACAAGATTTAGTGACTGGCGAATTGGTCTATTTGGTAGTTTAGTTTTAATACTTAGTCCAAGAATCTTTGCTGAAAGTTTTTATAATATGAAAGATCTAATCTTTATGTCTTTATTTATTATTTCAATGAATACAGGTAGTAAATATTTGATTAATCCAAATCTCAAAAATATTTTTTTGTTTTCAATAACATCTGCATTATTGATAGATATAAGATCTATAGGCATATTATTGCCAATCCTTGTAGTTTTTCTAACTACTTTGCAATACTTTCATAGATCAATTGCTTTTAAAAATTTATTAACAAACAGTACTTTGTTTATTTTCTTAATGTTTCTGTTCACAATATTATTTTGGCCCAGGTTATGGGAAGCTCCCTATTCAAACTTTATCAGTTCACTTGCTTTTTTAAAAAATCATCCTGCCATAATAAAAAATTTATATTTGGGAGAATACATTGGGTCAAATGATATTCCATGGCATTATCTTCCTGTTTGGATAGTTATTACTACCCCATTATTATATACAATTTTATTTTTTTTTGGATTTTTTTCTATGTTAAAACGTTTTTTAAAAAGGCTTAAAAAAATTGATGTTAGTAAAAAAAATTATAACGATATTTGGAAGGGAAAAAAAGAACTTTTAGATTTATTTTTTTTGGGATTATTTTTGGGACCCCTTTTATCAATCATTATCGCTGATTCAACATTACATGATGGATGGAGACAAGCTTATTTTCTTTATCCTCCTTTGCTGATGATAGCATTATATGGTTTCTATCAACTAAATATAATTTTAAATAAAAAAAAAATAAAAAAATACTTTTTATTTATAATTTTATTATTTCCACTGTCTACTTTTTTTTGGATGATAAAAGAACATCCATTTCAAAATGTTTACTTTAACCATTTAGCGAGTAAAAATCCTGACAAATATTTTGAATTAGATTATCATGGCTTGAGCAATAGAGAAATTCTAGAAAGATTATTAAAGAAAGATCCTAAAGATATAATAAAAATATGGGTCTCTAGCCATACCCCTTTGCACACAACGATAAATAATATGATCGATAAAAAAGACAGAGTTAGAATCAAGACGGTTAAAAATATTGAAGAATCTGATTATATATTAAATAACAATAGATATTTAGGTGGTGAAAATAGTATGCTAGACTTTGTTACTGTTATTGAAGACGGCAATCGGATGGTCAGAACAAAGTTTAATTCTGTTAAGAATCAATTTGAAGTATTTGAACAAATAAAAGTTGGGAATATTGTAATTAATACTTTATATAAAAACAAAAAAATTTATTAAAATTAACTTTGTAATGGTGATTAATGCAAAAATTTTTAGGAATCCTGGTTCTAAATTTGTTGGTTTGTAAAAAATGAACTTGCTTATATTAGGTATTATAATTTTTTTTAGTATTCATTTAGTTCCAATTTTTCCTTTAAAAAACATTTTAATTAATCGACTTGGTGAGAATAAATATAAAGGACTATTCTCATTAATTGCTTTAGTTGGACTTTTAATTATTATTTATGGATTTAGAAGCGCAGATTTGTATCACATATGGGACCCTTTACCGTATAGCAAAGAAATAGCACTAGCATTAATGCCAATTTCTATAATCTTACTTGCTGCTGCAAATATAAAGACAAATATTAAAAGATTTATTAAACACCCAATGCTTATTGGCATACTTATTTGGTCTTTTGTTCATCTGCTTGCCAACGGAGACTTAGGATCTATCATATTGTTTGCCTCTTTTGGAGTGTACGTTTTAATTGATATTATTTTTTCTAAAAAAATTTTAACGACTAACAACATTACAAATTATACTTTAACTAAAGATATCATGGTTGTTATTATTGGTTTGCTTGTCTATGCTATCGTTGTTCGTTTTCATCAATATATTGCTGGAGTAGCAATTTTTTAATATATGAAAAAACTGTCTTTATACTTGTTTCTAGTTTTGAGCTGATGAAAGATAATAATAAATTTAGAAAAAAACTTTATGACAAAAGAGATTTTCCTAAAATTAAAACTATTCCAAAAAAATTAAATAAATCTTGGGGCAAGGGAAAGTTTGTTATGCCATCTCCACCAGAAGTGAACGCATTAATGAAAAAAGTGCCAAAGGGGAAATTAACAACTATTAATGAAATAAGAAAAAAACTTGCCAGAAAATATAAAATCACAACCGCTTGTCCCATTGTGACGGGAATCTTCACATGGATAGCAGCAAATGCGGCTAAGGAAGATATTCAAGATGGGAAAAAATATATCACGCCTTATTGGAGAACATTAAAATCCGACGGCAAGATAAATGAAAAATTTCCAGGTGGAATTCCTTTTCAAAAAAAGAAGCTAGTTAATGAAAATCATAAAATCGTTCTAAAAGGAAAAAATTATTTTGTAGAGAATTTTGAAAATAAACTGGCTAAATTATAATGAAAAAACTATTCTAAGTGCGTCCAAAATATATCCAAAAAATAATTATTTTATTTAAAAAATCCTATTTTTTACAACCAGAACATCTGCACCAACATTGAGAAATTAATATTGCCATAAGCAACCATACGATCCAAGTTTCTCCGTGCGACATGTCATAGTCCGCTCCAAAAGTTCTTGCAACTACTAAAGCAACATAAACAATTATTGGTGATAAAATTAATGAACCGAATAACTTTAATAATGTACATTTAACATTCATTAGATGAGAATATAGAATAATTAATCAAAGATAAATACATTGATTAGAAATAAGTTGATTTTAAAAAATTAATACAACCAAAGATTTAAAAAAAATATTAAATAGATATCCTGACTGCGTCCACAAAGCGCCCGGTCTTGTTTTATAAAAACGACTTAATGAAATTATCACTGATAGATGTGGTGGCCAGGGACGGAATCGAACCGCCGACACAAGCCTTTTCAGGGCTCTGCTCTACCGACTGAGCTACCTGGCCGTTAGCTAGTATCTAAAAATAATTCTTCCTTTAGTTAGATCATAAGGAGTAACTTCGACCATTACTTGATCTCCGGCCAAAACTCTAATCCTATTTTTTCTTAATTTTCCAGCTGTATGTGCAAGAACATCGTGGTTGTTTTCAAGTTTTACTCTAAACATTGCATTAGGTAGTAATTCGATAACTTTGCCTTTAAATTCAAGTAAATCTTGTTTTGCCAATGTTTTAACCTTGTTTATTTAATCTAACCTTCTTAGATTTCGATTAATCTTTTAAATCTTCAAAATCTGTTAGTGTTATAACTTACAGTTCGTAAGTTTCAATACATTTTTTAAAAAATTTTTATTTTTTAAGTTCAATAATCTTAACATTTTATATTTTATGTTTCGGAGAATGTTTGACTTCCCAAAAATATTCTTGATCATCAAGTATTACATCTATTTCTTCAGATTTTAACAAAATAATACCATTTCCAGAAAAAATTAAATTGATATCGTACATATTGTCTTGGTTATAATTGCTTCTTATTGCGAGTAATTCAAGATTTATATTTTTCCACTTTTGATTTATATTTTTCGCTAAAACGCTTTCTATAAAATCAAATTTTAATATACTTTTGATTCTTTTATATTTTCTGAATACACCTTTTTCAATATCCTCCCACATAAACCTGCTTAACATCATAATAAATATTTTATTTTCTTTTAAATATACAAGATTCTTAATTTTAATAATTGAGTCCTGACAATATGCTGAAATGATTTTTAAATCTTCAATATTTTTGCCAATAAGTTTTAATCGATTGGTATCTTCCGTCATTCAACTCTTTTTATTTGAGCTCCACAATTGGATAATTTTTTTTCTATATTTTCATAGCCTCTATCCAAATGATAAACCCTATTAATGGTTGTCTTTGATTTGGATGATAAAGCAGCTAAAACTAATGAAACTGAGGCTCTAAGGTCCGTTGCCATTAATTCTGCTCCGTTTAATTTTTTGTTTCCCTGAATTATTGCTTGATTGCTTTTAACTGTTATCTTGGCACCCATTCTATTTAATTCCGATATATGCATAAATCTATTTTCAAAAATATTTTCTATAATTTTTGAAACTCCATTGGCTACACACATTAAAACCACGATTTGTGCTTGAAGATCAGTAGGAAAACCTGGATAGGGAGAAGTTTTAAGATTTATTTTTTTAATATACCTCGAATTACTAACCATTATTTCTTTTGCTTTTACAGTTATTTTTACACCCATTTTTCTCATTACTAAAATCTCATTTTTAATTATTTTTGGATTAATATTTCTTATTTTAATTCGACCATCTGTTACGGCAGACGCAATCATATATGTGCCTGCTTCAATTCGATCAAACATCACTCTATAAGTTAATGGCTTAAGCTCAAGATTTGTTACACCATTAATTTCGATTTTTCTTTTTTCAAGCCATTTAATTTTGCATCCCATTTTGACTAAAAATCTACTTAAATCTTTTATTTCAGGTTCACATGCACAATTATTTATTATGGTTTTGCCCTTAGCAAGACAAGCGGCTATCATAGTATTTTCTGTTGCTCCAACTGAAATTTTTGGGAAAGTAATATTGTTTCCAATTAATCCATTTTTAGCAATTGCATTAATATAACCACCTTTAATTTGAAAATTTACTCCCATCTTTTTAAGAGCTTCAAGATGAAGGTCCACGGGTCTTGAACCAATTGCACATCCTCCTGGTAAAGAAACTTTTGCTTTATTATATCTTGCTAAAAGTGGCCCTAAAATCAAAACTCCTGCTCTCATTGTTTTAACTAATTTATAGGGCACAAAAGTATCAAGTTTATTACTATTAAGAATTTCTATCTTTTTTTTTTTTTTTATTAATTTTGTTTTTTAGCCCAAGAGCGAAAGCAAATCAACCATCGTCTTTACATCCTTAACCAAAGGAATATTTTGAATTACAATTTTGTTGTTACTGAGTATTGATGCGGCCAAAATAGGTAAAGTTGCATTTTTTGATCCAGAGATACTAATTGTACCGCTGAGTTTCTTTCCCCCAACAATTATTAATTTTTGCATTAATTAGACTTTTGGAAGTGTTACTCCAGATTGCTTCATATACTTTCCATTTCTATCAGCATATGTAATATCGGGTTTTTCATTGCCTTTTAGAAAAATAAATTGCGCAACTCCTTCATTTGCATATATTTTTGCTGGAAGAGGAGTGGTATTAGAAATTTCCATTGTTACATAACCTTCCCAGTCAGGCTCTAAAGGAGTGACATTTACAATTATTCCACATCTAGCATAAGTGGATTTTCCTAAACAAATTACCATTACATCGTTTGGTATTTTAAAATATTCGACCGTACTTGCCAGAACAAAAGAATTTGGAGGAATAATACATTCTTTCGCTTTTTTAGAAACAAAATTACCTTGTTTAAAATTTTTCGGATCAACTATTTCTGAATTTACATTTGTAAATATTTTAAATTCATTCGAAACACGTGCATCGTACCCAAAAGAAGAGATACCGTAGGAAATCTTAGTGCCTCTCACTTGCTTATCTTCAAAAGGATTGATCATATTATGATTTCTTGCCATTTCTTTTATCCATTTATCCGATAAAATCGTCATTTTTTCTTCTTCTTATTATTATATTTTTTTTGAAATTCTTTTCTTTTTTTAAGATTTTTTACTAATGCTTTTTCGAGCTTTTGAAAGTAAATGCTTTTTTTTTCCATTTAACCAAAATTTATTTTTTGTTATCTGGACTGGTTAAATCTTCTAAAGTAATAGGTTTATGAATATCATGCATTACTGGCTCTTTGCTTGGCTCTGCTGTTACATCTTTTCTTTTTGCTTTTCTTTTAGCCAAACGCGCTTCTCTCTTGGCTTGCCTCAGCACAGCTCTTTCACCTCTTTTTGATTTATAATCGTAATGAATGCCCATAAAAACTTTTCCATATTTTTTTCATATGTTTACTTTGTTAAAAGTAACTTTTCAAGTTAGTATACGATTATGGCAATTTTTAAGCTGTTTACATAAAAAATTACATTAATTATTTCTAATTATATTAGAATTGCTTGAGTATAACCTTTCATAATTAATGAATAAAAATAATCAAAACAAAATTGAAAAAATAGCTGATTTAATTAGACATAAAAAATTTAATGATGCTGAAAATAAAATTTTAACTCTCCTAAAAAGTAAAAAAGATGCTTCTTTAATTAATCTGTACGGAATTATTTTCTTGGAACAAAAAAATTATTATGACGCAATTACCAAATTCAGACTAGCAATAGAGCATGATTTTAATTTTTTTAAATCTTATAATAATTTGGGTATTGCTTTGCATAAAATGGAAAAATATCATGATGCATGTAAAAACTATCAAAAAGCAATAAAAATAAATTCTGATTTTTTTGAGGCTCACAACAACATGGGTGTAAGTTTAATTGCATTGAAAAAATATAGTGATGCAGAAAAGCATTTTAAAAAATCTATAAGTATAAAACCTGATTTTTTTGATCCTTACGTTAATCTTGGAAATCTTTTAGTTAAAATAAATAATTCTGCTGAAGCAATTAATTATTTTGAAAAAGCCTTAGTACTCAATAAAAATGATTCTGGAATAATTCATAGTTTGGGATTGGCTTATAAAAGAAACTTTAAATATAAAATTGCGGAATCAAAATTTAAATTAGCAATAAAATTAAATCCAAATTTTTCAGAAGCATTTAATAATCTTGGAAACCTTTACAGAGAAATGAATTTATTTGATAAAGCAATTAATTATTTAAAAAAAGCTATAGATATAAATCCAAAATATATTCATGCATATAACAATTTATTATTTACATTTAGTTTCATACAAAATTGCCCAGTTGACGACTATAAAGAATATTCAAAAAAATATAGAAATATATTAAAGGTCATCGGTAAAGAGTCTTCAAAATATAAATTTGAAAAAAAACCAAAAAAACTTAAAATAGGTTTTGTTTCTGGAGATCTTGGAAATCATTCAGTTGGCTACTTTTTATTTGATTTAATAAAAATATTACAAACAAAAAATGTAGAAACATATGCTTATTCTAATCAAAACTTGAGCAATGATGAAAAATCTTTACAACTCAAAATGAATTTTAATTATTGGAGAGATATTTTTGACAAAAAAGATTTGGAAACAATTAATTTTATAAGAAATGATGGTATACATATACTTATCGATTTAAACGGACACACAAGTCATAATAGATTAAGTATATTTCCAAGTAGACCTGCGCCAATTCAATTAACATGGTTAGGGTGCAATATATCTACTGGAATTCCTGAAATTGATTATATTATCTCTGATAAATATGCATATAAAAATGAACAAAAAAAATTTTTTGTTGAAAAATTTTGGAATATGCCTCAGGTATTACAATGTCTTTCCAAAGATAATTTAGATTTAATTCATCAAGAGACACCAGCAACAAAAAATCAATTCGTAACTTTTGGTTCCTTTAATAATACAGCAAAATTAAACGATAGAGTTATTCAAATATGGAGCAAAATTCTAAAAAATGTAGAAAATTCAAAAATTTTCTTAAAAAATTATTTACTTGAAGATAAAGAAATTAAACAAACATTAATTAAAAAATTTAAAGATAATGGTATCAGTGAAAATAGAATAGTTATAAAGAAAAAAACCGAATCGAGAAAAGACTCGTTAGAGATGTATAATAAAATTGATATAGCATTAGATACATTTCCATATAATGGTGTTACTACTTCACATGAAGCCATTCTTATGGGTGTACCTGTATTAACAAAAAAAGGAGAGCGTCCTCATTCTAAAATGGGAGAAAGCCTAAATTCAAATATAAATATGACTAAATGGATAGCAAAAGATGATAAAGATTATATTTATAAAGCAATTAAATTTAGCAAAAATATTCCTAAACTTTCTGAAATAAGAAAAGAATTGATTCGACAAGCACAATTAACTTCTTCCTTTGATTGCAATATTTTTGCTGATCAATTTGAAAAGGAAATTTGGAAAATATGGAACAAATTTTACAATGATAAAATAAATAAATAATTTTCAACATGCCCATATAGCTCAGTTGGCAGAGCACTTCCATGGTAAGGAAGAGGTCGTGTGTTCGATTCACACTGTGGGCACCATTTTTTTAGC
>Ga0187827_10002135_pt1 | contig 27458 bp, 21 predicted proteins | sample ETNtaG_39_FD_167969 | JGI IMG/M metagenome (GOLD analysis project Ga0187827, IMG submission 167969) | Marine microbial and viral communities from oxygen minimum zone, Eastern Pacific Ocean - ETNP2014_SV_150_PacBio MetaG (Illumina Assembly) | ecosystem: Environmental > Aquatic > Marine > Hypoxic... | reverse complement strand
TATTCCGAGTGTGATACTGGCACAATTCATGGTGGCCTGCGCGTTTGCGGTGCGAACCATGCGGGTGACTTTCGATCAGATTCCGGTGCGACAGGAACACGTGGCTCTCACGCTTGGATGCAGCCAGAGCCAGTCGTTCTGGATGGTCGTTTTCCCGCAGGCCCGGCGCGGATTGCTGACCGCGGCAACTCTCGCCTGGGCCAGAGCGCTCGGGGAGTTTGGGCCAATTCTGGTTTTTTCGGGGGCAACTCGATTCAAAACCGAAGTGCTGCCAACAACCATTTTTCTGGAAATGAGCATCGGCAACATCGAGGCCGCCGTTGCCGTCTCTCTGCTCATGATCCTGATTGCGATCGCGGTGTTGATTCTGGCGCGCACTTTCGGCCTGGAATCACGGATTGAAGGAAAGGCGCCGAGGTGATCAGAGTTACCGACCTGTGCATCGTTCAAGGGGAGTTTGCACTAGAAGACGTCTCCTTCGAAATTCCTGAAGGAGAATACGGCGTTCTGATGGGCAAGACCGGCAGCGGCAAAACAACCATCCTGGAGTGCATCTGTGGACTGCGGCCAATGCAGTCGGGAACGGTCGAACTGTCGGGCAGCGATGTCACTCGTCTGAAGCCTGGCGAACGCGGGATTGGTTACGTGCCTCAGGATGGTTCGCTCTTCGTCACGATGACGGTGAGGGAACAGCTCAGCCTGGCTATGACCATTCGACACTGGCCGATGCAAAGGATCGATGAGCGTGTGAACGAACTTGCAGAAATGTTGGGAATCCACGGATTGCTCGATCGATATCCGCACGGCCTGAGCGGAGGCGAGATTCAGCGAGTGGCCTTGGGTAGGGCCCTGTCGAGCGGACCTTCGATTCTCTGCCTGGATGAGCCATTAAGCGCGCTGGACGACGAAACGCATTCGGAGATCTGTGACCTGTTGGACTCGGTAAAACAGCAAACGGGCGTGACCATCCTTCATATCACCCATCGCAAGCGGGAGATGCGGCGCCTGGCCGACAAGCTTCTGAAAATCGAGGATGGCATCGTGGAAGAAGAAGAACTGAATGATTCCGCGCAGGACGCAAACCCGGCCTGAAAAGAGAGCCTATTACCTCACCGCATCGATTAGACCTCATTCACCAACCAAACCATGCCCCAGCCAAACATCCTCTTCCTCTTCAGTGACGAACACAGTTTCCGTTTCATGAGCCATCGCCCGGCTGATGAAGGCGGAGAGCCTTGCCGGACGCCCAACTTTGATCGGCTGGCCTCTCAGGGAACAGTCTTTACGGACGCGTATTGCCAGATGCCGCTGTGCACACCTTCTCGGATGTGTCTCCTTTCCGGCCGCGAAGTACGCGGCTGTGGGGCCTGGTCGAACAGTTCAGTGCTCAGGCCGGAGATACCCACGATTCCGGGCACGCTTGCCGAAGCAGGCTACTCGACCTGTCTGGTAGGTAAGATGCATTTTGGCGGAAATCTGCAATTCGCCGGATTTCAGCACCGGCCCTACGGTGATCTGACCGGCGGCACAGGACACCAATGGGAACCGCTCGAACGGGGCGGCGATGGAATGCGTCTCCGAACCGAGTGCGCGGGCATCACTGAAATTCCGGAAAGTAAGATTCAGGATGTCGTCGTTGCCCAGGAATCGCTGGCCTTCATTCGCGAGCATCAGCATTCAAACCCAGACCAGCCCTGGTTTCTGTGCGCGTCGTTCAGCCGGCCCCACTTTCCGCTGACGGCACCGAAGCGTTTCTTTGAACGCTATTGGCCGGACGGGGTCACTCCACCCAAAGTCGCTGCAACCGGCGATGCATACGACCATCCGATGAGTGTGGGGATGCGCAAAGGATTCAAGACCGAGGAGATCCCGGAAGAAGAAATGATGCGGGCAAGAGCAGCCTACTTCGCGTGCGTGGACTACTTCGATGAAGTGGTCGGCGACCTCCTGATGCGTCTCGAAGCGGACCGTCTCCTCGACAACACAATCATCGTCTACACCAGCGACCACGGCGAGATGGCCGGCGAGCACGGCACCTGGTGGAAGAACGGCTGGTATGAGGCATGTACACACGTGCCTCTCATCATTTCCACACCCGGACAGAGGCGCGGTGAAACGCCGGCCGGTCGGTGTGCGGTTCCCGTGAGTCTGGCCGATCTGTTTCCCACCTTCTGTGGTTTTGCAGACGTCGAAAGACCGGGAGGCCTTGACGGTGAAGATCTATCCGCAGTCGTGAACGGAGATGCTGAAGCTCCGGACCGACCGGTCTTCACCGACGCCCTGACCCCGAGGTGGGGAGAGGGAACCGAGTTTCGTTCAATCCGATGGCGGCATTACAAGTACGTGACCTTCCATGGCCATCCGCCGCTCTTCTTCGACCTGGGGGCAGATCCGGCCGAGCAGACTAACCTCGTCGAAACTGCTGAAGGTAAAGCAGCGGAAGCCCTGGCCACTCTCAAGAGGATTGCCAGTGAATCCATCGATTTTGAGGAAGCGGAGCGTGAGCGAATCGAAAGGGATGGTGCGCTGGCACAGCAGCACAAACTCGAAGTGCCGAAGACGGCGGGCTCAAATATGTACCTCATGCCCTCGGGCAAAGTGGTAGCAGCGGACGACACGATCTATGCGCCGCAAGTGGTGACTGACAACCCAGCAGATGTTTTTGGAGATTGGCCAGGCTAAACACCGAGGCCGACACGGTTGCTGGAGTCTCAGACTCCAGTGCTCCGGAGAGCCCGGCTCGCGGCCGATTCACCACTGTCCACTTCAAGCCGTGGATGCTACCCTGTCTCCTCCAAGCCAATATCTGAGGAGACCGATCATGAAACATTCCCTTCTCGCGCTCATCATCCTTGTCCTCCCGGCTTCGGCCGAAAAGATCACCACCATCAAAGTCGCCACGGAATCCTGGGAACGTGCGACACACAAGGACGGGACAGGCTGGTATTTCGATATTGTTCGCAAGATCTACAAGCCGCGCGGCATCACCATGCAGCACCAGATCGTGCCCTACACGCGAAGTGTGATGCTGGTCAAAACCGGTAAGGCCGACCTCTGGCTCGGATCGTACGAAGACGAAGAGAAAGAGGCCCTCTATCCGCGAACTGCATACGACCTCGACATCGTGGTTGCGCTCTTCAAGAATGAAAAAGTGAAAGAATGGAAAGGCGAAGCGTCCATCACCGGCAAAAAGGTCGGCTGGATAAAGGACTACGCTTATGACCAGTATCTCCATGTCAAGGTGGTTTCTAAGGAGATCTACGATCGGAAGATCGCGCTCAGGGTCCTCGCCGCCGGGAGGATTGACTTCTTCGTCGATGAAATCCGATTGGTGAACGACGCCATCAAGAAACACAATTTTGATAAGACCGGTTACGGCATGGAGAACCTTCTCAGACTTAAGCTCCTCCCAGGCTTCTCCAACAATGCCCGCGGCAAAGCACTCCGAAGTATCTGGGAAGAACGCATGAAGGAAATGCACGCGAATGGGGAGCTCAAGGCGTTCTACAAGAAGAATGGTGTCCTGCGGAAATATCCTTTTGAATGAATACGCTCCACTGAGGAACAACTTCCATGCTGAAAGGAATATCACCCCTCTTGAGTCCCGAGCTCCTTGCCAATCTTTGCGCGATGGGGCACGGGGACGAAATTGTCCTGGCGGACGCACATTTCCCCGGCCAGAGCTGCAATGACAACTGCATCCGCGCAGATGGTCTGCCGATTGAGCCATTGCTGGATGCCATCCTGCCGCTGTTCGAACTGGATGCTTACGTGGACAGTCCTCTGGCAATGATGGATGTCGTCGAGGGAGACACTGCCGATCCTGATGTTGGGGCCTCCTATCAACAGGTAGCAGACAGACACCAGCCCAACGCCGGCAGGATCACCCTGATCGATCGGTTCGCATTTTACGATCGTGCAAAAGAAGCCTTCGCAGTCGTGATGACCGGTGATACAAGGAAGTATTCGAACATCATTCTGAAGAAAGGGGTGACACCGAGTTGAAAGCTGCGTTCTATCATCGAGACAAGAAAATCACTGTCGGCGATTGTGTGCCTGTCACTCCCTCTGCCGGCGAAGTGCGTATCCAGATTTCTCATTGCGGCGTCTGCGGCACGGACTTGCATGTCTATCACGGCGCCATGGATCAGCGGGTGGATAACCCGCAGATTCTGGGACACGAAATGTCCGGCGAAATCGTTGAGCTGGGTGAAGGCGTTGAAGACTGGGCCACAGGCGACAGGGTGGTCGTCAGACCGCTGGCCCCGTGTAACGATTGCCCGACCTGCAAGCGCGGGCACGGCTACATCTGCCCGCGACTTAAGTTTATCGGGCTCGATACCCCGGGAGCGTTTCAAACTTCGTGGACAGTACCCACACAGACGTTGCACAAGCTGCCCGAAAGCGTTTCGCTGGAATTCGGCTCACTGGTCGAACCGATTGCCGTGGCCTGTCACGACGTAAGGCTCGGGCAGGTTAAAGAAGGAGAACGAGTCGTCGTGATTGGAGGCGGCCCCATCGGTATGTTGAACGCGCTTGTAGCACAGCAGAAGGGGGCCGAGGTAATCGTGTCAGAAATCAACCCGTTCCGAATCGAGATGGCTCAGAGTCTGGGGTTTGAAGCCGTCAACCCCAAAGAAACAGACTTGGGCAAGTTCGTGGAAGACAAAACGGACGGCGATGGCGTAGACGCTGTTTTCGAAGTTTCCGGCACATCGATTGGCGCAGCCATCATGACGCAACTGCTGCGTGTGCGAGGGCGCGTCGTACTGGTAGCCGTTCACCCCGAGCCGAGAGAGATCGATCTTCACCGGTTTTTCTGGCGTGAATTGCAGTTGATCGCCGTGCGAGTCTATGAGGCGCAGGATTACGATGAGGCCCTTTCACTGATCGCGTCGGCGCAGGTGCCGTTCGAAAAACTCATCACCGATGTCCGACCTCTCGACGGACTCAAGCAGACATTCGAGGAAATGACACATGGCGCGGATATCATGAAAGTCCTGTTGGAGTGCTCGTAGGCAGGATTCCCTGTGAATCCTGAATCCTCTTGAATTCTGAATCCCTGTGAATCCTGAATCTGACGAACTGCTCGCAAAAGTCCTTGAGAATCTTCTCGAACAGAGGCGGCTGGGCGAGGAGCCGGACCTGGATGGCGCGGCGCAGGAACATCCGGACCTGGGTGACGAACTTCGAGAGCTCTGGGCCGCAGCGGTGATGGCCGATGAGCTTGGGAGCGATTCCAGACGTGGCCAATCAGCAGACTGGGCCCATCGAGAAACCGCACCTTCCCCGGGATCAAATGTATCGACACAGCGTCTGCCGGAATCATTTGGCGACTACGAAGTCATCGACGAAGTGGGACGCGGGGGAATGGGCGTGGTCTATCGCGCACGGCAGGAATCACTGGATCGCACGGTGGCGCTTAAGGTCCTGTTGAAAGGCGAAATGGCCTCGTCTTCGGATGTGGCACGGTTCCGCATCGAAGCAGAATCAGCGGCCCAGCTCGACCATCCGAATATCGTCTCTGTTTACGAAGTCGGGGAACAGGAAAGCCGTCCCTACTTCACGATGCGATTTGTCGAGGGCGAGACACTCAGCAAGCGATTGCAGATGGGGCCTCTCTCATCGCGGGAGGCCGCCGAACTTCTCCTGCCGATCTGCCGCGGCATTCAATACGCGCACGAGCGCGGCGTCCTGCATCGCGATCTCAAGCCATCAAATATCATCATCGATTCGGAAGGCACGCCTTACGTGACGGACTTTGGTCTCGCAAGGCGGCTCGAATCCGACGTGAACCTCACTCACAGCGGGGCCATTCTCGGGACGCCGGGATACATGTCGCCGGAACAGGCCGCGGGCACCAGAGGCACTGTCGGCCCCACCAGCGATATCTATGGACTCGGCGCGGTCCTCTATCACTCGCTGACCGGGCGCCCTCCTTTCTCCGCGCCGACTCCTGTGGATACGGTTCTCGCCGTCCTTGAGCAAGACCCGGTACCGCTGCGTCTTCTCAACCCCAAGGTAGATGCCGATCTCGAAATGGTCGTCATGAAGTGCCTGCAGAAGCCTCAGGACCTGCGTTTTCAGACCGCGGCAGATCTGGCCGACGACCTTCAGGCGTATCTTGATGGAGAGCCCGTGTCTGCGCGCACCGGCGGCATCATGCAGGTGATGTCGCGTGTGCTTCGCGAAACCCATCACGCCAACATTCTGGAGAACTGGGGCCTGCTATGGATGTGGCACAGCATGGCTGTCTTTGCCTTGTGTCTATTGACCGACATTTTCCACTGGAACGGCGTCACCTCACCGGAGCTGTACATCGGGCTCTGGACCTTCGGCTTCGGGGCCTGGGCAGCTATCTTCTGGGCCCTGCGACATCGCGCGGGGCCGATCACTTTTGTCGAGCGACAGATCGCTCACATCTGGGGAGCGAGCATCGTGGGTAATGCCTTCCTGTTTGTGATCGAAATCATTCTGGATCTGCCAGCGCTCACTCTGTCCCCCGTGATCGCCCTCTTCGGCGGCTCCGTCTTCTTCATCAAGGCGGGAATATTATCCGGCAAGTTCTATTTCCAGGCTGCGGCACTGTATCTGACCTCAGGAGTCATGGCCCTGGTGCCGGAGTACGGCGTCACGATTTTTGGGGCGGTTACCGCAGTATGTTTCTTTGTGCCTGGCTGGAAATATTATCAGCAGAGCAAGGAGGCCGGCGACGCCGAGTGATGCCGGGTTCCCGATTTGTGGCGGTCAAACATTAAAGAAGATTCCACCCAGCGCCGTCACGAGCACAAACGTGGGGATCAGAATAGCGGTACTGTAGATCATGTAACCGAAGAAGCTCGGCATCTTTCGACCGCTCGCCTCCGCTATGCTCTTGACCATGAAATTCGGGCCGTTGCCGATGTAGGTGTTCGCCCCCATAAAGACCGCGCCTAACGAGATGGCGACAAGCCACGATTCCAGAATGGTGCCTCCGCTTGCCAAGGCCACCTGTGATCCGGTCATGCTTGCGTCAGTCATGGACGATCCGAGAGAGAAAAAGACCGCGTACGTCGGGGCGTTGTCGAGGAAGCTCGAAAGGATGCCGGTGAACCAGAAGAACTTGGCAGGACTGTTAACGACGCCGGACAATTCAGCGCTGCTTGCCCGCAGGTATTCAATAGGCACCTGCATGGTGATGAAGATTCCGATGAAGAGTGCGCCCACTTCAGCGATGGCAAAAAACGAAAACTCGTTGTCCTTGCGCAGTTGGGAATTCGTAGTGAACCAGGCAATGACGACCAGCAGCAGTTGCGCTCCTTCGCGCATAAAAGGCTGTATGGTTATGCTGCCAAAGTTCTTTTTCGGTACCAGAAAAGCAACGGCCAGAATCACCCCAATCAACCAGACAAAATTCTGTGCGCCCCTCAAACGGAGGGGCTGGATTTCGGTGTCATCCCTGCGCAGTGCGTCTTCGCTTTCTTTCTTGATCATCTGGGTGTCACAGATGAAATAAACAAACAGAAGGAGAAGAACGACAAATGCCCAGGGGACAACGAGCTTCAAAGTCCAGGTGAATGGAACGCCGTAGAGGTAGCCCAGGAAGAGTGGCGGATCCCCAATTGGCAGTAGCGATCCCCCGATATTGCTGACCAGAAATATGAAAAAGACGATGGTGTGAGTGACGTGTCGCCGCTGCCGGTTGGTCTGCAGTAACGGACGTATCAGCAGCATGGATGCGCCGGTCGTTCCAACGAAGCTGGCGATGCCTGCTCCTATGCCAAGGATGACGGTGTTGGTCGCCGGGGAGGCGTGAAGGTCACCGGTAAGTCTGATGCCGCCGCTGATCGTGAACAGGCTGAAGAGGAGAACGATGAACGGAATGTATTCATCCAGTACTGCGTGGCTCAGAATCGCTTTTACCGTTTCTCCGCCGGCATGAGTGAGATGTCCATGGGAAGGCACGCCATACCCACGGCTGAAATAGTAAATGAGAGTAATGATCGCCAGGGCCGCCGAGACCGCGAGCTTCACTTCATTCTTGTGCCAGGTATGTTCGGTCGCATGAATGAGCGGAAGGACTGCGATACACAGCAGGATGGTGACAAACGGCATCATTGCCAGGAAGCCCGGCTTCTGCTTTTGCTTCAGCTTCTGCCCTTGCCCCTGATTCTTCCTGGCGCGCTCCTTTGCCCTTTCTTCGTCGCCTTCTCCCTCGCCTTCAGCTTTCTGATCGTCAGCCGCGGCGGGTTCGCCCGATGCTGCTTGTGCTGCAGGCGCTGGCGGAACGGCGTCTTCTGCAAAAATGGGAGGGGCTGTCAGGCCAAAGCAGATTCCAGCCAGAACCAACAGAACTACAGATTGACAGCGCGTTTCCGATGAGCACGCGTCAGCGGATTGCCGGTCAGTGAAAAGCCAGTTCATCTTTCTTTTCGTCTCGAATGTTGCCCGCTTCACTCTTCTGCCATCCTGAAAGGTCGGGAGTTTAGCCCGCATTTCCAGCAAAGCCAGCGTCAAGGAACTCGTGGCGACAGGCTGCCACCAGCCTGTGAGCGTGTGGCTACGAGCGGAAGCTTCACCCTTCTCATCGTCTTGTTCTCTGTCCTGGAGCAAATTGAGATTAAGACGATGAATCTGTTTTGGTCGTGCTTGTAGCACGGTTGCGGTGACGGCAACTCAGATGTCCGCATTTCAACAATCAGGTCGCGTCGGCACAACCGTCGCTTCAACCTTGACCGGAACTTCAAGGCCAAACTTACTTATTACTCATTGCGCATTACTCATTACGCCGCAGGTCACTTGGTCAGCATAGTTTCCGGCAGGTGGCCGACCCCGTTCAGGGTCATGACGCGGACCTCATCGCCGGTGATCTGTACGTGGCTGACAGATGTGTTGTACACCGTACCGACCCAATTGAATGCCAACTGTGGGTGCCCGATAAAGGCGCCAATCAGAAACTGCAGAAACGCGCCATGAGTCACGCAGAGCACGGTTTCATCTGTGTTACCGAAATCAGATCTGAAGCGGTGCGCCATGTCACCTGCCCGGACCTCCGTCTCCTCGGGTCTCTCGTAAGGTCGTGATTTCCACCAGCCCCGGCCATCGATTTCTGGTGGCAGCCTGTAGCGTGGGAAGCGTTCGAGAATCTCGGCCGCGTTCATGCCGGGCTGGCCTTCATACGCTGCAGCCGTGCTGCCGCTGATGCATCCGCCCTGTTCGTGGAGTTCACCCCAGACTTCCGGAATGAGATCCAAAGTTTCTCGGACGTAGTGAACAGTCTGCAGAGTTCGAAGCATCGGGCTCACCAGCAGCCGCGAGACGCCGGCAGACTTGGACCAGTGTGCAAGGTAGGCACACTGCCTCTCTCCAATCTGGGTGATCGGTGCATCATGAACCCGCTCGTCGGGCAGGTTAGCGTTGTTGGCTGATTGTGCGTGCCTGACTAAATAGAGATCCATTGGATTCAGGTTGAGCTGTCGACTGCCGATGCGGATCCTTCCTCCGATACGTGAGAATCTGCACTTCGCTTATCCACTCCAAGCCACGATGCAAGGCTCAACCCGAGGGCAGCGAAAACTAATTCTCTCACTCGTTTCAGAAGCATCAACGTCAAACCGGCGCTCATATCCAGTTTCAGAATATGAAAGATGTAGACTCCCCCGCCTTCCTGGACCCCAAGACTCCCAGGCAGGGGAAGCAGGCTGCCGATGCCTTTGGCTAATTGTGCCAGAGATTCAATGATAAATACATCCATCCAGGAGCATTCGAAGCCAATCAGTTTCAGGATCACGGCCACCTCGAAAACGCCCACGCACCAACCGAGAAAGTGAAACAGAAACGACTTGGCGAAGCGGCCGGGATGCTCCCGATAAAAGGCGCGAATCCCTTCGTCCACCTTCTCGAATCTGGATTCCAGTGTTTCCAGACGTTGGACGCCAATGCCAAATCTCCGGGCGACCTTAAGCAGCGGTTTGAACAGCCCGTGTTGCTGCCAGGCGAGGATGAAATAGATGAAAAGCCCGGCAAGCGGGACGGCGCCAAGCAGACACGCAAGCACGACTCCCGTATCCCGCAGCCGAATGACCAGCACGACCGCGCCAATGAACATAAACAGAATCTGAGAAAGCGCGAGCGTCGTCTTGGCGATCACCACGGAAGCCAGCCCTTCCGCGGTGGGGATGCCGAATCGCTTGAGGATGAGCGCCTTCACCGGCTCGCCACCAAGGTAGGCAGTGGGCGTGATGTTGTTGATGGATTCGCCCGCCATCCGAATGCAAAACAGGAGGCCCGTCCCAACCCGCTTATGCAGGCTGCCCGGTGGAAATGCCTGTGCCCAGCCCAGGGTATCGAAAAAGAAGACACCCACGAAAGGCACCATGATGAGCGGGAAAAGCCATCCAAGTTTCTGGGCCTGTTGCCAGACATTCTGCATGCCTGCCTGAGCGACCAGCCATGCGATGATCGAGAGCCCGACAATCAGGAACAGGGCTCTCAGAACGTACTTCACCATAAGCTCCCGGATCAGGTGGGCTGATTGCCGCGTGCCATGATCACTTTGCCCGTCCGCACCATCTCGCAGATGCCGTAGGTATCCATAATCTGCTCGAAGGCATCTATTTTTTCGGACGCGCCGGTCACTTCAAAAATCAGGGTCTCATTGCCAACATCCACTGCTCTCGCCCTGAATACCTGGGCAAGCTGCAGGATCTCCTGTCTCTTATCCACGGACGCGGTGACCTTTGCCATGGCGAGCTCACGCGCGACTACACTATCCGCGGTGTGGTCGTGAACTTCGATCACATCAATCAATTTGATGAGCTGCTGAATGATCTGATCCAGCATCTCCTGTGCGCCTTCAACCGAGATCGTCATGCGCGATTCACCCGGGCGGTGCGCGCGGCTGACGGCCAGGCTGTCGATGTTGTACCCGCGTCGAGCAAACAAGCCGGATATGCGTGCCAGGACGCCCGGCCTGTTCCTGACTCTGCACGAGATGGTGTGAAGCTGTGAGTAGTTCATTCTCTCCTCAGGTTTTCTAGCTGGCATATTGGGGACGTTGGGTTGTGGGCCGGGCTGTTTGCTCGGCATTTCTGCAGTATCCGGTATCCCTGTACCCCCCGCCACCGACTGCTCAAGCATCCCAATCTACAAGAATCTTCATGGTCTCTGCGGGTTCATTCTTTAACTGGTTCATTGCCTTGACTGCGTCTGCAAACCCTACCTGGTGGGTCACGATCGGTGAAGGATCGTATCGGCCTTCGTTCATCAGCCGGGAGATGAGCTCCATGTTTTCATGGCCCGTCCAACGCAAATACGGCGAACGATAGGCATGAGAAGGGCCGCTGGCGCGCGTGGCGATGATATCGAGTTCCTTGTTGTAGAAATCTTTCGTGATGTCTTCGATGGTGATGGGCTGCGTATGCCAGCTCAGAACCACGATACGGCCCTTGTCCCGCGCCAGTTCCATGGCAAGCGGGAGCGTGGCGGGATGATTGCCAGCGTCGATGACGATGTCAGGCCCAATGCCGTCGCACATTTCTTTTGCAGGGGGACCAAGATCTCCATCCGCAGGATTGAGCGTATGGGTAGCCCCCATGGCGCGGGCAATTTCAAGTCGCCGGGGATACTTATCGACTGCGATGACTCGCCCTGCGCCTGCCATCGCAGCCCAGGTGGTCACCATCGCACCCATGGGGCCCTGGCCGATGATCAGCAAGTTATCGCCAATTTGGATGTTGGCCTTGCGCACGCAGTTCAAGGTGGTGCTGGAGAATGGAAGAGAGATGCCGGCCTCCGGTGTGACATCGCGTCCAAGCCTGGTCCAGGCATCGGGCTTGATGACATGAAACTCGTGGTAGTTGCAGTAAGAAACGTAACGATCACCGACCGAAACTCCCTCCACGTCTTCACCGACTTCGGTCACTTCCGCGATTGCCTCTCCCGCCTGAGCAAGAGGGTGGCCGCGATAAAGCCTGTTGCCCGGCGCACGCAGTCTGGGATCGGTGCCGAGGTAGAGACCGACGTTTTCCATCAGTATGGAACACCACCGCACCTTCACCTTTACGCTGCCGGGCTTGAGCTCGGGCTCGGGTGTATCCTCAATCCGACAATCTTCGGGTCCGACCATCATCATGCTGCGCATTTCTGTTCTCCTTGATAAGCATTGGAGCGAAACCGTTTATTGAGATCTGGTGTAGATTGCTTCCGTTTCAAGATCAAGGGAGTTGGGCAGACAGGCTGGTGCCGGTGGCCTTCCTCGCGGGCCTGAGTGTCAGGCAAGAATCCCATTTACCACGTTTCCGTGCACGTCTGTGAGACGGTGGCCACAGATTGCCAGCCTGTGAGCCGGGTAAGTTGATTCTGTTTGAGCTCACAGGCTGGTGCTGCCTGCGATAACGAGCGCGGATAGATCTCAGGGCTCGGATCATAAGGTTCGATATAGGTTTCACCTGCTGCGAATGCACTTCACCGCGAATGCCGGTTTGTGCAGGTAGAAAATCTGTCCCCACTATGATGGTGGACAAGTCACTCGGCCGGCAGAACCAGGTTCGCCCCTTCACCAACGTCGACGATATTTATAGTCACTCGGCTTGGCTGCAGGCCAAGTCCTTTGCCGGAACGCAGGACATGGAGCCCTATCGAATTGGGCAGCTTCTTTTCTTCGAGTGCGGCCTCGGTCAGGTAGTCCTGGTCGAGAGCGATATCCAGATTCATGACCGAAGTCTTACCCGCGGGAATCCGATACTCGAGCCTGTCCCGCTCTATCACCCTTGCGATTCCACGAGGGGAGAAACGTATTGCCGCCGTGCCGCGCGCTTCCTCCTTCTCAGAATGATTCTTCAGAGTCATCTTGACGCGACAGGGACGGCTTCCTTCTTTGGCCGACAGATGTCGAATCACCGCGAGTCCCGTCTCTACCCGATCGTCAATCGGTGAACGGGGCTCAAAACCATTGCCGTCCACATCCACGTAAATCGGGTTTGTGACTGCGATGTGTGGAGCTTGAGTGTCATTTTCATCCTTGCGCGCACGCAGATTCGGACCACTCCCGGTGGCATAAACGATGATGTAGGTGTCGCGCTGGAGTTTGAGAGAATGGCTGGCATCAAACTGATCTCCGTCCTCGAAGAATCGGTCTGCATGAGTGGTCCTTGACCAGTCGAGCTTCTTGCTCGGTTTGCTGTTCAGAAGAACTCGAACGCGCTCCAGCTCGATCCAGTTTGGGCACTGAATTCGAATCTGCAGTTTCACTTCGCCGTCCGGAGCGCGGACTGTCTGACCGGGGCCGCAGCCTTCTACCTTTGCATCCAGGAATGGCCCCGTGGTCATGAACGAGTTCCCGCGTTTGAGCGCGCGAACAACGTCCAGCGTTTCTATCTCTGAAGGTTCGTCGGCGTTGCTGCGAATGTAATTTCTCACTCCGCCTGATCCGTGAAAATTGTGTGTGGCTCCGCTGTTGATTGCTGCCGGGATTCGATAGCCCTGTTCGAGCATCTGCAACCAATCCAGAATGCCGTTGTCCCTCCTCGGGAACTTGCTCGAATCATAAAGTGGCAGGAGCGACCGCACATCGAGCACGTCCATGTTGTAAGCGAAGAGATGGCGGACCCGCTCCTTAACTCCGTCCTTGTCCGCGTCCACAAACAAGGGGGCCCGAATCCATGGGCGCACATTTGGGGGAAAGGTGTTGCTGGGCTGAAGGACCTGGATCAGCTTTTCAGGGCCAGAGTACTTGACCTTTTGCTGCGCGATTGACCAGGGGCTCTTCCTGTCGTATTCCGCGCCCCAGCTCGCCAGCCATTTGATCTGCGCGCAGTGGTGAGGTCGCTGAGGAGCGCCGCCGTCCAGGTGGTGTGGCTTCAATTCGAAGGGGAACGCGTTCTGATCGTTGTACCCGTATTTGCGTCCTCCGGCGGTCAGGCCAACTCCGGGACAAGTCGCGAGGAAAGCCTTTGCTCCGAGCTGTTCGAGGAGCGGCTCGTAGGAGTGAATGATGTTGTGTTCGGTTGCCGGAGCGAACTCAATATGCTCGCAGAGAAGGTTAAGAACCCGGCCCAACTGGCTCGCACTCGATCCGCCCGCTGCCGGTGCATGGGAAGAGATGTTGGAGTGGTTGTGAAGGTCGGCACTGATCCATCCTGACGTGTCCAGCGTCCTGATCAGGGAAGCGCTCAATTCGGATGTTCGGCCCGGCGCGACCTCTACGTTTCGGTAGACGGCATCGTATTCGGGGCCCCTGGTGATGATGACCTGGTATTTGCCCGGCGGCAGTATTTGGTCGAACTTTCCGTCCGATGTGTAGATCAGATTACGGACAAGAGAAGAGCCTGTATCCGGAAAGAAGAATGGATCGGCAGTGCCCTCAATGCCCCGGAATTCCACTTTGCAGGGAATCGGATTGCCGCGGCCACCAACCACTTTCGCCCGGACTCGTCCGGCCTTCTCACAGGAAACATTCAACTCAGGATGCCCGGCCTTCAGCTCGAACTTCTGCACCATCCGGCCGAAGGGCGCGACCTCGAGATTGTATTCGCCATCTGGTAATCGAACGTCAAGCGTGCCTTCAGGACCTGTCTTTCCTGTGGCGTAGTTCTTCCCATGTTTATTCTTGACTGAAACGACTGAATTCTCGATGGGGCCTGATGCATCACGAACACGGATCCGCGACGGCTGCAGTCTCTCCCCGATGAATTCAGCGGCGATGGCTTTCACGTCAAAGAGATTCCGTGCTGGGAAGATTCGTCGAGCCATCCGAAATGTCTCGCCTTTTTTGAGCCGTTTTACCTCTTTGTCCGGCCAGGCGTAGTGCAGCCACGTCCCGAGTTTGTTGAGTTTGTATCTCATGCGGTGTCCCTCGGCGAGCACGCCATAGGATTGGTCTGACCAGCGGTCATCTGCCCAGAAGAGGCGGTCGGCGAAGTCCAGGCCGAACTCGAAATTTCCGAAAGCGACAAATCGAGCCGCGCATTCAATCGGCAAGGCTGGCAAAGGAGACGGGGCCTTTGCCGGGATGGCCACTTCCGGCCGTTCGGGCTGGTTGTCCGCGGGCTTATCGAGGGTTGCATCAAATTCGTCTTCGCCGGCTTTCTGGTTCTGGTTTCCTCCGTCCTTTCGATTGGAGTCCGGATATCTGAAGATCATCTCGACCAGGACATACGGCCATCCATCCTCGATGGTGTAACGCACGTCCACCGGAAGGGGCTGACGGTATGCTGGCTTTATCGGCAGACTGAATGTCAATCTTTTCGCCTGACGAGGTCTGAAGTTTTCCGCGTAATCTGGGCGGTAATCCCCCCTGGCGACATCCAACTGCGAGCCGCCGCCTCTCCTCCGCGCGCCCGGCAGATATGCGGTCATCCGATCGTTTGGCGAATGCCGCTGAGTCAGGTCAATGATGCTGCCGCCGGCGAAGTCGGTGCCGGAACGGCTTGAGCTTCTTCCCTTCACCAGATCCGGGTTCGAGACGACGGCAACAATGACGTCATTTCGCAGGACGTAATCACCGTAAATGGCATCGACCTCCTCACCGTCCGGGGCGAATTCATCCCAGTTTTCTGGAGAAAGGGTTATCAGATCAGCAGAACTGCCGGGCTTGAATCCGACCAGCACTGAGAGCAGAAGAAACTGACAGAGCTGTCGGCGGGTCAAGAGGAATCCTCAGTAATCGATTTCAGGAAAGTTGCCCACTTTCCACATGGCCACAGAGGATAAGAGAAATTCAGAAAAACAGAAATTCCGCTTGCAAGTGTAAATAATTACACTATAAATCTAGTGTAATTTGTTACACCACTCGAATTGCCATGAGCGAAGAGACACTTACCGACCGCCAATTGGAGGTATTGACCTTTCTGGCGGAATTTATCGACGAAAAAGAGTATCCCCCGACGCTGAAAGAGATCGGGAGCCATTTCGGGATCAAGAACCCGAATGGCATCCGGAATCATCTGCTGGCTTTGGAGAAGAAGGGCTTTATCGAAAAAGGAGCGGAGCGTTCCAGAGCTATCCGAATCAGGAAAAGACCAAAGGCGCTGGCCAGGGCGATCGCCCAAGTGAAAGAGCGTGTCAATAAAAAGCGCGGCATCCACTATGCACTCGAAGTCCATCTCGCATGGTGCACCAGAAAGGTGAGGCGCCATCTTGAGGGCGGGGTGCGCGAAGATGTTCAGAGCCGATTGGAACAGACTGTCGTCAACCATGATTGGGATCTGGTGCGGCTCGATATCCAGCCAACCCACGTGTTGATGACGCTCCGCATCACTCCGGATCATTCGGTCGGCCGGGTGGTTCGCAATTTCAAGAATTCGACTGCCGCGCTCTGGATGCTCCATCCGTTGCGCTACAAAGGCCGCGGCCTTTGGGCGAGCGGCTATGTGGCCGCCACTACGAAGGAACATCGGGACGCGATGCTCGAAGATTTCCTTGCTGAAAAACGCAGCGCCACAGATGCCGAAGAAGAGAAACGACTGGCCGAAGAAACAGACGAACAACAGGAGACACCATGACCGCCATACTGATTCTCTTATCCATCCTCGTAATCGGGGCCGCGCTCCTCGGTCTCTTCTTCAAGAACTTTCACCGCGACCCTGACCGCATCCCGCCGGAGGGCTCGTTCATCCTGGCGCCGGCAGACGGCAAGATCCTGGATATCGTCGAACTGCCCGCGGGCGAACCTGTTGATCTGCCCAAAGGAATCATCGGCCGCGTCAGAGCATTCACAGACGACCTGGCAGATGAGCCGCACCTCATGATCCCCATCTTTATGAACCCGTTTAACGTGCATGTCCAGTGGGCTCCGCTCGACGGACAAGTGCTGAAAATCGAGGAACGTGAAGGAAAATTTGTCGCCGCTTACTCTCTCCAGGCACTTGAAAACGCGACCATCGAGATGCTGGTCGATACAGAAATCGGCCGGGTGAAACTGTTGCAGACGGCCGGCTACCTGGTCCGACACATCCACAACTGGCTGACCGTCGGTGAAACCCTCGAGAAAGGGCAGCGCTGGGGCAAAATGGATTTCGGCTCACAGGTGACGATTATCGTACCCAGGAAAGCAGTGGGAGAAATCAAGGTGAAGAAAGATGACTTTGTCATGGCCGGGGAGACTGTGCTTGCGGATTACGTAATGCGTAATGCGTGATGCGTAATGCGTAATGCGTAATACGTAAGTGTGTCAGAGAGGTCCGTCTTTTCCGCGAGGCCGGCTGTGTTTGCGATGCTCGAAACGGGTTGTTCGTTACTGGATGCTCAACAGGGGCTGACTTTCAACTTTCAACTTCAAACTTTCAACTTCAAACTTCCAACTTTCAACTTTTAACTTTTACGTGGAGAACAAAGAACTGAGAACCATCAGTAACCAACCGTCGTAGAAACAAAACCGGCAGCATCCTTTAGCACATTACGTATTACGTATGACGTATGACGAACCATACCCAACCGTCGTAGACACAAAACCGGCAGTATCCTTTCGCACATTACGTATTACGTATTACGTATTACGAACCATACCCAACCGTCGTAGACAGAAAACCGGCAGTACCCTTAAACCGGCAGTACCCTTTCGCACATTACTTATTACTCATTACTCATTACTCATCACGACCCATGAAACTCACAAATTCAGAACACCGAATCCAACGCTACATTGAGCTTCCCGATTACCTGACGCTCGCAGGCATGCTGGGAGGCATCGTGTCCATCTTCGCCTCTCTCGAAGGCTATCCGGCCATCGCTACGCTCCTGATCTGTTTTTCCATCTTCTGTGATTTCTTTGATGGGCGCGTTGCCCGAAAGATGGGGCGCGAAGGCGACTTTGGTGTGCAGCTCGACGGCTTCAATGACTACCTGACTTCCATCATCGCCGTCTGCGCGTTCGGCTACAGCGTGGGGCTGCAATCGCCGCTTGCCGTTTGCTGCATGGTGATTTTCTGCTTTGGAGGCGCGCTGCGGCTGAGTCGATTCGCGATTACCGGAACGGTCGATGGTTACTACGAAGGGCTGCCGGTGACCTGCGGTCTGGCCATCCCCGGGGCTTACTGGTTGAGCCAGTTGATGGGCTGGGGAATCGGCTGGCTTGAAGCTCTATATGCTGCCGGAGCGTTTCTGATGGTCTCAACGATTCGAGTAAAGAAGCCGTAACTTTGACTTCAGTCGCGCATGCGACTAATTTCGAGGTGACGCTGATTCGATTGCCTCAAATTCGCTTGCACTTGACTGCTGCAGCCCAGTAATCGCATTCATGGAAAAACCAAAAATCAGAGACACGATTCTTGCCGAGCCTTGGGGCCAATCCGAAGATGGCGAGCCGGTATTTCGCATTCGCGATCATCTGATTTTCAAGGGGCCCGGCCTGGGAGTCGGCCGACTGCATATCCTGCTCTTGCAGATGTTCGATGGCACCCGCTCGGTGAGCGATGTACAGGCCGAGCTTACTCAGGCACTTGGCGGCCAGCTTTTCCCTGGTGACGTGCTTGAAGATTTTGTTGAAGCGCTCGATGAATGCCTCTTCCTGGACAACGAGAACTTTGCTAGAGCTTTCGACGAGATGATGAGCGAACTGCGGAGCTCACCCCGGGCGCCGATCTGTGCCGGCCGGTCGTATTCCGACGAGCCCGAGATTCTCCAGGAGCAGATTGCCTCTTACTTTGAGCACCCTGATGGGCCCGGTCTCCCGAATGGCGATGCCAATGGCAAACCGATCAAAGCGATTGTTGCGCCTCACATTGACTACGACCGCGGCGGCTTCTCCTACGCGCACGCGTACCGGCAACTCCAGGAGTCGCCCCCCATCGATCTGTTCATCATTCTGGGAACAGGCCACGACGGCCCTCGGGGAGAGTTTGTGTTCTCACAACAGGATTTCGAAACCCCACTGGGCATCGTCGAGACAGATCGCGATTTCATTCAGAGGCTGCAGGCAAGAGTGGCACAGGATCTTTGCGAAGAAGAGTTCCTGCACGTCGATGAACATTCGATCGAGTTACAGCTCGTTTTTCTGCAGAACACTTACGGCGTTGAGAATTGCCCCAAAATCGTGCCGATTCTCTGTGGAGGTTTTCACCTGGCGATGATGGAAGGCACAGTGCCGACCGATGATCCGTCGATTGCCGCGTTTATTGACGCGCTGCGAGAAACGATTGGCGAAAGTGATCAGAGCATTTGTGTTATGGCCAGCGCCGACCTCAGTCACGTTGGCCCACATTTCGGCGATCACGACGTTGAGGTCAGTGAAGATTATCTGTCAGAGATCGGTTCAGAAGATTTGGAGCTGCTTGAGGTGGCGCTGAAACTTGACGCCAATGATTTCTTCCGGCACATCCTGCAGGAAAAGAACAAGCGTCGGATCTGCGGTCTGGCATCCATTTACACTATGCTGAGTGTGATCGATCCTGTCGAGGCGAAGCTCTTGAATTACGGGCAGACCAATCAGCCCACGGGCGACCTTGCGGTGACTTTTTGCAGCATGACTTTCCGGTAGCCGGCATCCTGAATATCTGTGACGATTGTCGCTGGCAATACTGAACCAATCGCATCTCACGTCTTATGCCAAAAATCCTCATAACCGGCTCGAGCGGCCAAATCGGCACGAACCTCTTCCATCATCTGTCAGCCATCGACGGCTACTCTGTGCTTGGAATTGACAAGCGGCGGAATGACTGGGATCCGAGTCTCGAAACTCACATCGTTGATATGGCGGATGCCGACCAATCAGAGTCATTTGCCCGGCAGCACCTGGAGGATGTCGACCTCGTGGTGCACCTTGCGGCATACGCCAAGGTCTTCGAGCTGGTCGAGCACCCGGATCGTGCGCTTGAGAACATCACCATGACTTTTCGTGCTCTCGAATTCTGCCGGCGGAGAAGCATACCGATCATCTTCGGCAGCTCCCGCGAAGTCTATGGCGATATCGAGCGCATCATTACCGGCGAATCCGACGCGGATTTTGTCATCGCCGAAAGCCCTTACTCGGCCAGCAAGATTTCAGGTGAGGCCCTCACCTATTCGTACGCCCGTTGCTACGGGCTCAACTATCTGATCTTCCGATTCAGCAATGTTTACGGCAGGTTTGATAATGATCTCGTGCGGATGACGCGCGTCATGCCGATCTTCATCGACAAGATCTTCAGGGGCGAAGAAGTCACCGTCTTTGGCGAGGACAAGGTCCTTGACTTTACATACGTGGATGACTGCGTGGGGGGCATTGCGCTGGGTATCGATAGCCTTCTCACAAACAAAGTAACAGATCAGACCTTCAACCTGGCAAGAGGTGAGGGTGCGACCCTGGTCGCTCTGGCAGAGGGAATCGCCGACGAGCTGGGCAGGCAACTCAAGATGAATTCCCAACCAAGCCGTCCGGGAGAGGTGACCCATTACGTGGCAAACATCGGCAAAGCCAGAGCGCTCCTCGGATACGACCCGCAGGTCTCGTTGGGGGAAGGCATAAGCCGGACGATCGCGTGGTGGAAGGAAACGGGCCTGCTGTGACTTTGGATTTCGTGTGTGGAGTCCCGGACTGAGGAATCCTCACATTCCATCAAAAATTCTGTAGTGCACGCTTTAGCGTGTTTCCGGTTACAGCAGAACACGCTGAGGCGTGAGCTACAAAACGCCCATTGAACATTTCAGGAGAGCTTGACAGCCTGGTGGCAGCCTGTCGCCACGATGTGCTGAGCATTTCGTTTGACGCGGCGGTTCTGGAAATGGAGAAAGAACCAGGGGCAGGTCGTTACTGATCGCGGGCGGCACCTTCATGGAGCAACAGATGTTCACTGCAAGAGAATTTATGCACCCCGTGCTCTTCCTGTTGATACTGCAATCCATTGCAGGCAGAGCCCTCGCCGAGAGCCAGACATTCATCTGCCCCACACTCTCCTCGTCGCCGCCGATCGATGGCAGCCTGGCTGACGCGGTATGGAAGGAGGCGGTGGTGATTGCAGACTTTAAAGACAAAAGCAGTCAAGAGCCTGCGCCGGCAAAGACATTCATTCGGCTGGGATGGCATAGCGGCAAGCTGTTCCTGGGCGCTGAGCTTTGGTTCAGCAAAGGGCACGTCATCAAATCGTTTTCAGAACAGGATGACACACCCGATATGTGGGAAGACGACTGCGTGGAAATGTTCGTCGCCAGGGCGTTCAAGGATCCGAACTACATACAAATCATGCTGAATTCAGATGGCCGAATCTATGACTCAAATTCAAGCCACATCGAAGACCCCGTGAAGTGGAATCTGAAATAAGTTGAAGCAGAACCTTGAGAAAGGAATGCGGGTTCCTTCAACCAGTCACCATAGTTGGTCAAACCGATGTCAGACCTTGAATTCAGCCCGCATGCTTTGTGTGAGGTTTTCGCTGTCGCATGACGACAGAGCCAGCTTGACTCTGGATTCAATAAGTGACAGTTATGCACGTTCAGCCTGCTGATTCATGCCGCGCACGCCCAATTCATGTCCTGCCGAACAACGTTAATCGTCGCGTCTCTGCTGTCCGGCCTCTTACTGAATGCCGAATGCGAAGAGGCAAAGCCCAGAAACGACATCCTGCTTGAAGCCGAAGACTTCAAAGGAGTCGGCTGGAAGAAGTCTGAAATGGGCTACTGTTGGGGCGCGCCGCATCTCTGGTCGCGTGCCAAGCTGGAGGCAGACGCAGGCGATCTGCCGGCCAAGGTGACACAGACAGCCAACATCGCAAAGGCCGGCCGATACAACCTCTGGGTTCACTACGAGGACATCGCAGGCTTCGACAGCTACTTTACAGTGCGTGTGATTCAGAAAGGTAAGGAGAGGCTGGTCGCTCAGTTCGGCCGCAAGGAGGCCAGCAAGTTCTGCCCATTCGCGCCGACGCCGCTGACCACTCACGACCTTCGCTGGTGGTATCACCACGGTGACATCGTTTACGAGAACCGAGAGGTCGATATGGAAGCGGGCGAGGCGAACGTGGTGATCGAGAAGGCAGCGAACGGACCTTCACCGGCAAAGCGCTTCATTGATTTTATTTATCTGACGGACGACCTCGAAGACAATCCCATCAAGGCCGGATCGCGTGGCTGGTTTGAAAACTTCATCAATCGCACGGCGGATGCGAACCTGGTTTACATGCGTCTGACGGTTTCTCCGGATGCGCCCACACCGATCGCTATTCATGGCGTCACGTACTGGCCGCACCAGCCTCCTTACTATGTGTTCGGTCAGAGCTTCATGGGCCCGAAAGGCAAAGGTGCCTACAAATGGCCCTACAGGGTTCCAGAACTTGACGAGTTTTTGAAGCCCGGCGACTCAACTCCATGGATGCCGACCAAAGTCCGTACCACGGGGGATAATCGATTCTGGATGAGAGCCTGGCCTTCAGGGGCACGGCACTTTGCGACCCTGAAGCGTTATATCCGCACACATAAGGTATTGTTCGAGACCATCAAGGAGCCCGTAAATCTTCAGGGCCTGCGCATTGAAGTGGCCGCGGATCCACAGGGCAAGAGAATCCTGCGGACCATCACGGTAAAGGAGCCGGTCTCGCAGTTCAGCGTCTTTATGACGCGCCACTGCCGCGAGCCGGAGCACGTAACGACCTGGGATGAAGTCAATGCGGCTCGGCGCAAGGCCATCGTCGATGCAAAACCGATCGGCCGGCTGCCGGAACGTTTTCCCATCACCGTGGGTTTCTGGCAGATCCCTCAGCTCGATATCACACGCTCAATGGGCGAAACCTGGCCCAACGTCGGCAAACTCATCGACGGCGATACCATGCGCAAGCACGGTTTCAAAGGTTTCAAAGTAGATTGGTATGTGGGCTACGTGAAAAAGCCTGAGCAACAACTTTACGATAAATATCGAAAGCTCAGTCAGAAACGACAGGAAGATTTCAAGAGGTCCGGAGTGGCTGAGGGCTATCCCAAGGTGATAAAGCTCATCGACGAGCCTTCCATGTGGTCACTCGGGCGGATGGGGAAGGAGGAGATTTTCCATAGCGGCTTTCAGCAATACCTTAAAGAGAGAAAGCTCCCGCCGGAAAAATTTCTGAGCGCTGAAGCCGCGGCGCAGGTCGCACGTGATGCGAAGGCGGGGAAGAGAATGACAGACGGTGAACTGCTGAAACTCATCAGGCTCGGAAATAACAAAGACCACAACTGGAATCCTGAGCTCTACTATCACAGCCAGATCTATCGCTCGCGGGCCTTCGCAGATTACTACCGGCCCTACACCGAAATCGCGCACGAGGTCTACGGCAAAGAATGTATCGGCTGTCCGGTGAATCTTGCGCCCAACAAGCTGAGCTTTCAGCAGGGGTGGCTTGATGGTATCGACTACATCGACTTTTTCCGGAGCAAGGGCAGCACGATGATGCTCTCCGAATCCTGGCACGACAACGTCCCTGGCCTCGTCAGCCAGCTCGATGCGACCATGATGGATCTATTCCGATGCGCGGCCAAGTACCACGGCCATCCCTTCGGCCAGTACGCCATCTGCGATACCAACCGGGCCATCGACGGCGTCTCAACCGCCATCAAATCCCTGGCCATCGTCTCGCATGGGGCAACCTTCCTTGAGTATTACTGCGGAGAGGGAGCTTACCCCGGCAGCACGGAAGGCCCTATCCTTGAACAGAAAGATCTGCTTCAGGAAATTACACGCCTGAATTACGCCATCGGAGAGGTCGAAGACTTTCTGCTTGACGGTGAATTGCCGAAAGCCGAAGTCGCCCTGCTCTGGAATCGCACCAGCCACATCTGGGACAGCGCGCCGCAGCGCCGGAACTTCAGCGACGAATGGTTCAACGTCTATCTTCAAGAATTTCAGTGGCTGCACCTCGCACTGCGCCATGCGGGCATCTGGGTCGACATCGTTACCGAAGACGATTGCGCGGAGGGCCTCCTCAAAGATTACCGCGTGCTCTATCTTGTGGGTGAACAAATCCAGGAAGACGCGGCAAAGGCGATCCGCGACTGGACCGAAAGGGGGGGACATCTTTTCTCACCCGCGGGCGGCGGCCTCCGCAACGAATACAACCGACCTCTCGACACACTGAAGGAGGTCTACGGCGTCACCGAAAGCCGGCTTACTCGCGTACATCGCACGATGAACCTGAAGGTGGAGCTTCCCCGCCAAGCTGCTGTAGACCGTCTTTATTCTGTTGATGCTGATTTCAGCATCCCGGCGATGGATGCTTTCGCATTCCGGCAGACGTTCTCAAAGCCAACAGGAAAAGTGCTCGCCCGATTCGCCGACCGCACTACGCCTGCCATGGTTCAAAACGATTTCGGCAACGGCAAGGCGTGGATTTGTGGGGCACTGCCTGGTGTTGCGTATATGAAACCGGCCGTGCCAGTTGGAGTGTTCAGCCGCAGCCTCGAGCCGGATGACCTGATGCACTTTCGCCCGATACGGTTCGACGATTCAGTCAGAAAGCTCATCACCAGCCCGGCCGACAGAGCCGGGGTGAAGCACTCTGCCAAATGTGATCCCGTTTATGTCGAAGCGGTCGTCTGGAAGAGGGGTGGGCAGCGCCTGCTGATCCTCAATAATCACTCAGGTAAAGCGCTGGATGAGGTGACCGTTACGCTCTCCGGGCTCGGTGAAGCGAAATCAGCGCGAAGCCAGCAGAAGCAGAAAATCAGAATGAACTCAGAGGGGGGAAACTTGAAACTCAGGCTTCCCATTCGGCTTTACGATTTCGTTTACATTGAATAGCCGGGCTCTGATTCATAAATGTAGTTTCAGCGCACATGCAACAAAGCTGTCGGAATCGACACGAACAGAGGCATCTGGAACACCAAACGCGCCGGAGAATCTGACCAACAGGTCTGTTCTCAACCTGCATCTTAAAAAAGGAGTATGAGAGATGTCCCTTCCCCAATACATCGAAGACGAAACAGCTCTGGACGAAATCATGACCCTCCCCACCGAACCGGTGGTCGAGCTGATGCGCGAGCTTGAGGGTGACATCCTCATCCTGGGCATCAACGGCAAGATGGGTCTGACCCTGGGCCGACTGGCAGTCAGAGCCATCGAAGAGGCGGGAGTCACCAAAAAAGTAATCGGTGTCTCCAGATTCAGCGACCCGGCCGGGCGGCAGAAGCTGGAAGACTGGGGAATCGAAACCATCAAATGCGATCTTCTCAATACAGACGCGGTTGCGGGGCTCCCGCAAGTGCCAAATATCATTTTCATGGCCGGGCGCAAATTCGGCACTCAAGGCTCACCCGAGCTCACGTGGGCAATGAATACCCTCGTTCCCTCCCGGGTGTGTGATGTCTTTAGTGATAGCAGCATCGTCGCATTCTCCACCGGAAACGTGTACCCATTCACCCCGGTCGAGAGCGGGGGGGCTACAGAAATTGTGACACCTGATCCGGTGGGTGACTACGCGCAGTCCTGTCTCGGCCGTGAGATGATGTTTACCTATTACAGTCATGAGATCCCGGTGCTGCTTTTTCGGCTGAACTATGCCATCGACCTGCGGTATGGTGTGCTCTACGACCTTGCACAGAAGGTCATGAGCGGCGAAACCATCGATCTGGCCATGGGGCATGTGAATATCATCTGGCAGGGCGATGCGAACGCCCTTGCCCTGCGCTGCCTCCCTCTTTGTGCCAGCCCGGCCCGGCCAATGAACATCGCCGGCCCGGAAACTCTCTCCATCCGCAGTCTGGTCGTCGACTTGGGCAACCATCTTGGCAGAAAGCCTGTTCTCGAAGGGGAAGAAGCCGAGAACGCCCTCCTGAGTAATTCCAAACAGGCCACAGAACTCTTCGGCCCACCCACTGTCGATGTCGAGACATTAGTCCGTTGGACCGCTCACTGGGTCAAGATCGGCGGCTCTTCCCTCAACAAGCCCACCCACTTCGAAGTCCGTTCGGGAAAGTTCTGAACGAATCTTGATATTGACGGCCAATACAGTCCAAAAGTGGCTTTAAGTCATTGGAAAGTAGAGGCTTCCCGTCATCATCGGATGGTCAAGAGATGGCAAGCTTTTTTGTGTATTAAAATGGGGCATTAAGTCATGAATTCGCTATTATTCCGCCCACATTGCCCACGAGAGCTGCGATTTTCGTAATTCCAGCCCATTCGTGCATCCTTGCAGGAAGGCAAAACCTCCAGTTGCCTCTGCCCTTCCTGGTCGTCGAAATTCCTTTCCAAGCCCGTTGCTTTCATCCACGCCAGACTTTCCTGAGGTTAGCGGTAACAGGCGTCTGAGCGGTGTCATCCAGGCCTTCATTTCGTCGTGGAAGAAAAGACATTTCCAGACGACTACATTGGACAGGCCTGATTTATTGTTTCCGGCCAGTTTAGTCAATTTCTGAAGTCACTTGCATCACTGGCCTTAAGAATTCCTGGGAGATTTTCATTATGAGTACGCCGAATGCGAAACATATCCGCCCTCGTGGGAACCGGACACGCATGGATCCACCTGTTCCACCTGCTCCGGAGATTTTTCCGGAAGAACCCATCCTGGCCCGCGCTGGCGGCAGGATTTTCAAGCTGACGCCCAAGGCCCTCCGCACCTATGCGAATGAGTACGGCCTTGGCTCTGATATGCCGTTCGATCTCGACGAATGTGTCGACCACATCGAAATGGAACTCGAAGAGGCCCTCAAGGGCGACGCCAAACCGGCCTACTCACGGAGCCGCATGATCGCGCTCGAGTCCCCCAGCCTGGTTTTCAAGCTGGTCGGCAGCAAGATCATGAACATCCGCATCAGCCTGAAATACAGCTCCCGCGACGCCACCAAGGGAAAAGACGGCGCCACCAGCGCCACCGCCGCCCTCGACGCAGCAGCCGCAGGCGAGCCGATTCCGGTCAGCGGGTAATCGCAGTTGAAAAGAAATCAGAAGGCCTGTTCTCGAAAGAGAGCAGGCCTTTTTTGTTGGATACTCGATGATGGATACTGGATACTCGCAGTTGAAACCAGCATTCCAACCACCAGCCATCAACCATGAAATCCTACCTCTACGCCGACCTGACCTGGCCCGAGATCAACGAAGCCGCGAAAGCAAAAAAAGCCCTCCTTCTCCCGATTGGCAGCACGGAACAGCACGGCCACCACCTGCCCCTGGATACCGATAATTACCTGGCGACCAGCGTTTCTGTTGAAGCCGCGAAGCGAGACCCGGAAAACATGCTCGTCATGCCGAACATTCCATACGGTTACAATGAACATGCGATGGATTTCCCCGGCACGATTCATGTCCACTACGATCATTTCATCGAGTATTGCCTGGACGTGTGCAAGAGCGTGGCTTACTACGGGTTCGAGCGTATCGTCCTGGTGGATGGACATGGCTCGAACGAGCATCTCTGTGAGTTCATTGCCCGGCGAGGAAATCTGGAGACCGATGCGCTCTTCGCTTCGTGCATCTGGGTGGATCTGGCCAAAGAGAAGTTTGACGAGATCAGGGATTCCGGCTTTGGCGGAGCAGCCCATGCGGGCGAACTGGAAACTTCCACTTACCTCTATCTCGACGAATCCAGGGTGGACATGTCCAAAGCCGC
>Ga0187827_10002130_pt1 | contig 27530 bp, 20 predicted proteins | sample ETNtaG_39_FD_167969 | JGI IMG/M metagenome (GOLD analysis project Ga0187827, IMG submission 167969) | Marine microbial and viral communities from oxygen minimum zone, Eastern Pacific Ocean - ETNP2014_SV_150_PacBio MetaG (Illumina Assembly) | ecosystem: Environmental > Aquatic > Marine > Hypoxic... | reverse complement strand
CCGGCTACATGGTTTGCTATAGCATAAACACCGCCTGCAAATATTTCATGGTTGTTATATTTATTTACAACAAGTTGAGCCTTTGGAGATTTACCCATGGTTTCACAATAAAAATATTCATCAATTATTCCATCACCTATAAGCAAAACCTTTTTTTTCTTTAATCTATTCAGGTCCTCAACAATATCATTAAAATTATATTTTTGAGAAATGTCTTTCAGGAATTTCCTTGTTTCTTCAGGATAAATATCCAATGAATTATTAATTAGATGAGACGAACTAAAGGAGAATCCCTCTGTTTCACAAATCCTTGTTTTCTCGAAATAAAACCCCCTCTTGTCTTCAAATATTCTTTCGTGTATCTTCCTGTCTCGTTCCCGATAAGATTTACCCTTAGCAAAAATATCAGGTTTTATGTCTTTTATACATTTAAAAGGGGTGTCATCATCTACGATACAAGCATAATCAACCTGCTCTAATGATGCGACATTTTCAAGCCTGAATTGCTCAGGAAAGACAGGCCTGCCATATCCTTTTCTTACACTTTTGTCCATAATAACAGTAACTATGAGCAGGTCACCTTTTTCCTTTGCGTCATTAAGGTGTTTAATAATACCCGGATGGATAAGATCAAAAATGCCGTGACTCTGGACAACCGTTTTTCCCTCCAGTTTCAAGGCTTCAACCTTTTCTATAAGCTCATCCAGCAATAAAATTTTGTTTTTAATTGATTTTTCCATTATTTAAATGCACGCAGATTTTTGTTTCACAGATTACGCAGATGACGATGATTTATTTTCTTTAATCTGCGTTATTCTGCGTAATCTGTGGATTAAAATATTTTTCCAGCAATTCAGTGGAAGAGAAGACTATTTCATGTGTAAATTTCATTTCCGCCCCGATTTCTTCAAGGACTTTATATTCCTTCTGGAGTTTACCTGTTTTATCCTGCAGAGCCTCAAATTCCTGCCCCTTTACATAAATGTGTGGCTTTAACAATTTCAGTGTTTCCTCCGCTGTTGGCCATTTATTTATAGCAACATAATCAACACATTCTAACGCCGCTATGGAGTCCGCCCTTAAAGATTGATTAAATACGGGTCTATCCAGGCCTTTATCTACATATTCATCAGGAGTCACTGTAACCACTAGGATATCTCCCATTTTCTTTGCTGCCTGAAAGTATTTGATATGGCCTGGATGCATGAGATCGAAGCATCCGTGGCATAAAACGATTTTTTTCTCAGCTCGTTTTAATTGCTTAACTATCTCTTTCAATTCGATAATTTTTTTTATCTTCATTTTTTTTCAGATTTGTTTAAAGCCGACCAAAGTGCAGGAATTGTATCAGCATGTTTTCCCCTAACATAGTAACTCTTCCCACCATCAGCTACAGTTCTCACTAACATAGTTTTCCATGGACGGAAATAATAGGCAGGACTATCTTTTGGAGCTTCTTTACTAAAGTTATCTGGAAGATCATGGAGGTCACAAACCAGAGTAGTAAAATGGTTTATTAACTTCCCTTTCTGATGGGCCACATTTCTCGCCATACTCAAGGCTTTCAGAAAAACCTCTGGTGCCATAACGGCGCTGCCAAAATTCATAACTACTCCGCCATTAAGTTTTTGTACCACCGAGACAAGCTTTAAGAAATCATTGTATGAGAGCGCCCCTGCTGCTGCACCATCACAATTTGGATGTTCATGTATTATATCATACCCAATACCTACATGGACTGTAACAGGAACCCGGAACCTGTATCCAGCAGCCAAAAGACTCAAATCTTTATACGGAAAGGCTCCATGCTCAATGAATCTACCAATAGATTCTCCCATTCCGATGGAATCTCTTTTCTTATATGCATCATTAATAATATCATTCAACATCCCTGTCTCTTTCCATAAACCAAACTGTCCATTTTTTATATAATAAGCCACACTTTCAGTTGTTGCTCCAATCAATGCAAATTCATAGTCATGAATAATCCCTGCTCCATTCATAGCTAGGCATGAAATATACCCCTTTTCCATTAAATCTATTAGGTACTTTTGAACACCGGACCGGAATACATGACCTCCTACAAATAATATAGTTGCACTACCTTTTGCCCTGGCCGTATTAATACAATCTGCTATCTTTTGAATCCTCTCATCAATATTCGACTCACTGGTGGCGGTTAAACTGTTTGCCATAGAAGCCTCCAAATCATGCTTTCTCTCTGACAACGGTTTGATACTTAAATTCTTACGATCAAACATTGGAAATTCCATAATCAACAGGAGATAGGTAATGAGTCAAAACAGTTGGCAAAATTAACAAATCAACCCCTTCTGACAGATTTAAGTCTATGTGCATTCCCGTCAACTTGAAAATAGACTTAACAAAGCAATAAAAAGTTTTATATACAACGGTTCTTCATTTCATAATGATTCCTAGATTTCAGATAAATCTCAGTTACTTAGTACTGTTCTCCTTATGCCATTTTATATCCTAAGCCACTGCCATTGAATTATATTTCTTATTGGCCATGTTCAATGCATTATCGCGATCCAAACCACTGCTTACGCCTTCTATAAAACAGTTCATATAGTCACCCACACGCTTCCCTGCATTACCATCCCGAAATGGGTCAATTTTCTGTAGTAATTCAGAACAGTCGCCCAAATCTGATCGTAATCCCCTTGCATATTCATCTATTGCCGATATCAATTCGTCCAAATCTTCAAATATTATCCTGCCCAGGCCGTTGTTTTGATAAAATATTTCTGAATAGAGCCCTCCATAGTTAAACACAATAGTCCGGGTTTGACTCAGGATGCTTTCAAAGACCGCCGTCGATGGCAAGGCCACTGTTATGTCAGCGGCTCTTGAAACCGTATATATATGATGTGACGGATCAAGGACTACGCAACGCCCAAGTCCTTCCACCTCTTTCAGTAAAGCTTGAATATCTATTCCCATACCATTGATTATCTTTATTTTTTTTGTCTTGATAATCAGTCGGTAACCAGACCTCCCTATAGCTATCTTCAAAAACTTTCTATAAAAGTCTTCTACAACACTCTTTGGCAAGGTAGGGCCCCATACTTCATCAAACAGTGCAATTGACAAGCACCTATCAGACTGCTTCAATGTCATTCTTATCGATTCAACCTCCTTACTATTAGGATTTTTAAACGTGTAGTCGCTAATCCAACCCGATTGAAATTGATACCTGGAATTCGCTTTCTCCCGTAACGCCATAGCACTGAAATCACCTGTCAAGAACTCTACGTGGACCGGTTTGTTATGGATAAAGGCGGAATATTTAAACCGAATTGTCCGCTCCCAACTGATAAGTATTCCACCAATCTCATCCATGGCTAAAGCCCGCAAGAATACATCTTCGGAATCCTCACTACCTATATCGATAATGATATTATGGGATAGATAGAAATCTTTATAGTAGGCAACACGATACGTAGAATCAATAAAATGAGATACCTGTCGTAACGCTTCAATACTATTTGTATGAAATAGTACCTTTTTAATTAACGCCAGTGAGGTCTTCAGTAATTGTATTAAAATAGTAGGATATTTATTCGACGGACTCCAGCATGGAGACTGGACTGATTTACGTTTAGCACTTGACTTGTTTTTAAAAGAGGTCACCAACTTTAGCCAGCCAACTTGTTTAAAGACATCTATACCAGAAGATTCGGCAAGGGCATATTCTTCATTAGAAAGGCCACGTTCCTCAGGGATCAACACTACAACCCTTTCCCTCTTTATATTTGAATCCCATAGCCAGGGCAAATGGTTTTGATACTTAGGCAATATTCTCACCGCTTTTGGTGCAACTATCTTAAGCAATCTATCTTTTTGTAAGTTATAGTTGTCATTTACACTACCATGATCCTTCTGTTTAGCATTACAAAAAAGACTTTTGACAAGATATTGCTTTAGAGCCAATACCCACATAAGTAGATATAATACAGATATTTTTGTAAGCAAAAAGCATTTAGCATACCTCTCATAATTAATTGACCAAATCTTTATCTTTAGCTCCCCCAGATGTGACTCTAAGAACTTTCCCCAATCATTCCATGTTAAGATTAAGATATTTTTGCCTGTTTCACATGTGGATTTTGATTCCAGCCATTTGATATAATAGGCTATATATACAGCAGAATTGATATCTTTAGCAATCTGCAGTTCAAAGAAAGCATGTAAGAAAGGCCTGTCACCCGGCTGACCGTAAAGAACTGCAACATCAGTGTTCTTGTCACAAAAAGCACTCTGTGCAATTAGCCTTCTCAATCTCACCACTTGATTCATAATATCTATTATGACAGTACATTCATTCTCTCCGAAAACCTCGTTAAAGTTTAGTTCTGGCCCAATAGCTGAATTACCAATCTTATTGAACCCTTTTCCACGATTAACGATATTTAATATTACCAGAATGATGCTTACTGAGAATGAGTTATTCAAATACATTATCTTATCTATTGCCTTTGGACGAAAGCGCATCAACATAATTAGCAATGCAGGCAGGGAAAGATGTGTAATCCAAACAGTTGTTTTCATATTCCTCTCAGGTCAATGCCAGCAACTTTCATGTATGTCTTGGCCTTTATGGGACTCTGGTCTGTGAAATGAAATATGCTGGCGGCAGCTACCGCTGATGCATGTCCGATGTCAATTCCTTCCACCAGATGCTTTAATGTGCCAACCCCTCCATTTGCAATAACAGGTATATTTACCATATCGGTAACTTGTCGAATTAAATCAAGGTCGTAACCATTCATGGTGCCTTCCCTATCAATAGATGTTAACAGAATCTCTCCGGCGCCATAACTGGCCATGGTCCTTGCCCATTCCAAAGCATTAATTCCAGTTGATTGATGACCACTATGTGTGTATACCTCATATTTATTGTCACCTATTCTTTTTACATCTATAGAGACTACAATATTTGCTCTGCCAAATTTACATGATGACTCTTGTACAATTTCTGGATTTTCTACTGCTGCAGTGTTTATGGTCACCTTGTCTGCACCAGCCATTAAAAGATTTCTAATATCGTCCAATGTGCGAACACCGCCTCCTACTGTGAGTGGCATAAAACATTCTTCTGCAGTACGACTGACATAATCGAAGAGAATGTTTTTGTTTTCTTTACTGGCAGTTATATCAAGAAAGACCAGCTCATCTACACTCTGAGAATCATAAACTCGTGCCGCAGTCAGAGGGTATCCAGTGTCACGGAAGCCTTTGAAGTTAACACCCTTTACACAGCGGCCATTCTTCAAAAGAAGTATTGGAATTAATCTCTTTTTAAGCATCAGGGATTCCAGTTTATAAAATTTTCCAACAGGCAAAGTCCGTCTTCCTGACTCTTTTCCGGATGGAATTGTGTGGCAAAGATGTTTTTGCTCTGAACGGCAGCGACAAACTTATCACCATATTCATAGGTGGCAACAACTATATCATCTTTTTTTGTAATAAAATTACAACAATGCACAAAATAGAAATCCGATTGATTATGAATGCCAGCAAACATTGCACTATCTTCGGTAAGTACATTAACATCATTCCACCCCATATGAGGAACTTTGAGACCTTTATCTTTTAGACTAAAAGTTTTAACATCAGCAGATATCCATCCAAGGCCAGAGCTGTGTCCATTTTCATAGCCATCGTTAGCCAGCAAATGCATCCCCAGGCAGATTCCAAGGAATGGCTTCCCTCCCTTCAACACTTCTTCAGATAAAACTTCAATAATATTGAGTTCATTCAGGCTTTTCATACCCTCACTAAATGTACCAACACCTGGCAATACAACCCTTTCGGCTCTTCGAATGTCATCAGTATTATTAGAAACTAATACATCGCCTCCAACCATTTCTAATGCCTTGGCAACCGAGTGAAGATTACCCATTCCATAATCAACTACAACAATCATTTAGCAACCACCCACGTATTTTGATCCCACAATTTATCACCTGGAGCAACCTTACTTGCATCATGCTTGTAAGGACTCACCATATGGCTGGAAATAATTTCCATGAACTCTTCTTCAGTTATCTCTAGAAGCCGTAGGAAAACATCAAGACTGGCAGGTTTCTTCCCCTCATATTTCTCAACAATCTTAAGTGCTTCTTCACGTGTCAGCCTTCCATTCCTGATATCAATACTGGTTAGATGTGTAGCCCTCGCATAACCTCTTTTAATATATTTACAATAATCTCTAACTCCCTGCATCATGCATTCAACCTTTTCATATCCATAACCGGGTGGCACTCCTTCCACCTCATCCTCCTGCCATCCCAACTCGCTTTTAATTGCCTCAGTCTGCCTTTTTACGTCCCATGGTATGTAGCTGCCAAGGCATACAGACCGGTACTTAATTGCCCTGAGTTCTTTTAGAGATGGATACCTAAAAGGTTCCAGGTCCCTCAATGTCACAGATCCATCCAGCATCCCCTCCATATCTTCAGCCGTTATTCCTAAATTTGTATATCTATTAAATCTTTTCTCGTCGACCTCTTCAGGCCGATCATAGCTATAGTAACTTGTATATTCCGCGGTTGGCTCACCCCAGAAAATAAGTGGAACCTTATGTTTAACCGCAATTTGCATTGGATATGCAAATATTCCGGTATGGCAAGGCCAGCAAAAATCCCCCTTTCTTTTCAGAGACTCTATCATTGCTTTTCTATATACGTTCCACCCAGCCCTGAATTTGAGATAATCAACTTTCAGCTTCCTGATAGTTCTTTCATTGTTCTCCAGCGTTTTAGGCCTCATAAAGCCATGATCAAAACTGACAACTAATGGTTTAAGATCATATTTTTTTACTAAATAATGTAACGTAAAAGTGCTGTCTTTACCTCCACTGAATGGAATAATACAATCATACGAATATTTACCCCGGTATTGATCGATTAATTCCTCAAGCTCATTTTCTTTTTTCTTCCAATCAACCTTGTCATTTTTATATTCATGCTGCCGGCAGACATTACAAACACCTTCCTCATCAAACACCATAGTTTCGTGTGTTTCAGGCATGACACATCTTGAGCAATACTTCATAAAACCTCCCTAATTTAGAAATTATGATTTTTTTCTTTAAATTCTATCGTTCCATGATTGTAGAATTTGTCGATGACAGATTTCGCAACTGAAAAATGTACCTCACATTCATCTGCAATCTCCAGTACAGACCTACTACCATCCATGAGAATCATTATTTCACAAAAAACCTGACTTCCGTCAGGATCAGCATCAAAATCGAAACTCAACCCAAAACGAGAACAAAATATTTCGCCTTTATACTTATTTACAGGAGTTATATTATTCTCAAATGTATCAATCATCTTGAGAACCAAATTACTGGAATCCTTTAGAGAATCCAGAGAAGTAATCTCGGGAGAATCACAATCTGAATGATATTCAGGATACATTACAGGGGAGAAACAGGAACGGGAATTATAGTCAGGCGGTTTAGCCACACGAGACAATGATAACATAGGAACCCTGACACCGGGAGCATTAAATTGACGTTCATCATTTGTTACCACAGTCAGGAACTTACCAGTCCAGCCATCAGGGTCATGTTCCTTTAACGCAGCAACACAACACCTGTCAAACTCCGTATTTCCATCAAAAGATAACTGTAATGCATGAGGATTCTTTAACCCCAACATTTCAAGAAATATCCCCCCCTTCATAAAGGGAATGAGGTCTTCATTATGACTTAAATATGCCAATGATCCGATTGTCTCGGGCAGAATCAGCAACCTGTATGTATAACGCAAGCTCTTCCGCTTAAGCAACTCCTGCATCACCTCAATACCAACTGCAACTCCGGACAATCCATCATTTACCTGCATTGGGTGACACAAATGCGCACACAGTATAATACAATCTTCACTTTCTCCTGGAATTACAACCTCACCCACTTTAAGTTTTCCGGGGCTAAAATCACTCTTAATCACAACCTTATACTTATCTTCTGTTAAACTGCTCTTCATCACTTCAGAGCAACACAACTGCCAATCTTTTTTGTAATGCAAATACCTGTATGGTACTGCAGTCTCGATATTGGGATGAATACATAAATGTTTGAATAATTCTTCACGTGAAAACACACCATCTACAGGTTGCGAATACGAGGCAACGTGAAGAGGATTCTCTTTATAGGAGAATAACCGTTGACCATCCAGGGTCTCAAGATACCCCTCATGGCAAGTCCACTTCTCAGGAATAATCCAACTCCAGCACTCAGTTCCAGAAGGATATTCGTGAATGGTCATATGAATTTGTTTTGAGAGTTCATTTAAAGCCATATCATAACCGTCAGAAATTATATCACGGGGAAGCCTCCAAATATTATTAATAATCTCTTTCATGTTATACTTCTACAAACAGGGAAAAGATCGTCTGCCCATGAATACATTTTATTATATAGAGTTTCTTTCCAATACATCTATAATCTCACATATAATCGATGCCGTCTCTTTCATAGCATTGAAATCGACATTTTCGATATTATCAAGATCTGTTAGATATCCCCTGTATGGAAAATCTATGTCGTCCCGGGGCAAGGCACGCGCCAAGGATACCATTGGAATATTCCCCCAGGTACCATGTTCTTCTGATAACGGATTTCCACCACCGGGGAACTCATTGAAAACCTCAGATGCAGGAACTATCTGACTTTCAGGGTCCCTTCTTTTTAAGAGTTCCTTACATACACCATCCAGCATAGTCTCTCCTGCTTCAGAAAGCTGACAAAGGTGCGGATGGGACCGGGAAAGCATCCGTAAACTCAAACCACCCATTATCAACGGAACAATGTCTTGATTGCGAGAAAGCCAGGCTGCAAACCCGGGAACTCCAGGCAAAACCAATAAACGATAGGAGAATCCGGACTTTTTTGCCTTAATACGTGCACGAATAACCTCCATTCCAGCAAGAACACCCGACAGTGCAATATTCACCTGGCAGGGATGATCCAGATATGTACAGATCAATATGGTTTTTGATGAATTACCAGGAACCATAACTTCTCCAACTTTCAACTCACCATAGGAAAAATCAGTTTGAATATCCACTTTGTACCGATCTTCTGTCAGGCTTTTCCTGATTTCATTTGAACAACAGAAACCCCAATCTCGACCAACAAACTCCTGTTTATAGGGTACGGCCTTTGATATCGTAGGATGAACCACTATATGCTTCAATAAATCCGTTCGACTCACTTCTCCCTCATACGACAGAGAGTACGATCGCACAAAGAGTGGATTTTCTGCATAAGATAAAACAGTCTCTCCATTCATTCTTTCCAGAGAGGCTTCGTGGCAAGTCCATTTCTCCGGCAGGATCCAATCAAAACAGTTCATGCCTGTTGGGTAACGATGAATAGTCATAGGCAATTGTTCCGCAAGGGCACTTAAGGCGATATCCATACCGTCAGAAACCGTCTCGCGAACCAGTGGAACAAGTTTTAATGCAATATTCGTAGACGCTGCCTGTTCTGGCAGGCTAACACGGTTGACTTGAGTTCCGACCCTTTCTTCTTCCAACTTAATTGGATCTGCAGCAGGACCTATCGCTGTCAACCACGGATCTCTCTTCTGGTTTGCAAGGGCAAAATCGAAATAATCCTTATATTCGGCCACATAAACTCTCCCACGTCCTAACGGAACCCATTTCCAAATACCCCGCTCCTCTGCCATTTTACTCAGGCGATGTGCATTCGCCGTTGATGCTTCGGATAAAATAGGAACACCATAAACCCAGTTCCACTTCTGCGGTTTATTATCTATCATCATCTTTCCGACAAATAATTTATCATACCGAAAGGGCGCTTTGGCCAGCCGATCAGCATAATGGATAAACGGAGTCCAATTCGGACCAAGGCCGACATTACAGCATTTTGCCTTCGTATGGGTTAGGCGATCAAAAATGCAGCCAGTACCGTAAGATGTTCGTGGCAATCCTGCCATTAAGCTCTCACAAGCCGGCCCAATCCCACTCACCGATACCATGGGGTCTAAAGACCGTCTTACTCCGGGCTGTCTACGAAAATATTCAGGAAATGGACCAGTTTCTGCGGGTGTTGTCCCCGGGTCAAAAAGAGCCAACTCGTTTGCCTGACTTCTCCCAAATGTGTAAGAATAGGTGGGTACTAGTATCGTACCGCTTGCTCCCAGTACCTCCTGGATACAGTCATAAAAAAGACGATTCAAACCATCATCGGTAGAAATACCATCTGCAATACCCAACATCCCTAAACTGGTAGAAAAAAACACAATATCACCATGTAATATACCTGAAGACCTCAGTGCAGAAACAACATCATCTCTCGTATACAGCAAAGCTTTATCAGGCATGGTTAAGAATTAAGCTGCCGTTTTCTTTCCACCAGCGTAATGATACCTCCAATAGTTCTGAATTCGTCTGACTGGGTATCCTCCGCAGAAAGTGAAATACCAAAGCTCTCTTCAATTTCAAGAATGAACTGCATTATATTAAGAGAATCCACATGCCCCACATCTAAATACCTATAATTGCATATCTCTTGATCTAAATTACCCTGTAGAGGCCCTCTCTTTTCAAGCAAAGAAACTATCACTTCATAAATTTGTCTCGTTGTAATACTCTTTTTCATTTGTGTTAAGCTTCAATAAGTCTCAGACTGAAGTTGTTTTCGCTGTTGAATCTTTTGCCATGATTCAGCTTTCAGGAAGAGTAGTTTTTTATAATAATCGGCAAGCCTCTCTATACTCAAGTTGTAAGGTTTGACGAAGAAGGGCTGCTCTGTCTTGTTAAGAGATTCCGAGCACCATTCGACTTCATTTTTCTCCGTTTCATCAATACTTAACGGATAAGCCCAAAAAGAACGTTTCCATATATCTTTAATGTCCGCCATCATCAAATTATCTCTTACGCACTGCTCCCAAAGCCTTGTACCTGGAAACGGAACAATTATATTGAAAACAGGATAAACAGTACTTAAGTCTTTGATCATGCAAATAGTATCCTCCAATGTCTCAACAGACTCTTCCGGAAGTCCTATCAAAAAAAGTCCAATTAGCCACACATGGGGATGCTTCTTTTCAAAATGGTGATACACTTCATATATCTTCTCATCAGAAAGATTTTTATTCATAATCTTATTTCTAAGAAAACTTGACCCGCTTTCGATGGCGAGGCTTCCCCGTAACAGACCAGCTTCTACAAGAACATCAATCAGTTCGTCATCAAGTGTTCGAATACTTAATCCATTGTAAAACTCGAAAGACACATTCATACCACTAGCAATAATCGCAGAAAACAACTTCATCGAATTCTCTTTGTCAAAAGTGGAACAGTCGTCTATGACTCTGAAATATCTAATATTGTGCTCATAATACAAAATTTTTAATTCTTCCAATACCATCTCATTAGACTTGGAACGAAATTTACGACCCATTACAGCATTCATACTACAAAAGTTGCAATTATATGGACATGCCCTGGACGTAGCTATGGGCATTGCACATATAATGTCATGTTTCTTGGGGTTATACCATGTATCCATATCTGGAGTATGATAATTTGCAAAATTCACTTGGTCGTAGTTCGTTACACCCAGAGAATCCAGCTCATCTATGTAGCGTGTTTTCTCTTTTATAACAACTTTTCCATCAGACCTATAGGCAATACCATTGTCTATCTCAGTTTTAGTAGTAGACCCCTGTGAATACAACTTGAGCAAACTCACAAATTGTTCCTCGCCTTCTCCAATGACGATATAGTCTATTTCCGGGCAGTTTTCTATTATTTCTTTAGGAAATATAGAGGGATGGTTGCCTCCAATTACCACGGCAACATCACTGCGTATCTTTTTTATATTCCTCGCAATTTTAAGTGATCTTGTAAAAATCCCAGAAAAGAGCGCACTTATACCAATGATTTTTGCCTCCGGGTGAGAGCTGAGCCATCGCTCGAGTGAACTGTTTACAATGGCTTCGTAGTCCGAAATATTTTCTTCAGTAATTACCTCGTTAAAATCCAGCAAATCACCATCAAAGCCATTTTTGAGCGCAAATGAATACAGGCTTAAAGGCCCCAAGGCAGGCTCCAGTGGAATAGAAACTACCCTCAAAGGTGTTATAATTAAAAAATGCTTTTCCATGTCTCTCTACATCAAATAAATAATTAATAAAAACTATATAGGTTATTCATCCAAGGCAGCTCCATCACAGCAGTGGGTGTTCGTCAGGTTCAGGCGAATAGCATTACTTTCAAAGTTGGAAGCTGCCAATTCACTCTTACCTTGATTCTCCAAAAAAGCTTTATAAAAACAGTTGGTCAGCTTATCATATCTTGTTTCATTAGGGAGTGAATAAGTTCCGATCTCAGCAGAAAAATAGTATTGTATTTTTTCATATATGTTTAAATATATTTCGTTCTTTACTTGGGGTTCAGAACCATTGATGGTCATGTTTTTGAGAAGAGCGCAGGCAACCAAACCGGTAACACCTTTCATATAGTAAGGCATAATATTTTCTACAAAGTCAGATCCTTTTTTGCCAATAATAAAGTTCTTGATATTCGGCCAAGATGACAAATATCCATCTATATGTTCTCTGCTAATCGAATTAACAATAGACCCATCTCTATTTCTCTTGAGATACATTACCTTTTCCTCGCAAAATAGGTTTTCTGAACAGTAATAGATCTTAAATATTACCGACAGATCTTCATGCAATCCTCCAGGAAATCGAATCATATTATCGTCAAGAAGTTTTTTGCTTGTCATCGTATAGATAACCGACCCGTCAAAGTTCATGCTCAAATATAGCCTTGCCAACTCCATCTTATCATCCGGAATATCAAATAAATCTCTACGCTGTGGCAGAATTTGACCTGGATGGCGTATTCCATCTGAATAAGCCCAATTGAACGTTACTACGTCTGCCCGGTGTTTAACAGCTATGTCATTAAGGGACTCAAGAGCATAATCCGGAAGAAAATCATCACCATCAAGAAAAACTACGAAATCCCCTTTCGCTTCATCAATGCCTTTATTCCTTGCTATTCCAGGCCCTCCATTTCTGCCAAGTCGATAGCAACGCACATTCATTTCCCCCCCGGAATGTTGACTGGCAATCTCAAATGTGTCATCTAATGAATAGTCATCAACAATAATAACCTCGTACGAACATTTGGACAGAGATTGACGCTCTAGGCTCTCCAGGCAATCCGTTAGCTCATTCGCGATATTAAATGCAGGGATAATCACAGAAATCTTCAATGCCTGTACTCTTCGATTAATATTTCACTTACCGTATTGTGGTTCATTCGCAGTGCAAGACTTTGCGTGAAAATTACAACTAAAAAAGGAGGTTATCCATGATTCTATCTTTACTAATACCCATATCACTTATTTCACGAGATATCTCATTGTAAAACCTGCTGGAAGCTATAACAATTGGGTAATCGACTTGTTTTATGAAATCAGGAGGTTTAATTTCAATATTACAGAGTCGTTTTCCGTGCTTTGTTTCATCTTTATCTACAATGAAGACTGCTTTTGATATTTCAAGAAGCTGGCTGTATTTAATCATCATATAGCCTAATTGTCCTGCACCCCAAACAATAAAGGCTTTACCCTGAAATTCTGCGATATAATCAATAATAAGTTGAAACTCATTTTCCTGCTTACTATCACTGTTGTATATTTCACTGATTTTCCTGCTCCACCGAGGTCTCAAATGATCATCAAAATGACATGAATTAGCACCCTGTCTCACCAATTCCTTATAGAGATAAATAAGACTTTTTGCCTGCTCTTTGTCCAGATCCGGCTTCTTAAAATCTGCACTTAATTGAAAGTGAGACTTATTTAATTCATATTTATTGAGCTGCTCTAAGAAATTGTCAATCTCCTCAAGACTACAGTTATCCTCAGTGAGAATATATTTTATGATTACTCCACTGCCTGCAGCGTTATGATATTTCTTTATATTGCTAAATACCTTTTCAAATGCCTCTACTCCTCTGACTTTTTTAAATGTCTCTTTTGTCCCGGCATCGGTACTAATTGTTATAGTAAGCTGACCATTTCTTAAATATTTTTCAATTACAGAACTGTATTTAATTGCATTAGTAAATATTTTGATACTTTTAGGTTTTAACTTGTGTGCAAACAACTGGAGATTCCCTTCAAAATCACCCATCAATGTTGGTTCACCACCGCCCCAAACAATATCAATATCTTCGCTAAAAGCATCTGCCATAAGAAAGTGCTCAAGTAGTTTCCTGAGATTATATTTAGCCTTTAATCCTCCATAATAAGTTTCGCTACAATAGGTACATTTCATATTGCAGACAGTATGAGACTCTATTGAAAGAAGATTAATTTTGAGTTCTTCTAAAGGCCCCCACATGTCCAACGTAAGAAATGGGCAACCGCTACATTGTGTTTCTATTCCACGATTTATTGAATCGTAAAGCTCCCTTTTCGCTGTTAAAATCCTGGTAACATCAATATCACCATCGCCATGAACAGAATATACTTTAACGTCTCCCCTCATTTGCCCGTTTACGAAAAAACGCTTACAACAGTGCCTGAGCATATCAGGAGCTAGATATAGCGCGTGGTGAAGAGACTGACAGCTTAATGTTTTTATGTTTGCTCCCATGACTATCTGATAATATTAGCACTACTCCTTATTCTTAGTTGGATGTTTCTAAATAAATGTTCTTAACCATTTACCAGGTCAAATTTATAATTCACAAAAAGTTCTTTCAAGGTTATACCTTATCGCCATACTTAATATTTTCGCTTTTTCTGTTTACTATTAGGATTTACTATAAAATTCAGTATTCTTAAGTAAATCCCTGTGTTTTTTATGTCTATAATATGTGAAGAAAACCCGATTCATTTTTCTCAACAGTTCCGAGCTTAGCAAAGAATTATGAATGGAATTATTTACAAACACTAACATTATTAATCTGGCAGAAAGTGGCTATAACCTTGCAGTAGACTATAGGGGATGGACAGGCTTGACCTTTCTATATAATTTATATTGTGGGCGAATTGACGTCAAAACATTTGTTAAGCCAATAATCCCTTTTTCTTTATTAGCATCAAAAAGATGGCTTCTTTGGCTAGATTGATTATGGCTAAAATAGAATTGATAGCTAATCATATCTTTAGTCTTGAATTCTTCTAAAGGCAGAGTATCCTTTTTTTGATTTAACCATTTAATTATATCATAATTAAAATCTCCTTCCAGAACATGTTCTGTTTTCAATGGATCTAAAACTCCATAAAATTTACATGTTAGAAATCTTTTCAGGTTATCAATTTCATCATTAAAGCCTACTCCCCTCTCTGATGTAATAAATTTTCCCAAACAATGTAACACAAACTCTAACCATTCCTTCAAAGCGCTTGAGAACATAAGAACTTTATGTTTATATTTTAGATTTAAACCCATCTCTCCATCTATAAGATTTCTGTAATTAACTTCATTTGAAAAATAATCTACAAGAGAATTTTCATCATCTTTTAGTTCATTTCTCGATTCATCAATAAATGATTGAAAAATCCTTTGAATTTTCCAATGAGCATTGATTGGCAGTTCTCGAAATACCAACAACACAAAATCTTTATACTTCAGGCCATAATCCTTTACGAACTGTTCCAGTTCCACGAGTATAGAACTATTGTATAACAATTCTACAAGAAGAGAAAATTTATTAATCTCTAAATATTCATCAAAACTGAGGCTGTTACTTGAAATTGCAATCTCTTCATAATCGAATATTTTTTCTCCAGCGTAAGTCCCAAATCGAGAAGCTAAAAGTCTAAATTTGGTGTTATAACCAAATTTTTCCCTGTAACTATCTTTTTTATATATTGTTCCATTAATGACCATAAATGCATTCGCAACAATCCTATTTACGTCCCAATCTATTAGTTCTAAAAGGCCATTAATGTAACTCTCAAAGGTTTCATTTGGTAACGGAACAATAGTTTCAACCAACGTAGGCCAGTGTTTCATTGCCAAAACATTGGATACTTCTTTGTACTTCTCAGGCGAAAAGTTTTTTCTACCTACCCCTTCAAGTACCAAATTATCCATAGATTGAACAGATAATGAGAAGTCGAAGGTGTCCTTCAACATTTCAGTATTTTCAACCACATTTTCAAACTTTTTACCTGTACCGACGCCTATACTTAAAGGCCAGTTATATTTTAGCTGAAGTTTGTTTATAGTCTCTGAAACAACCTTATCTTTATTGTACATACCATAATTCGAATCAGCGATAAGCAAGGCCGTAATCGAAGTTTTTCCAATGTGCTCTGCTATATAATTCAGTTCCTCAATTACAGCTTGTATTTTGAAATGTTTAACTTTTGTATAATATTGATTTGATTCAGCGCAGTAATTACATGTAAAAGGACAACCTTTTGTGGTCTGAATAATAGGTATAAGCTTCCCATCAAAGAACTCATCTAAAAGTCCTGTAGTATAAGGAGAAGGAATAGAATCCAAGTTATCTACCCTTGAGGCATTACCTTCAACCAGTGTTTTTCCATCCTGGTGTAAGTATACACAACCTTCAATCTTATCAAATAAAATGGCATTTCTATCTTCTTTTCCTAACATAAGCTGCAAGATTTTTGAAAATGCTATCTCTCCTTCATAAAGCACTCTAATATCTAGATAATTATGTTTCTTCAGATAACTTAATTTCTGATCACGAAATAATGGGAAATCTGGCCCTCCCTGGCATGTTAATACATTTGGATTTTTCTTTTTAGCAACTCTACATGCCCAATGACTTAGGTTACTATTCCAAACGTATGAACTACAACCCAGAATATCACAATGGTCTTCCTGTAGCGCCTGAAATAGTTTCTCAGGGTACTTAAAAAGTCTTACTTCTACGTCACTCCCGAACTTATTTATAGCATAACTAGCTACTAATCCTACAGATAGAGGCATAACAAAACAACCATCATTGCCGCCATGATTATTTATATGGGCAAGATCAGCTAAGAATATTCTTAACGGCTTTGTTTTCATGTTTCGTATTTATTGCTTATTCATATATACATAAATACATTGTTAATATTGAGGAGTTTAGGAGATATTAATTACTTAACACCAGTTCGCATTCTTTCAAGTTGTTTGATTGTATCTGTAAAGTAAGCACCAGGGCTTTTCTTAGTTGGATATTTCTAAATAAACACTTTAAACTAATTTGCCAAGTTGAATTTATAATTCGCAAGAAGTTCTTTCAATATTATACTTTGGAGCTAAACTTAATTTCTCACTTTTTTGACTGAAAATTGACACCTTAGAGACTAAAGATAGAACTTACTTACTGCATTTCAAAGTCAAAAAGGAAGACGGCACTTATGATTCTATAATTCTCCAAGAGTCCGGGTTTTGGGCCATCCTGATTGAATCGGTTAAAGTAATGCCTGTTAGCCAATTATCTGACTATGGAAAAACGGATAGGTGTCTTTCGAAACTACGAGTTAATTGTCCCTGAAAACAGTTCTTATTCCGGAGGTCAAGTCATAACCACGGTATTGGTCAGTAAGTTTGTGCCGAATCACCTTGCCAAGTTCGGTTCTTGGAAAATCATCTACAAATACGTAAGCCTGTGGCTGTTGAAAGTCAACCAAGCGATGCAGGCAGTAAAGTTGGAGTTCACGGCCTGAGAGTGTCTCCTCTTCTTCAGAAATGATTAATGCTACTACTGCCTCTCCAAACCTTTTATCTTCAATGCCTATCACCGCACACTCTTTAACTTTAGGATGGGCGTTTAAAATTGCTTCAATATCCATTGGATAGACATTGGTACCCCCAGTGATTATTATCTCTTTCTTGCGCCCGGAAAAAACGAGGTAGCCATCCTCATCTAAGTACCCCATATCACCAGTGTGAAAGAATCCATCTGCCATGCTCTGCTGAGTTGCTTGTTCGTTATTGTAGTAACGGGAAAAGCGCATCGTAGATTTGCAGGCAATTTCGCCAATTTCTCCCATGACAACTGGATTTCCTTTGTCGTCAACTATCCTTATCTCTACACCAGGAACTGCCTTTCCAACAGTATGCAGTTTCTCCAATGAAGTCTCAGGTGAGAGGTTAGACACAACTCCAACTTCAGAAGCGCCATAGCACTCGTGAAAGTCACATCTCATTTCTTTGATCAGGCGTGATTTAATGTCATTCTTTAATAATGAACAGCAGCAAACTATACACCTCAAGGATCTTATATCAGACTCTGTGTCTCTCAGTTCCCGCAAAATCATTTCCAATTGGGATGAAACTGCAATACTGAAGGTAACCTTATGCCTGTCAATTTGTGTAAGCCAATTCTTTGGAGTGAATTTTTGCATTATCACAGACGTTCCCCCTGTAATAATAGGGATTAAAACAAGCCGTTGAGAAATAGAATGATACAGTGGAGTGGCAACGAGAGTTATATCCTTATCTGTGATACCGTATAGTTCCTGTGCTCCTAAGCTTCTTCTGATTTTTGTACCTTGTGTAAAAACTATAGGCTTAGGATCACTGGTTGACCCTGATGTCATGGTCAGAATAAAGTCTGTTTCGTCATCAATCACCCTCTTCCCCAACTCATACGTCTTTGGGACTGTTTTCAGCATCTCGTTAAAAGATAGACAGCCGTCAATCTCTCTGCCAACAGAAATACAATGTTGACGTGAAAGGGGGAGTTTTTCCTGTGAGCAACCGAAAAAATCTTTTAAAGCGGCATGCCATCCAATGATGTAATCTATATTACTGGCAGATATCGCTGTAAGCAGGGCATTACTACTGGTAGTGATGCTCATGGGCACTATGGTTGCACCCAAATCAGCAACGGCAAGCATAGTTGTCACAAATTCTGTGGAATTATTAAAAAGTATGCCTATGTGTGTTCCCTTTCCGACACCAATATCACTTAAGGCGTAGGACAACCTGCGTGTTTGTTCTGTAATCTCACGATAAGACAAAGAGGTATCTGCAAAAATGATTGCAGTTTTATCGGGAAACAACTCTACATTTTTGAGGAGATAATGTACTATACCCATTTAAACTTATCTTACAATATATGATAAATTGCGGGGGCGGTAGAAAGCAGTTCAACTCATTTATTTGAAACTGCTGAAGATTGCCTCATACAAACCTTATCCATCACTTTCTCGTACATATATTCTGAGAATTTCATGTCTATTCTCAGTATCTTACAGAAGCTGTTAAAACCCTCCCATAGATAACCTAATTCAATCTGATGCCCATTTCTATAGTCATTGAGCATACTCAACGTATGTTTAGTACTGGATAGAGTTTGACTAATTCGTTCCTCAATACTTTGAGTAATTGGGAGGCCAAGAATCTTAAGGATCTGATCTCCTTCTGTCATAATCTTTCTGATACAATCCTTGCTATATTCATCTTGACTTAATTGCAGGTTATTGAATTCTCTATCTAGAGCAACTGTGTTAAAAGCAAATGAATTTATGGATTTAATGTAGATTTCACTTCTGATATCATCCACCTCAGGAGACTTGCATGTTGATTCAAAAATATTTCTTAATTTATCTGCATGATCCTTCATCTCAGGATAAACTTCCCTCAACGGGTAACCTCGCTGAATATGTTTAACACATACATTACCAGGACTCTCTATAACGGAAGATAACCACATGGTCATACAGATAATATTTTCCCTGACAAAACATTTACTCAATTGTTGGTCAAAATCTATATCTTTGAATTTTCCGCCAGATTTCTCCTCAAGATTGTAAAACCACCAGAAAGGAAGCTTTGTACAAGGAGGAATAACAGCCGTATCTTTTCCCATAAATGGATAAAGACTCTGGAGTGCATTCTCATTGTAATCGCTTAATTTGACCGTTATGAAAATATAGTCAAACTTTACATCTTTAATTCTCTTCACATCGTCAATAATATAAAACATAGAATCTTCATTGATTACCTGTTCATGCTTTAGTATCTCATTATCACATATTTTTATATGCATGCCATTTTCTTTCATCTGTTTATAATGCTCACCTCTCCCGAGCAGATAGACAGTATTACCGGCTTCATACATACAGTACCCAATATGGCATCCAATTGCACCAGCACCATAAACCAGAATATTCACTTCTTTAGTTCCTTCCAGCATCGGTCATTGTCTGACTTCCGAGCTGCAGCAAAAAGCTCTAAACCTTGAACGGAATGATCTATACCAAAGACATAAGGATTATTGTGTTTGCCATTATTACGGTATTCAATCAATGCATCGGCGATATCATAATACAGATTGGCAAATGCCTCAATAAACCCCGATGGATGTCCGGCCTTGTAACGATTGTATCTCATCTCACTACACATTAAGGTCTTTGAAGCCCGATCTACTGTTATACATGTTCCATCTTTATAGCATATCCGTAATTCCTCAGGATGCAGCTGGACCCACTCTACACTTCCATTTTCACCATAAAGCCTAAGCTTGAGACCGTTTCTGTTCCCTAAAGCCGTCTTGCTCATCCAGAAACTTGCTTTCATTTCATCCTCATATTCCAGCCACATCATTACATTATCTACCAATCCCGGATGCATTGAACAGTTTGAGAACTCTGCGATAACCCGTACAGGTTCTTTTCCAATTATAAAATAAGCCAGGTGATGTAAGTGAACTCCTAAATCAAGACAGATCGTAGGGATCGTACCATCCTTTAGACGCCAACTTTGTGGTGATACGGTTTTGCCTGCAGTATCAGACGAGCGCATAAACACTTCTTGTGGCATTTCAAAATGTATCTGCTGTAAACGTCCCAGTTCTCCATTTCTTATCCGTTCACGAAGTTCTCGAACCATTGGATAACCGCTGTAATTGTATGTTACTGATAGAAAATTACGAGATTCTTGATAAGTTTGATTGATCAAATCAGACTCTTCCAGTGAAGAGACTAAAGGCTTCTCGCATATAATTGGAACCCCCTCATTAATCAACGTACAAACAATTTCCAAATGTTCAGGAGTCGGAGTTAGAACAACAACTGCATCTAACTTATCCTTTTCTGACGCTACGAAACTCTGCCAGGATTCATACAGCCTATCCTGTGGTATATGCCAGGTTTCAGCTGTCTTTCGATTCATTTCTCTATGCCGACTAAAAAAACCTGCAGAAAGTTGCCAACGCCCATCAAGCCGGCTGGCCGCAAAATGTGCCTGTCCAATGGTTGACGATAAGCCACCACCAATAAAACCCAAGGATAAAGGACCTTTTGTATGTAATCGGTTTGATTGTGTCATATCACTATGCTGTTGATGACATCAAAAATGAGAGTTAGTTATTCCCTACGTAATCAAGATAACTTTTAATAACTTTATTATCCCAACTAAGGTATTTCTCGAAAGCAGTTTTTAACTCTTCCTCAGAAAACAATTCCTTTGCCTTCTTGAAGTAACCATCGGCTCTTATATCTTCCTTGTTTTCTTTGTACAGGTAGCCAAGAAGAATATTTCCAATAATATGTGTAGGAAGAAACCTGAGAAGCGTATCTTCCAGCCATGATCTTAATGCCTCTCGCCCGAAATCCGTTTCCAGATCAGCATTATTAATAAAATTGTGCTCAATATTGAAATCATACATCATTGTAATCAATTCATTATTTGTCCAGTACTCTGATCTCAAGTTTCCTTTTGAACTTCTATAATAAAACAAGTCTATAATAGACTCATCATCTACAATCAATGCGCCACTTTCCTTTGCATAATCCCATAGCGCAGTCCCCGGATATGGCATAACAACAGAAAAAAGATTTGTTGTTGTTTTCAGCTCTCTGGCAAGATCAAAAGTCATGTTAATCTGCGCCATTGTTTCATTTGGAAACCCAACCATCCAGAACGCAATACTCTTTCTTTTTCTTTTTCTAATATAATTAATTATTTTTAACGCCTTCTCCTTATTAAAAGTCCTTTTTATCCTCTTTAGTATTTCAGGAGAACCTGCTTCTACAGCAAAACATATGTCATTAACACCTACTTTAAAGAGCAATTCTAATATTTCTTCATCTAAACTATTGTAATGAAAATTGGAACATGAAGCATCAAGATTCAACTTTTTATCTGCCAGTGTACTCAGAAAATCAACCGTCCATTTCCTGTCAAAAGAGAAGTTATCATCAACAAAATGTACCGCTGCGTCATACCGTGATTTAATATCAGATATTTCTGCTATTAAATGATTTTTACTTTTATACCTAACTTTCCTCCCCCATGAAATGAAACTGGTGCAGTAAGTACATTTAAAGGGACATCCTCTGCTGGCTTCTATCGGTAAGCAATTGTTACCACTTCTATTAAAATAATTCCTTATATCCATCCAGTCCCATGCGGTTGGAGGTAATTCCTCTAAATCAATATAGCCGTGTTCTCTTGGAACTACAAAAACATTTGCTGATTCATCTTTTGCCGCATAACCTTCAAACGGAAAGGCTTTCTCAAAGTCATCATCAACAATATTGTTCAACCGGTTAACCACATGAAGAAAGGCATCTTCCCCCTCACCCAATATCGAGATATCAATCCCATCATTTTGCAAGGTATATTCAGGATAAATAGTCGGATAACCACCGCCAATAATAATTTTTGAGTCCGGGTGATATTTCTTTGATAATTTTACAGTATCAACTACCCACCTATGTGTCATAACAAACATTGCTGATATGGCCAGAATATCATAATCTTCAGTTGATATGGTCTTTTTAATAATGTCAATATATGAATTTGTATTTATCACTTCATCGGGATTAGCATAACCTTCTACATTTATATCTATACATCTTAAGTTGTAATCATAAGTTTTATGTTTCTCAAAAAAAGCGGTAAGAGTAGCAATCGCCAGTGATGGTATGGGCCTCCAAGGTGTTCTTGTCCTAAAATCTTTTGTGTTCTCTACGGAATTTCCTTCATCTTGATGAACCGGAGACTCATAATGAACACAGTATGGCACTTTTACTAACAATATGTTTTTCCTTGAACCCGGTTCAATGGATGTATCCAGTACCGAAGGGACTTGCCCTTTTTTTGCAATGCTAGAAATACTAGGGTTAAATGATTTTGCGTTATTTTTCAATATAACATCCCTTTTTTATCGTACATACAACATTCTAAAGAACAAATACCTTAAATTTCACGCCCCCTGATATTCAGACAATAAAATTACATCTAAGGGGCGTCCCCTTCTTTATATCAGTGGAGATTTACCATAGCCATGACAACAATATTACGCCCACTCTTCTCATCTATATAACGGAACATCTCGCAAAAACCTGTTTTAGTGAAGACATTAATAGAGACTTGATTTTGTTCCATTATTCTGGCATAAATCAGCTTCAACCTTTTCTCATCAAAAAAAAGTTTACAAGATTTCTCGATCAGTGTAGCACCAATACCTCTCCCCCTTTTTTCAGGGGCGATAGTAATGTGTATCTCTGATGTAAAGTCATTAATCAAATCGAACCTTACAACACCACACCTTTCACCGTCCTCATCAATACCAACAAACAATACCTTCTGCAGGTCTTCCAATGCCTTTTTGAACCATCTACAATGTTCCTCGTAAGTTATCAGCTCTCTATTGAATGAGTATTTCCTGGCAACTTCGTCGTTTCTCCACAGGTAAATGTCGTCTCTGTCATCTATTAATACCCTTCTTAGAAGCATCCTTTCATTCCCCAGGCCAAGACACCCCTCTTCTGGTTTCATTTCTATACTTAAGTAAATCTTCTTGCCATCAATTTCCACATGACAACCTTCATAAGGTGGAAACGTTCGCGCACGCAATATATTTATCAACTCTTTTGCGTTATATTGCTTATCAAGGTCTAGTTTGTCTAGTTTATGAAAATCACTAAGAAAATAATTTGTCCCATCACCGGACTGCTTTATTCTATTGTTAGTTCCACTCAGAATGGAAGGCCAAGTTTCTCTAAAAAGGCAAAGGGATGCTTTTTCAAGCTTTTCATAGAGACTCACCCCGGTATCCCAGAATTCTACTGGAACCTCCTTCTGAGCAATTAAATCACCGGTATCGACTCCTTCATCAATATAGTGCATGGTTATCCCCGCAGGTGTTTCATCTATAATGCTCCACACATTTGAATTAACTCCCCGATTGTATGGTAAATAGGCAGGATGCAGATTGATACAGCCTCTAGGAAAACTATCCAAAAAAGGTCTCTTTAATATGTAACCAAAGTGAATACTAAGGGCCAAATCAGCATTCAACGTCTTGATTTTGTTTAATACCTCTGATTTATTCACTGAGTTTCCTTGAAAGACACAATCATCTTTTAATCCTGATACAGAAATTATGTCTTCCCTGTACTTCCCATAATTTGGAGGGTGAACAACTAATCCTACAATACTCTCTTTCCTCTGTTTTAGCCATCTAAGGATATTCAATCCGTTCTGATTGTTACCCATATAAAGAATCTTCACGATATATTATCCTCTATACATAAATTTATCTTGGCCATTATAGCTTCTCCATCGGTAAATGTCGTCACCGTCATCTATTAATACTTTTCTTAGAAGTATCCCTTCTAAACTCACACCATCTCCCAGGTCAGTACATCATCTTTTTCAATATTTATCTTAGCAGCACGCCCTGTGACGACGTCTATCATCCTTGGATGTATACCATAACCCGGTCTTTTTACATCAATCATCTCTCTCGTTATAACCATTCCTTCCGCGATATCGCATATTGCAACAAGGCTCCTTCTGCCCAATCGGTACATCTCATCTTCTGCTTCAGTATGCCTTTTTATAGGTGAACCCAGCGCAGCTTCTGTATCCCTGATAGATTGAACCATGTCATTAAGTTCCTGTGGTTCCAACGCGAAAGGATGGTCAAGACCCTTCATGTTTCTATCCAAAGTAAAGTGTTTCTCAATCACAGACGCTCCAAGGGCAACTGCCGCGATATCCGATGTTGTACCCATAGTATGATCGGAAAAACCTACAGGCAGTTGAAACGCCTGTCTCATAGTATTCATTGCTCTTAAATTCAAATCCTTGAAATCAGGAGGATAATTTATTGCACAATGGAGGAGTATTACATTATAATTACCCTGTTTGTAGATCACCTCTAAAGCGGTCTCTATATCTGAAAGATCACTCATCCCTGTTGAAAGAATTATTGGTTTCCCCGTTCCAGCAACGTACTCCAGGAGAGGAAGGTGAGTAATCTCAAAAGAGGCAATTTTATAAACCGTTACCCCTATCTCTTCTAATTCATCTACTGCTTTTAAATCAAAAGGGGTAGAAAAGAATCCGATTCCTTTCTCCTTACAGTAATCAGCCAGTTCTTTGTGCCATTCTCGTGGTATTTCCACCTTTTTTAACAATTCCCAAACCGACTCTCTTTCTCCCGCTAAATTCTTCTCTCTTAAATATGTCATTGTAGGAGTCTTCTTAGAATAGAGTTTTTCTGCACTAAATGTCTGAAACTTGACGGCATCGACTTTAGCTTCAACAGCAACATCAACAAGCTTTAAAGCCTGAGGAAGAGATCTATTATGATTACTTCCCGCCTCCGCCACAATAAAACATGGTTCGTTATCCCCAACAAATCTATCTCCTATCTTAATCTTTAGAGTCGGCCGAAAAACCTGCATAAAATCCTCTCATTCAGCTAATACTTCTAATCATGTCAATAATGTAAACGGTTATCTAACCTTAAAAATCGGTTCTATGGGTTTTCCTAACATATATTTTTCTGTGTTACTTTCTTTAATTGCATTCTTCAGAACTTCGAATGCATTACCATATACCTCTATAGTCTCTTCAATATCACGATCTGAATGACTGAACGACAAATTATTAGTAACGGCAAACAATATACCCTGTCTTATAACCTCCTGTTGAAAAAGGCTTCTTAACTCTAAGGAATCTTTGCCATCATTACCCATAAATCTTATTAAGGAGAAACACGGTCTGCCAATGCACTCAATATTCTCTTGAATACCCAGATCTTTGACTGCCTTATTAATAAAACTTATAATTTTTTCTCCCTGTCGATAGAGATGCCCAACAACATCCTTTTCCTGCAGTTCTTTTAAAGTTGATATGCCTGCCGCAAGGGACACCGTCTCACCACCAAAAGTAAGTGAATAGAAAATGTCATTAAACATCTCCATTATTTCCTTCCTGCCTACTATAATAGACAACGGAAAACCATTGGCAACCACCTTGCCAAAAGTTGCCAGGTCAGGGATGACATCAAACAGCTCCTGTGCTCCTCCACGTGAAAAACGAAACCCTGTAATTGTTTCATCAAAAATCAAGAGAGCTTCGTTTTGCTGACACAAATCCTTTACCTCTTGTAAATACCCATCGCGAGGCTCAAAGAAATTCATGGGTTCCATAATGACCGCAGCAACTTCCCCTTTGTACTTCTTAAATAGATCACATAAATCTTCTGTATCGTTATATTTGAAATTATGGGTAAGCGCTGAAACCTGTTTAGGAACTCCAAGGTTTCTGGAAGTAGCACCAATATGCCAGTCGTGCCAACCATGATAACCACAGTAAAGGATTACATCCTTTCCTGTATACGCTCTTGACACCCTTACCGCTCCTGAAGTAGCATCTGACCCTGACTTTCCAAATTTGACCATTTCTGCACAGGGTATTATCTGCACCAATTTCTCTGCCAATTCAACTTCCAGGGGATGGGGTAAAGAAAAAGAGACTCCTTTTTCCAATTGATTTCTAACAGCTTCATTCACTGCTTCATAGGAATAACCAAGAATATTTGATAAGAGTGCCATAATATAATCAATATACTCATTCCCATCCACATCCCATACATGGCTTCCGCTCCCTCTTTCAAGGAACACAGGAGAAACCCCCTGAACAAACTGATTAAAGCCCTTGCTGAAAGTTTGAGTTGCCCCGGGAATAACCTTTAAAGCATTCTCAAGTAACTGATGTGATTGTCTAAGATTCATTTTCTGACTTAATCTCCTCATCTCTGATTAACGATTTTCTAAAACCCTCATTTCTCTCTATTTTATTATTTATATTTAAGAGTTCAGGTCTTTTGGCAAGTAAAGAAATTACGTCCATCCATGTAAAGCAAGGGTTTGAGGGATAAAGCTCTTTAATAATCTCTTTAATTAGAAGAAAATCTGCTTCTTCATCAATAGTCCAACGAAGATGTGAAAAATCCACTCCATTTTTCACTACCAACATCTTAAATAATCTCTTGCCGTAACTATTGGCATTATTATAAATATATGGTGTTACATGCTCCCTCTCTGAGGGCAGAGTCGCTTCTTTATAAGCCATTTCTAAAGCTGACATCTCCATTACTTCAGTATCTAAGCCATCAGGGTAGCTTGTTTCATAAGTATTACTTACATAATCAACCTGATTTTGTTCATAGATCGTAATAACTTTATCAATAACATCCGGATCGTGGATGGGCATGTCTCC
>Ga0187827_10002126_pt1 | contig 27542 bp, 19 predicted proteins | sample ETNtaG_39_FD_167969 | JGI IMG/M metagenome (GOLD analysis project Ga0187827, IMG submission 167969) | Marine microbial and viral communities from oxygen minimum zone, Eastern Pacific Ocean - ETNP2014_SV_150_PacBio MetaG (Illumina Assembly) | ecosystem: Environmental > Aquatic > Marine > Hypoxic... | reverse complement strand
TTGGTCACGCCTTCCCAGAAAAGTAACCAGGTCACTCAGGCCAAGCTCATCACGAAGGGCCATCAATTTTTCTAGTTCAGCATGACGAGTCTCACGAGGTTTTGCGGGATCTCCACCTATGACAGACATATACATCTCTGTTGGCATTTCTCCGGAGTCTTTTAGATATTGCATCGCGTGCAGAAGAGTATCTACACCCTTAAGAGGTTCAATACGTCCGACAAAAAGCACCATGCTGTTGTCAAGTGGAATTTCAAGCTGCTGCCTAGCTTCGGATTGCACGTATGGATGAAACACTGTTAGATCTACACCAGGCGGTATCACTGAAGTTTTACCTCTATATTCCTGTGACATTTCTTCTATTTGAGACCGTTCACCATCAGTGGCAACAATAATTCTATCGACCAACCCTGGAAGCCTTGATTCTGTATCAAGACGAAGCTTTGGTTCAAGTTGCTGAGCATCCTTGGCAACTTTGTTTTTATTGATTCCAAGAGTATGAGCCATATGCACTATAGGAACATTCCACCATTTCTGTAGTTCGTGCGCCGCCACGCCGGACAACCAGTAATGCGAATGTACTAAATCATATTGCTCATCTAATAATACAGATGCTAGTTGTACTCCGCCAGTGAATTCAGGTAGCCATTCATATAGATCAGTTTTTGGAATTGGCCTTTCAGGCCCAGCAGGAATGTGAAACACACGGTTTCCGTTTTCTAAATCGTGTTTTATATGTGACTGATGCTCATCCTGCGATCGCGTGAAAACATCAACACCAATACCTTGACGACCTAGTTCGCGCGTTAACTCACGAACATAAACATTCATACCACCACTTTCCTTACCGCCTAACACTGCTAAAGGACACGTATGTACAGATATCATAGCAACCCGCATATGTTTATTATCCCTCATAAGTTGGTACAAGCCAACTATGCCACTGTTTACGCGTCTGGTAAAATCGGTCTAGTTGCCACCTTAGCTCAATTGGCAGAGCAAGCGCTTCGTAAGTGCTAGGTTCGGGGTTCAAATCCCCGAGGTGGCTCTATATAGCTTACGTAATACCAAAAATTTACTTCGCAAACAAGCCTACAATTTAGACACTAGAACAAAATCTTGACACGGAACACTTGTTCTGATATTATCCCAATGCTTCCGGCTACGATTTTGCAAATCAATAAATAAGGTAAATAGATGGCACAAACCAAGCTTTCGGTCAGGCAAGAAGATATGCTCACATTCATAACTAATTTCATTAGTCAGAATTCGTATCCCCCTACCATACGTGAAATAGGGAAAGCATGCCATATAACTTCAACGTCTGTTGTGAATTACAACCTCAACAAGTTGGAAGAGGAAGGTTATATTAGCAGAATGTTGCGCGTATCTCGTGGCATACAGCTAGGCAAAAATCAAGCAAGTGCTCTAGTACAAATACCGCTAGTAGGTCGAATATTTGCTAGTGAGCCAGTATCTTTCCCTGAAGCTTCGGTATCTTACGCACCAGACGAAACGATCAATCTTACTCAAGACCTGGTAGGAGATGGGAAAAAAATGTTTGCATTAGAAGTGCGAGGCGACTCAATGATAGACGCCATGATAAACGAGGGCGATTACGTCATAATGAAACAACAAGCTCGGGTGAATAATGGTGACCTTGCAGCTATTTGGTTGATAGATAGCGAGGAAACTACACTGAAATATTTTTATCTAGAAAACGACAAGGTACGCCTGCAACCTGCAAATCCCACTATGGATGCAATTTATGTCGATCCATCGACTGTGCGCATACAAGGAAAAGTAATGCTAATTTTCCGCCAAATATCTGCACGTAAAACTGTATCCGTTATACCCAACAATTAAGACAAAGTTCTCACAAACAAACACGACATTATCATACAACTATATTGACAAGCCTTCCAGGCACATAAATCACTTTTTGTGGCTCTTTTCCATCAAGATGTCGCTGCACATTTTCACTACTTAATGCCTGTGATTTTGCATTTTTAGCATCTATATTAGCTGGAACTATTAGTCTTTCACGCACCTTGCCATTTACCTGCACAATCAACGTTATTTCTTCCTCTAAAACCGCTTCATTATCTATTTCGGGCCAAGATTGCTGATGAATACTATAAGGATTGTTTAATCTAGACCACAATTCTTCACTTACATGTGGTGTAACAGGAGCCATCAACTTTAATAGTGTTTTCAAACCATGGTCAAACACCTCCGTATTTGTCAGATTATCGGAGACGGCTTTACTAAGTGCATTTGTTAATTCCATAAGTGCTGAAATAACCGTGTTGAACTGGAAGTGCTCCATGTCGTGACTAATTTGCTTAATAGTTTGATGAACCTTACGGTGCAAATCACGAACATCACGTTGATCTATTTCACTCACGTCTCTATCATCTAGAGACTCCATCACAATTCGCCAGACTCTTTGCAACCAACGTGATACACCCTCAATCCCACTTCCACTCCAAGGTGCACCCTGATCCCATCTTGCAAAAAACATCAAATATGCGCGAACAGCATCCGCACCATATTTGTTTACCAACGAATCTGGAGCTATTACGTTCCCTCGACTTTTTGACATTTTTTCCGAATCTTCACCCAATATAACACCTTGATTTCTCAACTTCATTACAGGCTCATCATATTCAAACAAACCTATATCGCGCAGTGCTTTTGTGAAATAGCGAAAATATATGAGATGCATAGTAGCATGCTCTATTCCACCTGTATAAGTATCAACAGGCATCCAATAATCAAGCTCTTCTTTATCCCAAGGACCAGAATCATATTCTGGACTTAGGTATCTATATTGATACCACGCTGAACACATAAAAGTATCCATGGTATCAGTTTCTCGAGTAGCATCTCCTCCACACTCTGGACACGTAGTCTTCTTCCACGTTGGATGATATTTCAGTGGCCTTGCCCCTGTTGGTCGCCATTCAATTTCATCCGGTAGCAAGACTGGTAGTTGATCCTCAGCAACCGGTTGTACTCCACATTTATCACAGTACGTCATAGGTATAGGTGTTCCCCAGTATCTTTGTCGCGAAATTAGCCAATCATGCAAACGGTAATTTACAGCTCTTTTGCCTATATCTTCACTTTCAAGCCAAGCTAATGTCTTTTCAATAGACTCAGATGCTGGTGTGTTTGTCATCGGACCAGAATTAATCATTTTACCAAGAACTAATGTAGGCTCCTTCATGGAAGCACCGTCTGGTGGAGTTGATTCTTCTGGACCTTGAATGACTGGCCTCACTTCAATTTCATATTTACGAGCAAATTCAAAATCACGTTCATCATGTGCAGGAACTGCCATTATTGCGCCAGTGCCATATGTCATCAAAACATAGTCAGCCACCCATACTGGAATCAGCTCCTTATTAACAGGATTGATCGCATATCCTCCAGTGAACACCCCTGTCTTAACTCTATTAGCAGACTCGCGTTGCACATCAGTCTGTCGCACTGCATTTTCCACATAAGTTTGCACTTCAGATCGTTTGTCTTTGGTCGTCAAACTTTCCACTAAGTGATGTTCAGGAGCAAGGACCATAAATGTTGCCCCCCAAAGAGTGTCAGGACGCGTGGTGAAGACTTCAATGACTTGTGAATCTTCAGTATAGAAATCAACATGCGCACCTTCACTACGCCCAACCCAATTAGTCTGCAACAACTTCACACGGTCAGGCCAGTCAATAAGAGAATAATCCAACAACTCTTCTGAATAATCTGTAATCTTGAAGAACCACTGTTCTAGATCTTTTTTGATTACTGGAGTGCTACATCTCTCACAATGACGATCATCACCCCAGACTTGTTCTCTAGCAAGCGTGGTGTTACAGTTAGGACAATAGTCAACTGGGGAATGCTTGCGATAGACCATATCGTTTTTATACAACTGCAAGAAGAACCATTGACTCCAACGATAATAACTAGGATCACAGGAAACAGCTTCTCTTTCCCAATCCCACATTGCTCCCATTGTCCTCAACTGCTTACGCATATTATCAATATTCTTATAAGTCCATTCCTTGGGGTGTACATTACGTTTAATTGCAGCGTTTTCAGCTGGTAGGCCAAACGCATCGAATCCAATAGGAAACATGACGTTATATCCCTGCATACGCATGTATCTAGCACGAGCATCAGATGGAGTCATTGCATACCAGTGCCCAATATGCAAATCCCCACTTGGGTAAGGTAACATAGTCAAAGAGTAGTATTTTTCTTTGCTTTGATCAACTAAGGCACGGTACAGTTGGTCTTCATCCCATCGCTGCTGCCATCGAGGTTCAATTTCCTGAGGAATATATTTTGTGCTTTCCATAAACTCCTTCCTAGTACCCAACATTTGTCAACTATTGCTACAAACAAAACCAACAACTATTCTATTGTCTGATAATTAACCAAAAATCCCCACGTCCGTTCAGAGACGAAAGGGACGAAAGGGACTCCGCGGTACCACCCTATTTGATGAAAGTTAACCTACTAACCCCACCCACTCTACTAATGCTATAACGGACATTTCCGCTGCGGACTAATTAATTTCATCCACAGTACTTAGAGGCGAGTTGAGCCTTATTAGTGTTCCTCTGACACATGCCAAGTTTTCAGCCACTTACCCTGACTCTCTGGAGGATGGCCTAATACTCCTCTTCTATGATTACTGAGATATATTGCTGACTTTTATTGGCCAGGTTGTAGACAACCAGCTAATTATAACAGAGTGCCACAAGGAAGTGTAATTTATTGCATTTTGAGCGATTATGGTGGTCTGATAATTTACATCACACATGTTAGGTCTTAATATTGTTTCAATATTAAGAATCTTTAATCAACATGGGTTTCGAATGTCCAGTCACTTGCAACATCTTGAGCTTTTAACATGCGTGCATATGTCCCATTTTTCTTCATCAAGGAACTTGGAGAACCTGATTCCACTATATGCCCATTTTCTAATACAATCACCTTATCAGCATTACGTACAGTTGAAAGACGGTGAGCGATTACCACAACAGTTCGATTGGAAACCAGTCTAGTAATAGCCTGTTGTATAAGCGACTCTGTTTCTACGTCCACTGCGGAGGTAGCTTCATCCAGAATAAGTATTGGAGCATCCTTTAAAATAGCTCGTGCTATAGACAGACGCTGCTTCTGACCTCCAGAAAGCCGGACTCCGCGTTCACCAATTACAGATTGATACCCATCAGGCATATCTAATATAAACTCCTCAGCATTAGCTATTTGTGCAGCCGAAATTACTTCCTCTTCAGTGGCCTCCGGTCGTCCAAAAAGTATATTATGTCCCACTGTGCCATGAAACAGAAACACATCTTGCAGCACTGCAGCTATGCTTTCGCGTAAAAACTGCAATTTTAGGTCACTCACTTCATACCCACCCACTTGTACACAACCAACATCAGTATCCCAAAACCGTGGTATGAGATTACAAATAGTGGTCTTACCTGCACCAGTGGGACCTACCAAAGCTACGATTTCTCCCTGTTCCACATCAAAGGAAATATCTTGCAGTATCGACACTCCTTTTTCATATCCAAAGGTAACATTATCGAATGAAATATTGAATTTAATGTCATTAGGGGAAACGGAATTCGGTTTATCTACTATGTCAGATTCCTCAGCAAGCAATTCGAACACACGATCAATACTAGTAGTTGCTTTTTGCAGCACATCATTGATAGAAGCAAGTGTCAAGAAAGGCTGGTATATGTGGCCCATATATACTACAAAAATGAAAATATCAGCTACACTCACCTGTCCTCGCATTGCCATTCCACCACCAGACCATATTACTAATACAACTCCTAGACCCCCTACTACTTCAATAATGCCAGCCGGCAAGAGTGATACGGTGTTAGCCTGGATCATCTCATCACGAAAGCGCACACTTTTTTCTTTGATTTGTGCCGCACTATTTTTCTCCTGCGCAAACGACTTGATGACTGTTATGCCTGAAATATTGTCCTGGACAGATGCTATTAACTCGGTCAAACTTTGACGCACACCTCGCCACATTTGACGAACAGGTGATACATATTTGTAAACTAGCCAAGATGCGAATGGAATCGGTATAAGTACCACCATTGCAAGTGTAGGATTTAGTATGAAAAGCACGGTCATCATGGAAGTGGGTATTATTAAGGCCAACAATGTTTCAGGAATGCCATGTGCAATAAAGTCTTCCACAGTTTCAATGTCATTGATTGACCTTGTCATAAGACTCCCCGTGCGCTGATCATTCAGAAAACGGTGAGATAAATGTTGTATATGCTGATACACACGATTCATAAGGTTGCACATTACACGGTAGGCAGCCATGTGAGAGAAAACACCATATCCGTATCGGGTGGCACCTCGTAACAGATACAGCCCAAAAAGTGACACAGTCACTCCTATGAGATCTGATTCATCTGCACCTCCTTCGACAATCCATTCAATCATTCTACGAATCAAAAGCGGAGGTATAAGGTTGGTACCAGCAAATACCACACCACAGATAACCGATAAGGTCATATCTCTTCCTTGACCCTGTAATATTTCAAGTATGTGTCTAATTAAACGCAAAATCTATATCCTTTTGAAATACACAAACTCAATCCACTCTGAGAATGTATACTATAACTGTGCTTGAGTAAATATAGCATTCTAACTATATAGTTGTTACAATCACTTGATTGAAGTCACATGTTTCTGTCGTCTTGCACAAGCTGAATGATGTTTCCATCTGGATCACTGAACGTACAAATCCAACCACCCCAATGTTCTTGCTCAGGTGGCCGCATGAAATCAATACCTCTCTCTTCGAGACTATTATGCACAGCTCGCACATCATGGACTCGGAGGTTTATCATAATTCTGAACCTGTCTTTGGATAGCCCCTTTACATTAGAGTGAGTACCAATGTTCAGTCTAGTATCACCCCACCGGAAAGAAACGAAGTCCGGTTTTACCGAATGTGGCACAAGCTGTAGTACATCACGATAAAAATCTAAGAGGACCTCTAGATTATCTGTCCATATTATCAAGCCTGCTAGACCATTTATGATAGACATACCTACAATTGTTTCTCCATGAAAATCCAGTACTGATGAAACATGGGTGGTATCTCACTTTCAATATATGGATCTATCTCATAAAAACCTGCGCTCTTATACAAAGCATGAGCAGTTGTCATAAATCTAGTACTATCGAGTCGTATCTTTGAGTAGCCACTGTCGCGCGATTCTATAATGGCTGTTTCCAGCAATAGTCTTCCTATGCCGGAACCACGGAGTTTTGGTCTAACATACATCCGTTTGATTTCACCTACATCTTGCGCTATTTTTCTAATACATACTATGCCAACATAAAAATCACCATCTTTAGCTAATAACAAGCGAGAATGTGGACACATGAAGACATCAATCTTTTCCATGTCTTGCTCTAGAATGGATTTAATCTCTAAACTGATGGAATATTCCTGATTCAGACGCATGTTAGCCCACGCAAGATACTCCCAAAACAAGTCTTTTATCTCTTCTAAATTAGCCTGCAAATCACTTGAGCGTATGCTTACTATAGAGCAATCCACCTAATCTCCCATAGCCGCTGCGTGTCGACCACCTTCTGGGTCTCCAGCAGCATAAATTGTGCCTTCTTCCTGGTCTATTGATAACATTACCGGTCGACCAATATACGACTTAGTTGTTTGTATAGTATGACCACGACGCCTGAGATCTTCTTTAATCTCATTGTCAAAATCTTCCTTCAGCATAACCGACCCTGCATTTTTAAAAGTAGCTTCTCGGTCGGGATTCGGATCAAAAGAGTCCTGATGATGTGTTGTAGCAAAACGCGGTGCAGTAACACATGAATCTGGCAACATATTAAAGTCAATTGCATTTACTATCAGATTAAGTGCAACCTGGTCCTGCAAATCCCCACCAGCCACGCTAATAGCCATAATTGGTTTTTCATCTTTTAGGATAATCGTAGGTGTAAGAGTACTACGAGGACGCTTTCCTACCTCTATACAATTAGGATGACCAGGTGTCGTATTGAACATTCTCAATCGGTTACTAAACGTAACACCTGATTCGCCCCCGTCTCGTGGACTTTCAGGAACATTTGCACTAGGAGTCGCTGAAACAACATTGCCCCAACGATCAGCAACAACACATGTGGTAGTTCCGCCAACTCCAGGCCTAAAGGAGCTAATTTCTTTAATGGGTTGCATATTGTAAGGATCACCGGGACGCGCTTCCATAGAAGCTTTATGCTTGTTTATAAGCTTACTTCGCATATGATTATATTCATCTGACAGCAAAACATCTAGGGGAACATTAACAAAATCAGGATCCCCATAATAATAGTCTCGATCAGCCATTGCCAGCTTTATTGCCTCTACAATTGTATGAATATAATCAACTGACAAATGCCCTAAAGAGGTCAAATCAAAATCTGACAACAAACACAGTGCCTGACACAAAAATGGGCCTTGGGTCCATGGACCACATTTGTATATAGAATGTCCTCTGTAACTTACATTTATCGGCTCCTCTATTGTAGTAAAATGTGCAGCCAGGTCATTTCTGCGAAGAAAACCTCCTTTTGATACGTAGTCAGCTTCTAGTTCATCTGCTATATCCTTCCTGCTTTCGTGCCTACCATAAAAACGATCAGTCACCGATTGTAGTTTCTGTTCGCGTACTCCTTTACTAATATGCTCCTCCTCAACCATTCTACGAAAAGTATGTGCTAATTTTGGATGCCATTCTTCATTTCCGGCATCCAAAAGGTCAATCGAACTGGAAATTACATCCTCAAAAGTTCTGGTTCCAAATAGCCTCAAAGCTGTTATGCATGAGTCAACAACCGACGGTACGGGTGTCATCTTGATGTCACCATCACCTGGTATACCATTTCTAAGATACCAATCTATAGCCTCTTGCGACAAAGGTGCTCTGCCCTGCCCACTTAGCACTTTTACACTTTGACTTTTGGCATCATAAATCATAATCGGAACCTCACCACCAATAGAACAGTCACCATGGTCGGTAACATTCAACGCAAATATAGTAGCTACTGCTGCATCAACTGCATTACCACCTTCATTTAATATATTTACGCCAGCCATAACGGACGCGGCACTTCCTGCAGCAACAACCCCTTCATCACTTGATGCTTTCCACCCTACCTCATTGATGTTCAGATTTGTCATAAATAACTTAGATGATATTAGGTTACCTATTGGTCACTACCGGAAGCACTTTCTCGGCTAATAGCTCCAATGGCGACTGGTCATGAAAGCTGTTATGCTCAAGGATAAATCGGCTCACACCAGCTTCTTCGAAATCGGACATTTGATCGACAAGTTGTTGTGGACTTCCACCAATAAAACCAGCCTCGCACCAATCTTTTAGATTACCCGGAAGGTTTGGAAACACTACACGGTTAGCTGCAATGTGACTCTCAATCTCCTGATCATTTGTCCCAATAACATAGGGCGTCATCAAAGAATGCCGCAATGTGCTCGGATCACGATTTATAGAATTACAATACCTATCAACTAACTGTGACTTTTCACGATAAGTATCTATACTAACATAATAAGAGTTCCATTCATCAGCATGTGTAGCTGCTATCTTTAAAGTAGTATTTCCCATACCTCCTACGATAAGAGGAACACTTGACTGAGCAGGTGCGGGATGCATTTCTGAGTCACTTAATTGGTAATGCTGTCCTGCAAAGTTGCTTGATTGTCCTGACCATAAAGCTTTGATCAGTTGTATACCTTCTTGAAGCAATTCAAGCCTATGACGCGCTGACGGAAAATTCACACCAAACATAACGTGTTCTTCTTCATACCATCCTGCACCCAATCCTAACTCCAACCGACCCGCAGAAAGCTGGTCTACAGCAACAGACATTTTAGCCAGCTGCGCAGGATGCCGGAAGGTCATCGAGCAAACTAGCGGACCTATTTTAATGCGCTCAGTATGCATAGATAATGCAGTAAGCGCAGGCCAAATGGGAATACTATTTAATTGCTTGTTTCCTTTCACCGAAGTCAAATGATCAGACAAAAAAAGCGATTCAAATCCTAATTGCTCCACTTTTTCTGCAATGCCAAATAATATCTCCCAGTTGAGATCCTCTTGACTTTCAAGCATCAAGCCTAACTTGGCCATATATACACCTCAATTATCTTTTGTATTGCAACATGTCTTTATTGATTACTAAATCCACCATCCACAACCAGGGCTTGACCATTTACATAACTGGATTCTTCCGAAGCCAAATATAGGGCTGCTTGTGCTATTTCTGCAGAAGTACCATAACGACCCTGCGGAATTGTAGCTGCAAGAGCTTTCTGACCAGCATCCAGCTCGTCCCGTGTACCACCATGCTTAAGAAACTGCGTTGGGTAAAGAGTAGTGTCTATAGTTCCTGGACACACACAATTAACCCGGATATCATACTCAGCTAGTTCAAGAGCCATACACTTTGTCAAACCTACAACACCAGCTTTTGATGCACAATAAGCTGCTAATCCAGCCATACCAACCGTCCAACCAGCCATTGACGCTGTATTCACTATCGACCCACCACCACTAGCTTTCATCACTGGTATAACATATTTGGATACAAGAAATACACCTTTAAGATTGATGTCAACTATACGGTCCCAGTCAGATTCCTCCGTCTTAGACAAATCGCCACAGATCCGCAAAATACCCGCATTATTGTGTAAAATGTTTATTGCACCGTATGATTCATTTGCAGTATCGACCATTTTTTGTGCATCAGATGCAACAGATACATCACCTTGGACAAAAACAGCATTTCCTCCAGATGCACGTATCTCTTGCGCTGTTTCTTCACCATCTTGAGAGATATCAGCTAAAACCACCTTAGCTCCCTCCTTACTAAATAACAATGCGGTACTCCTACCAATACCAGTTGCAGAACCAGTGATTAGTGCTACCTTATCTTTGAGTTTCATAACAATTTCCTAATACTTGTTTCATATTCTTCTAGTGATTAATCCATTCTTCCATATCAAAGTATGCATCCCAACACATAGTCTCATATCTAACACCAGCCATAAATTTGGCTTCCATACTTACCCTAAGATTTTCACTTCCTTCTGATGCCAATCGATCAAAAATTTCTATTATTTTCTGCGTGTGTGTATCCAGTTCCGCATCTGAGGAGTACATAGACAACCAATCTTTGTATGGATTATCTGATTTGATTTCTGCTGAAGACACCAGTTTACGACAAACCACTTGATAACCCACAATGCATGCCAATATTCCGGCAATGAGCTCACCCATTGAACCACTGTATGCACTAGATAATTCATGGCGTGTATAAGCATACTTGATCGGTCCCATTTGTTGAGATTCAAGATCTAGTTTAGTAATACCATTCTCAGCTGCATATGATTCATGCAACGCCATTTCATCATTAATAATCCAATGTAGATATTCTTGCATTACTCTCATATCTTCAAACGTGTCAGCTTTAGCTACACCTAAGGCTAGGATACGAGAGAAGTTTACTAAATATGGATAGTCAACCCTTACCCAGTATAGAAACTTTTCAATTGGCAAGGTTCCATCCAAAATTCCCTGTAGAAAAGGTTTTCGCATTTGCACTTCAAAATATGGCTCAGCTTTCTGCAATAGCGTTTCACTAAAAGACATTTACTACCTCCTATATCTAACTATCAAGATCAATATCATTAAGTAGGTTTTACATAACGTTGATATTTGCTTGAAAAACTAATGCCAGCCCTTTGCCATAATTCTTCTGCAGCTTTTTGAGCTTGGAATAGTATACTGGGCTCACTAACAGTTTCCACAACCCTATCTTTCATAATCACCTTGCCATTCACAATAACTGTATCTACATTTTCCTGAGTACAACTGTAAACTAGGCTAGCAACTGGATCATGCAATGCAATACTATTTGGTTTCCAAGGATCAACAATCATTAAGTCAGCCTTCTTCCCAACTTCAATTGAACCCAGACAATCAGATTGGCCAATACAATGAGCAGCATCTATGGTTGCCATTTCCAGCACTTTCTGTGCGCTTATGGCCGCAGGGTCTAGTGCATCAACTTTTTGCATCAGTGCAGCCAGTTTCAAGGTTTCGATCATGTCCATATTGTTGTTACTTGCAGGACCATCAGTTCCTAGGCATACTTTTATTCCACGGTTAAGCATGTCTCTGACAGGAGCAATACCTTCACCAAGATATGCATTACTAGCAGGATTATGCGAAACCTGAACTCCCCATTTACTCAACTGTTCCAATGATTCCTGTCTGATACCGGTAGTACAATGTACTGCCAATAGGTTAGGTCCAAGAAAACCTATATTTTCCTCATGCTGTAAATCGCCTACTCCATAAAGCTCCTCAGCTGCCTGAATCGTGGAAGGTGTAGCAGCATGTATGGTAAGTCTAGTATTATATTTATCAGCCAAATCCTTGGCGCGTTTGAACCCATCTACACTAGTGCTAAATATTGTATACGGAGCAAGCCACACATGGATCATACCGTCACCCTGACCGTGATACGCTTTGATCAACCGCTCGCAGTCATTAATCTCTGCTTCAGTAGACTGCACGATACTTTTGTGAGCCTCTCCAGTGTCAATAATCCCACGCGCTAATATACCGCGTATACCTATCTCAGAGAAAGCACGAATCGTTTGATCAGCCATTTTGGGTAAAGGATGTGGATAATTGTAATCTAGCACACAAGTAGTACCTGATTTGATTGCTTCCAATGAGCCTACCAATGCCGACAAATAACAATCCTCAAGTGTCAAATGTCCAACCGTTGTATCAAGAGCAACAGCAAACCATTCCCATACTGGCAAATCTTGCCCTATACCCCTAAGCAACGTCTGAAAGATGTGAGTATGTGTGTTAATCAGTCCTGGAAAAACAAGTTGGCCTGACGCATCTATAACCACGATGTCGCTACTTAGTTTACTTGAGATAGACCCTGCAGATACTTGCTCAATTATTCCGTGTGATATTCTTACAAATCCACGGTCTATAATACGTCTCTCTCCATCCACAGTAATTATTGTGGCATCTTTTATCAATAAATCGGTTGATGTCATGATTATTTCTTCACCAGTATCTCATAACCTTTTTGGCTACATTTGCTCAATCAATTTCAACAGATTGGCATCTTCACATTCCTCAGCAAATCGTTGTAATTGGACAGTATTTGGTGAGCCTACGTGACCACCAAACTTCATAACCACATTTGCAGCGACGGCATGTCCAACTCTCGCACATTGCTGTATATCTAATCCTCGCATTCTAGCAGCTAAGAATCCTCCTACAAAACCATCGCCAGCTCCTGTAGTATCCACAGGGTCAGAAACATCGTACGATGGCACTCTGTTAACACCTTCTACGGTTTCGTCAACTATGATGCAGTCACGTTTGCCACAAGTGACAACCACGCATTTTACCCCGTAGTCCAGTATTTTTAAAGCAGCTTTTTCAGGATCACTTTCGCCGGTCATCTGATACGCCTCATCCTGATTGGGAAATATATAATCAAGACCTTCAAGTAGTGACTTGTGATCATCGCTAGCAAATTGAAAAGATGGATCAATTGAGGTAATAGTGCCGACTTCCCGCGCCCCAGCAAGTAGATCATTGGCAATCTGCCTAGTGTGCTCTGTCTGAAATGTATAACCTGATACATGCAAATAGTCGCAATTGCTAAGACAAATTCTAGCAAGACTCTTTGTAATCTTAGTAGTACTAAGGTCCCTATATGAGAGCATAGTACGCTCTCCATTCGAATCAACAACAATGACAGCAAAAGCACTTGTGCCTGGAACACAACTTATGTGATCCGTTGAGACTCCAGACAAGTTCAGATCATCCAATAGGATTTTTGAGAACGAATCCTGACCAATTACTCCTACCTGTTTTACTTTAACCCCAAGACGGGCTGCGCTCACAGCACAATTTGCAGCTGATCCGCCAGGAAGCATACGAAACTCCTTGATAGTGGAGTCTTGTCCTGCCATAGGCACACTTTCAACATATGTTGAAAGCTCTACCAAGACATCTCCATATGTGAATAGAGTAGGTCCTGTTTTTGAATTAATAAAATCAGACACGTCAAATTACATTAGGATTGAATAGTAATAAATTAGATGATTATTAATTATTGGCCTCTAAATTATAGTCTAGTTAGATTATCACCTAACTGGGTAACAAACTTTCGATCTGAGCTTCCACTCGCCTATTTTCCGTAACAATGACTATCACCAACCGCCTGTGAAACACCTAATTTCTCATAGTATTCCTGTAGGTTCACCCATGATTTCTTCTCGAGTGATTCTATGGACGCTGGCACCAAGCAGAGACTCCGCAAATGATCCGCTGCAGTTGTTGTAGGTATTTGCTCTTTTTGTATAGCTCTTATCAGCTCGTCAAGAAGCATCCGACTATCGTCAACAAATGGAACACAGGCTGGCATTCTCTCCGCGTGTGATGTCTCCGCTTCATCTTCTTCCTTAAATCGAGAACCTGATAAACCCATTTCTGGCTGAAAGTCAATCCGTATAAGATCGTCAAATTGTGATTGCTGAATTAGTACTCCTCTAGAAAATTCACTCCGCCATCGAAATTCCATTTTGTTCCAGCTTCCAGTCCAAGTACCAAAATAATTTACATGCACATTATCTTCAAAACGAAATAACACAGAAACACAGCAATCATTCTTGTATGTACTCCAAGTTGGCTTCCAAGAGTCAGCTACCAGTGAGTGCACTTCAGCACCATAACAGTACCTCAACAAGTCAAAATGATGAATGCTTTGCTCAAACAACATTGGATACAGCATCTCCAAGGGATAGTCATTTAAGTCATCGCGTCCACCATCACGATGACGTACATATGAGAACTGTGCATGACTAAGATTTCCTAGTTCTTGCGTTTCTACATACTGTTTTATACGTTGTGATGTGGACAAGTATCTGAAATTCATACCTACCAGAAGCTCCAGACCATCATTTCTGGCCTGCAGCACAAGATCGATAACCTCAGACATTTGATCTGACAGAGGTTTTTCACACAACACATGATTTCCTGCGGACAATGCAATACTAACCAAGTTGTAATGTGTGTTAGGCGGTGTAGCAACAATAACCGCATCTGGTTGCGTTACGCGCAGCGCGTGCTCCAGATCTTCTCCAATTAGTGCATTTTTAATATGATGTATGGATCGCACAGCCTCAGCCTTAGACAAGTCTCTATCCACAATACCCACCAAATCTACTCCCGGGGCATCGGAGCATACCCGTGCCCAAACCTCCCCCCTAATCCCAGCCCCGACCAGAAGTAATTTCACCGGCACCCTACAGTCCATAATACCTCACGTAATGTTCCATCTTATATGTCCCTTCATCATCGATATTCTGAGAAACTGCCGCATAAAACCGAGTGTGCTAGCTAGCAAAATACCGAATACTTGTACCACATAAGCTCCTCCCATGTCGGTACCAAGATAATCGTTATTTTGCTGTTTGGCTTCGGTGCCAATCGACAATCTCGCTGGCGGAGGCATTCCATATTCCGTCGTGCTTGGAAATATGCCTCAATGCTATTTCCAGATATTTGCTACGGAACGGAGTACCCAAGATCCAGGGGTGGAAATTCAGCACCATCATTCGCCCCGTAGCGGCGCTTTCCCGATACAGAACGTCAAAGGAATCTGTGATCATTTTGGTATAAGCATCAATTTGAATCTTGTTAATCCAGTGAGTGTATTGGTCATCCAGGCTTAGTAGGATAGGAAGCGAATAGATAGATCCGGTTGAAGTTTTCATAGGGTATGGTTGTTCGTCATTGGGCCAGTCGCACACATATCGGATCCCCTCATCTGCAAGGATGTTAACAGTGTTTTCAGACTCCCCGTATTCTGGACCAAACCATCCCAAAGGCCTTGATCCTGTAGCCTTAGTTACGACATCTATTGTTTGTCGAATATGTTCTCTTTCCTCTTCCTGAGTCATCTTACTTGATATCATTTGGTTAACTGCTGTTCCGTGGGCTATCATCTCGTAATTTCTCTTCTGAAACTGCTCTATAAGGAAAGGATAGTTGGCTGCCGTAGCGGCATCAATTGCAACTGTAGCTTGGATACCATAATTGTCCAGGATATCCATTACGCGGAAGATGCCTACCCTCTTCCCATATTCCCTTTGACCATAGCTCATGACGTCAGGATAGGGTCTTCCAGACCCACTGACACCGCCAGGGAGCTCCAGAGATTTGTGTGAGTATTCAGGCAGGGAACCTGGCAAACCACCATCAGCAAAATTATTGGTAGCAGCCCACTCATAATGTTCAACACTGAGTATCACACAGAGGGCCATCCTATTTTTATTAGGCCAGGTCAAGCGGGAGCGAGTCGAGATAGGAGACCAATCGTAATACTGTTGATCATATCCATACTTTCGTTCTGCAGACATGCTTCCTCCAGTTACGCGATTGATTGCTAGGTCAATGCTGAATAATCTTGCGAAAACTCATCAACATAGTTGACCATTGTGTCGTAGTAATGATCCATATAGTAATCTGCGATTTCGTCCGCAGTTGCTTGCCAGACCCCATCGTGTGACATCATGTAACCCAATACCTCGTCCAAGTACTTGATGCGACTTGGCGTTCCCATTATGGCAGGGTGTAACGAGACACACATTTGTTTGGCTCTATTAGATCCCTCCCGGTACAAAACATCAAACTGGTCTTTTATGGATTGGGCCCAGTACTCCGGTGGACAACCAAAGCGATTGTATGTTCCGTCATTTAAATCAAGGTTGTAGGGCATAGAGATAAGACGCCCTGTTTCAACTTTCATAGGGAATGGCTCATCGTCATGACCCCAGTCCGCATTGTAGATGAGGCCGGCTTCAGCCATAAGATCCGGCGTGTTATCGGTGGGTGAGACGGCCGGTGTGAGCATGCCCTTAAGTTGTTTGCCAGTATGGCGTTTAAGTGTGTCAATACAATCTTTGTAGAACGCCCGCTCTTCTTCAATCGAGAGATGATTGAGATATCGAGAGTTGTATATCCCATGAGACATGAAGTCATAGTCCCGTTTTAGCAGAGCCTCTTTAATCTCTGGGAAGTGTTCCAGAATAGCTTCATTCAGAGAGACTGTACACCGGATTTTGTGTTGGTCAAATACCTCCAGCATACGCCAGAAGCACACCCTGTTTCCGTAGTCGTGGTTGCCGAATTCACGTACGTCAGGCAAAGGAGATCGCCCGGGACCGCCTCGATAATAACCTTCAGCACCATCATTGGGCGGTTGGATAAAGTCGATATATTCCACATTCGGAGCCACCCATAAGGCAACTCGAGCATTGTTAGCCCACTTAATAACGGGACGATCGATAATTGGAGAATATTCAGAGCGATTATGACCCAGCATTAGCAACACTCCTCGGACCGTTTGCTGCAACTTTACATTGCAGATTTTGGCCCACTGTCCTCCTGTTGACCCTTGGGACATTATCGCACATATAGCCTATCGGGGAAAGAAGAGAGTATAACGGCATAAGGCCAATTTAAAACCTTGGGGTATTTGTAGCACTAGGTCTCCAAATCTAAGCTAACATAGGCGTAAATAGTGTAGGATATTCACGAGCCCACTGCAGGTAATCTTCTAACCCTTCTCTCAAGTTGTATCTTGGCGAAAAATCGAACCCAGTAATCGACCGAGTGAGATCCAAGGCTCCCCTCTCGCTCTCTGGCCTGATCTCGACATCAACCTCTTGGTCTGCATCGCCATAGCTGAAGCTAAAATTTGGGTCCACTTGCTTAAAGGTTTCCAGGACATCGCTAAGACGATAAGCCACACCAGCGGATACGTTGTATACGTCATGTTTTAGTTCATCCACCAACGTGAGATTTCTCCATATGGAGCTGGCGTCATGAACGTGAGTATAATCACTGACAAGATCTCGTCCCCTTACCTTTACCGCACGACCTTCCAGGTGTGCCTTGATCAATTTATATATCATTGAAGGACTGTCTCGGGAAGTCGTCACTCTTTCCATGGGTCCATATATTGCCGACATTCTTCCAACTATCGTTGAAAGGTCAAATAAGTGTTTGTATCTCTTCATAAGCAGTTCGCAGGTAAATTTACAGATACCGTAGAGATTGCCTGGTTGTGTTTGACTTTCCTCTGTTACGAGTTTATTGTTATTTTTGGGCGCTCCGTAGACACTAGACGAACTGACAAACACAAATCGCTCGGCTGAGATTTTTCGTGCAATCTCTAACATGTTCACAGTACCCATCAAATTCACATTTATCACGCGTGCCGGTACCAAAGATTCAACAGATCCGGAGGGTGTAATTGCAGCCGCATGGACGATTCTTCGAATACCAGTCTCTTCAGCTAGTTTCATTGTGAATTGAGTGTCCAAAACATCACCAATCACGAATTGAATCTTATCTGCCAAATCATGAATGTAACGGCTGCACTCGTCACTTTCACCGACAGTATCTAAGGCGACTACTTGCCCTCCCGACTCTGCGATAGCTCGAACAATATTAATGCCTGCAAAACCGGTCGCTCCTGTGACAAGAGTCGTCATTAATATATCCTCATCCTTGTGTACGTCTCCGAAGGGCCATTAGGAGTTTAGGTGAAATTCGCCAATACAATTCATTGTCCACCTGCATCTATCACTTGATTCACCAGGTCAAGTACCAGGTGCCGCAAAGCACAGGTAGCGTTGTTTTCTGTCACTGTTGCGGGTGAAGCCACTCAGTAGATGATATAGGGCGAACAATTCCAGCGCAAAGGGTAAATAGCCACCGTATCCAATTAGTGGCATTTCGAACACGCGTAGAAAATCGACGAACGGAATTTGGTAAACCCACTTTGGATATGAGAAGAAATTCCACATTTCCCAGAAAAATCCACAAAGCAAGCACCCTAGTGATAGGCTGACTACTGGCCGCCAGTCACCACGTGCAGTGTCGGTCCAGAGCGTACGGTTTTGCAGCCATGTATTGACCGGGGACAGGATGAAATAGACCGCGAGCCATACGGCGGGGAAAAAGAAACGTGGCCATATTAGCAGCAGCCCCACAAGCAGCCAACCAACTCCGAACATTGCCAACAATCTGCCTCGAGTGACACACAGCACGGGTCCGGCGCGCATGCTCCGCACTGGAGTCAGGCTGGCAATCAGCTCAGCAGCACCGAACACGGCCGGCATCACGGTGGAAAAGCTGAGCGAGGCAAACAGAAAATACTCCCAATTGGAAAAAACTTCACGTCCTAGATAGTGCCAGTTCTGGGTGCGCCAGTTGATAATTTCGAAAAGCCACCATACCGGTGCAGAATAAAAGAAAAGAGCCACATAGCCGCGCCAGTCACGCGTCAGCAGCGAATCCCCTGTGCGCCGCAATGTCACTGCGTCGACTGTCAGGCAGAAGCCAAGCCAGAGTGGAAAGAATCCCCAGTGAGTACGCAACCCAGTCAGCATCCAGTTAAGGGGCCAGAATACTGCGATCAAGCCAAGACCCAGCCAACCATGGATGGGCCACGGTCCGCCCGTACTGCGGTTCGACTCTACCAAACGACTCAAGGCAGCGCTCGCAGAAAAGCCACTAGATCTTCCATCTCACCAACACTCAGTCCGCCGGTCACATTATGTTCATTTCCTGTTTGGATTACATCGGGTAATGTGGCGGCGCTACCATCGTGGAAATAGGGTGCAGTTAGCCACAGGGCACGTAGCGAGGGCGTATCAAAATTAGTCCCGCGGCCGTGACTATTCTTCTCTTTGGTAGGATCCCCGGTACCCACATCATGCAGTTGCCGATCAGTGTACAGCGGTGGAGGATGACAGCTCTGGCACTCTAGTGCGTTGAACACGGTTTCGCCGCGTGAGAATTGGTCCGGGTCGGCGATATAGGGGGAAGGTGGTATCTCTAGTAGGGCCAAGTACATTGCCAGCGCGTCCAGTTTTGGAGAGAGTCCAGCGTGCGCGCTTCCCAGCGTATCATACGCCTCTCCCTCCACCAGTCCGGACCCTACCTGAATATCACGGATAGTTATTTCCACATCCTGCAGCTCATCTAGGTCACCTGACCAGTGCATGGGTAATGTTTGAGCTAAGCCTAGTAACGAGGGAGTGTTGCGCGGACCGTCTGGGAATCCCAGCCAAGTGCGCTTGTCCATCATGCCGTCGAAGTGACAGGTGGCACACGAAATCCAATTGTCGGTTGTGAGTACTGGGGCGGCAGCCGAGTTGAAAATACGCTTGCCCTCCAGGATGGGTGCAGCAAGTGGGATGTTGGTCAGAATGACTGTTTCAACAATTGCGAGAGTCTTAGTGTCTACTACGGATAGCGTACCATCGAGCACGTTGTTCACGAAAACGCGCGTCCCGTCCGGTGTGATGGCAATACCACGCGGATTGGCACCTACATAGATGTGGGCAATTCCTTGATTGGTGGCAAGATCTATGACCGAGAGATCGTTGCTGCCTGCGTTGGCGAGGTACAATGTCTTTCCGTCCGGTGAGATCACCACTGCAAAAGGCATGTTGACTGGCTGATCGGCTGTGTCTAGAGTAATGCGCTCCTGCACTAGTAGTTTGAGTGTGGAAAGGTCGAGTACGTTGACTATCGGAAAGACTGTATTGTCAAAGAGCAGGGCTGTGTTGGTCACGTTGGAGCGAGTCTGCGGCAGGTAAGCCTTATCGCCTGCAGGGGTGATGATGACAAACTGTGAGATATTGGTGCTCGCTCCGGTTGTGACATTCGCTTTCACTTGTAGAGAGCGCGTATCAATGAGGGTGACACGTCCGCTGAAAAAATGTGTAACGTAAAGTGATGCTTTGTCTGCACTTAGCGCCAATCCGGCTGGAAAGGGTTCTACGGTAATCCGGGCTAGTAATTCGCCCGTTGTCCAATCAAGCACGCTGACGGTCCCGCGCGCCAATTCGGATACAAACGCTCGTGTTCCGTCACTGACCACACCGTAAGGAAGAGAGCCAACCGGATATCTGGAGATCTCCATCAGCTGTGTCAAATCTAGAAGCGAGAGTGTTGTCCCAGCGTGATTGGCGACCAGCACTGATTGTGAGTCGGGCGCGATGGCGAGCGTACGTGGGTCATCGTCGACCGGAATTTCGGCTAAGATTTCCAGCGACTGCGCGTTGAGTACGGTGACCGAGTCACTGTCTGGGTTAACCGCCACAACCATGCGACCATCGGGCGAAATGGCCACAGCCCCGGCAAAAACCGGTTGCCCGGGAGCCGCAGCGGCAACTATCGTCGGTGTTGGCGCAACTTCGGTCGGGATAGGATCAGCAGTTGGGGTTACGGTTGCGGTTTCTGTACCCACAGCGGCTGTATTCGTGACAATAGGCGGACTGGAGATTGGCGTGGGAATGGCGGAGGACGCCGGCGCAGCGCAACTGGCCAAAAGGGCGAAAAGAACTGGCCACGAATATGATAGCCGGCACATGTCATTTCACGGCGCGTGAAGACCACCACCGGCCAATGGAATCAGATTGCTCTTTCCTGGTACGTTTCATTGGGTTGGCTCACACACATGTACATCGTCAAACAGTACCACGCTCGTGTCGAGCACCTCCAACCATATTCCGCCTGGTGGGAGTGGATTGCTTTCCATTTGCTCAATCTCTAGCACCCCATCGACGGCAATGCGTATCGTATTCTGTAGTAGGCTGATTTCGACCACATGCCATTCTTCGAGCGAGTGGGATATATCTGTCGCAGCGAGCATCTCATCTCGCATGAGCTGCGTCCAGTCTTGTCCGAACGATATTAGGTAGCGCCGACCGTTGCTGGCGTGAAAATTCAGATGCGCTCGTCCAGTTGAGAGATTGACGCGCATGCGCCAGATGATTTCGTCCCAGTCGTCTCCAGCGAATGCATGCACGTGTCCAGAGCCACGCAGTGCTTTGGAATCTTGGGTCTGCACCACCGACCAGGCTTGATTATCGCTGAATTCCCACCCCCCGCTGCCACTTTCAAAATCGCTGCTGAAAAGTTCAATCTCGTTGGATAGGCAGCTTGTCTGTCCGGTAGGTGTCTCGCTGCTGACGGGTAACGCAGCTGCCGGAGGAGCCAACGGCACGCGCGCTCCGTGCGTGGCGATAGTTCCCGCAGCTTGACGTCCGGATTTGTCTTCCGCATAGTAGGTAACAGTGATAGTATCCGCAAGCCCTTGTGAGTAATCGAAATTGTGCGCTAATCGATTCATTTGCTTCCCGTTTAGAGTCCAGCGCAGCACACCAGCTTCAATGGGAATGTCTTGATCTAACAGCACAATACCAGGGATCGTGACGGTGACGTGTCCGTCCTGTCCGTTCCATCCTTGCGGCAAAGATGCCTCGAAGCGTGCCTGCTGGATGCCTGCGTACCAATTATCGGGATTGATCCGGGAAAGGTCAGTGGCAATTTGGAGCACATCAGTCTTTCTGTCCCTGACGACAAAAGTGAAGCTGCTTCCATCCGGGGTGAGTGGTCCACCGCTTGGATAAGGTTGCTGCGCTGGTCCAGCGCTAGTCATGCCGTCGTGCGTCACGGTCAGAGTAACCGTCCACAGTCCAGGTTGATCCAGCACGAAATCGGCCGTGGGATCATAGAAGTAGCCGACAGTATTGGCGCGACCTTCAAATGACCGCATGGTATCGTCGGGGGCGGTAACTGTGTATTCGACCATGCTAGGAAGCGTGGGCATTATCGGTCCGGCCATTCGAAACAGGTCTCCGACTTCCAGTACCGCACCCGGGCGTACTCCTAATGGCAGAAAGAACATGTCCACCTCACGGTCGTGAATGCTGAAAAGCGGTCCTCCGGTCGGTCCGCCAGCATTGCCTTGGAAGGGTGGCATGATACGCGAACCCATTGGGTCATCATCGTCAGTCAGTACCCAACCAGAAGAATATATTGCGAACACGCCTGTCTGTGCGGCAGGGTCACGTATTACCACACCGCCGTAGAGGAACTTGAAATCGCCTGGTTGGTCACCATCTGAAGGGTGGTTGCCCGATTGCATATGATAGGCGTCACCGAAGCGCCAATAGCCACCCGGACCGTACATTTCACCTCCGACAGTTTCGCGCACGCGCACGCCGGGGCGTTGGGCGGAGGCGTATCCGTACGTCAATAGGCTGACTTCCTGCTCGGGGTGAGACTCCCATCCCCAGCTGCCACCCGTTGGGCGATCTCGTTGGGGTGTGGTCCATATCGGCAACTGACCAGCTTGCAACAGATCGTGATAGTTGTCAAACCTTGCCACCGTCCGGAGCGTACGTGCCACGAGCGGATGGTTCTCGTCAATAGCGTGCATGCTCAACACCAAATTGACCGAATCTCCCGGTCCATGGGTGACGAAATGGTCGTCGCTGGTGTTTTCAGTCACGCGACCCTTCTCTGGGCCTTCCATGCCCCACAAAATGTCGCCGGGAAAGTACGGGAGTTGCAGGTGCCCATCGGGTGGAAAATCACGCCCGAAAGCCCAGGGTGGCGATATTGTCTCCACGCTGTCGCTGCCACGTACGCCGCGCGCTTGCATAGGTCCATCCAGAGTGGCTACTACTCCACCGTAGTTCATACGTCCGGCCCATAGGGTAGCATCATCATGCATGTAGCGCGCTTCCACGCGCAGCAGGTATTCACCTGCGCTATCGAACAGGAAAGACTTACCCTCTCCGTCCCACCAGCCATCCACATTCGCCTTTCCGGCGAATTCCTGCGTAGTCACTGTATTGGCGGAATCAATATGCGTAACCGTTAGGTTAATGTCGGCAGGAACTCCGGGTAACACCTGCAACCCAATCGGGAGGCTATTTCCAATCTCAAAAGGTGTTCCAGGCAATAATAGAGTTTCAATATCTAGACTGTTGGCCACAGTCACATCATATGTCCCTGTAATTTCGAAGTTTCTTCCATGCATGTCTGCGATTTGTCCTTTTGTTCGCACGACGTAGTCTCCATCGATCGGAAACTGATACGAGAAAGTATCCCGACTCCCTAGGAGCTGAGGTATTTCGCCGATGTGTCCACCGCCGGCGGCAATCTGGTTTCCGCCCGGCAACGCTGGTGTTTTGACGCCATATCCCGCCAGCCGCGCAGGGCCGAGCACATCGATCTTGCCATCCGGACGTTCCACAGTGATCTCTAGTTCGCTTCGTGTGAAATCGAAGGTTATGAATGGCACAGCGGGAGGTGCACGGTCGGTAATTCCTAGCAGCAGCGCATACGGGTCCAGACGGTGTCGCCACGGATCACCATATGCGTCCGTGCGCGGCACTACCGGGCTGTGTTCAGTGATGATACGTGACCCAATGGCCATTCGCCCTGTGTCCTCGCGGGCCAGCACGCCGCCACGCGTGCCCTCCTGCAGCAGGTCGGCAAGAAGGGTAGTGGTGAGACGCATTGGCGCTGCCCCATCCACACTTACCGTAGTCAGTGCGATACTGTTGTCTTGTCCTAGGTCTCTGCCCCAGCGAAATAATTCATCTTTCTGTCCATCCTGCAACTGCTGCCGCACGTCATCGGGTGTATTCAACGTCAGCCAGATGGCATAAGTTCCGGCCGGCGCATCACCATTCACCTGTACCTGACAGGAATAATCTGCTATTAGGTTGCCGTTCTGCAACTGCCACGGTAGTGGTTGGAGATCACAATCCTGTGGGAAAATCGCCAGCGGATCCTTGGCAGACGAGCGCTCAATCGGTAGTCCTGTAGGGGTGAGCAGGTTTGATAGAAATTCACCGGCCGGTCCAATTTGATACCCGTTTTCATCCCCAAGTAGTTGCCCGGAATAGCTGAGCGTGGCTTGCTCTAGAGAGACGACATCAGATAATATGGTTATGCGACCTACAACGCTGAAAGCGCCTCCTGACTGCAGGTTGGTTTCCGAGAGGGTGCCCACAAACATCCATGGCGGCCCGTCATTAGAAACCCTTGCGCCCCCGGCAACCGCGTACCCGGTTACAATTTCTGAGGATGTCAATTGTGGTGTACGCAGCAATATCCCCGGGGATTGAATTTGATCCTGCTCGAAGATGTCCATGTCGTCCCAATCTTGTCGAATCACTTCTCCGGTAGAATCTTGCTTAATCATGATGTGGGTGCCGGGGAAGGATGCAATTTGTGTCTCGAATGCGCCGACCGCATCGGCGTGCACCAACATCACATCGCCCAGTTCCAGATTCGCGACCACTACCGTGGCTCCGGCGGGTACTGCCCCGGCGGCGGCAGTCAGAAGGGCTTGTCCGCTGCTTGCGTTATAGTCTATTCTGATTGCATCTGCATCCGGGGGCGATAGGGTACGCTCGTTTTCGGCAGCGGTACGGTAATTCCAACCAGCACCGGAAGTTTCTGCAGAGGTAAGCAGAGCCAAGTCCTGAACGGTTTTTTGCTGCTGCGGCGCTTCGAGTTCCTCCTCGCGTTGCTGGGATTCGTTTTCTACGTCCTGAGCTTTGGTAATCGTGTCACATACGTCATATGCATCAAAAAAACCTTCGCCGAAGCCATTATAATAACCCATCTGGTACTCGTCTTCGCCGCGGTATTCTTCATATGGATAAGCCTCATCAGATTCAAAGCCCTGTGCACAACTTGCACTTCCCTCTGCGAATCCTTCTTCATAGGCTTTTTGGTAAGCAGATTGGTAAATATCCTCTAGTCCTTCGTCTTCCGATTGATCCGTCTGGACGATAGTGGCGACTGTCGGAGTCTCTAGTGCTTCTATCGGTGGCAGTTGTGCTGTTGGATCGGAGACTGTTGCTACCGAATCGCAAGACGCTAGAAAAAATGTAAGGATCAAGATTGTCTGTGTAAGTGGTTTTCGACTCATGCTAATAATCTCCTCATTGCAGTCGATCCGTTCCTCTACCGATTCCCTAATCTGGTATCGGTGGAACTCTAGCACCGTGCGTGACAATCGTCCCTGCGGCCTGTCGGCCATCTGCAGATGTGGAGAAGAACGTAACTGTCACAGTGTCGCCAAGTCCTGTCTCTCTAGCTGCATAAGGGAAAGATCCCGGTTGTAAATCTGACGGATCCCCATAGTCAAAGTTGTTGGCCAATTTATTCAGTTCAGCAGGGACCATATTCCAGGTAATGGAATTATCGGGCAAAGCAACTGCTTCATCGACAAGAACGATACTGGGCATTGTGACGGTCACGTGCGCGCTGGTCGCTTGCCAATCTGTTGGTAGTTCTGCGATGAAGTTGGCTGCATTTACCTCCTGCGTAAACCAATCTGCTGACGTCAATTGGGACAGATCTGTCGAGATCGTAAGGTCTTGTACATCTCCATCTGTGACAACAAAGGTGAAGGTCGCACCATCAGGAGTGAGCGGACCACCTGTGGGATAAGGGGGAGCCACCGGTCCGGAGCTAGTCATACCGTCATGGGTCAGTGTCAGGGCTACTTTCCACAATCCTGGCTGATCAACGAAGAAATCGTCGGTGGGGTCATAGAAATAGCCGATAGAGTTTGCTCGGCCATCGAAGTTACGTTCCTTGCCGTCTGGGGCAGTTACCGTGTATTCCACGCGACTGGGTAGGCATGGCATTATCGGACCTGCCATGCGGAATGTGTCACCTACTTCCAGAATTGCTCCCGGGCGTACACCTAAGGGTATGATAAACATGTCTGTTTCGCGTCCATGAATGGTGAACAATGGACCCCCTGTGGGACCACCAGATGCACCTTGAAACGGGGGAGTGAAACGCACTCCCAGCGGGTCATCATCGCGTGCATGCACCCACCCTGCGCCATAAATGGAGTAAACACCTCTACGGGTTATTACGTCCCGTACAACAGCTCCGGCGTAAAAAAACTTGAACTCTCCTTGCAAATCTCCGGCACGGCCAACACCTGACTGCATATGATAGTCGTCGTCTACACTCCAGTACGTGCCAACCACATCATCACCTAGGATAACTTCTCTCACTCGTACTCCCGGTCGTTGAGCCGAGCCATACATGTAAGCCCACAAATTGATCTCATCTGGGTGGCCGCCCGGTCTTCCACTTGTCGGATCCGGAGCAGTGTTGAGTGGCATTTGTCCTGCATTGAGTAGGTCGACCAAGGTGATGTCATGAGTTTGGTCTCTCGCCTCATATTTAGACACCTGTTGCCATGCTTGCAATAAAAGTGGGTGTGTGTTGTCGAGCAACTGGATGCTGGTACGGACATTTACGGCGTCGCCAGCGAGAAATTGATCGGCCTCCATTAGTTCTAGGTCTTGTTGACCCCACAAAATGTCGCCACTGAAGTAGGGGTAATGCATCTGGGCTGGTGCAATTAAATGCTCGAGCAAATTTGACCCGATGAAGCTCCAGGGTGGCGGGATTGGCCCCTCTTGTTTCTGGAATCCTCGTCGTCCGTGCGTGATCATAGGTGCATCGGGTGTGGCCACCACGTTTCCAAAACGG
>Ga0187827_10002123_pt1 | contig 27556 bp, 20 predicted proteins | sample ETNtaG_39_FD_167969 | JGI IMG/M metagenome (GOLD analysis project Ga0187827, IMG submission 167969) | Marine microbial and viral communities from oxygen minimum zone, Eastern Pacific Ocean - ETNP2014_SV_150_PacBio MetaG (Illumina Assembly) | ecosystem: Environmental > Aquatic > Marine > Hypoxic... | reverse complement strand
GTTCTTTACGTATTCCTCGAGCAATGCGCGGCCACGAGCTCTGAGTGACGCTGCATCAATGTTTGCCAGGATGACCAGATTGTGGCTGCCGATTTTCTGCCAGGTATTTGGAAAGCCACCCAGAGAAGCACCGTACTGCCCTCTGGAGTAATACGACGAGGTCGGGAACGCTCCGCCCATCTCGGCCATGACTTCGCCGAGGTGAAAGTAATCCCACCAGAGCCCCTTTCCGATATGCAGCCGGGGAGGATTCGGTTTCGGCAGATTCCATATTTCGGGCAGCGGCAGGCCACCCTTCTTTTGGAGTACTTCCAGCTCTGTGAAAAGTCTCTCTGATGAGACCGTGATGCTGTCAACATGAATCCGTCCTTTGCCCGGCCAGTTTGACCGGACCGCAAAGAATCCCCCTTCGCCCTTCTGCGCGGTGTATGAAAACTCCTGAAAGGTATTCGGTTTCTTGAAGTCTGTGCCCTTTAGCACAATCTTGCCCCGGCCGGTGCCCGCAGAAAACACATTGCCGGCAATCGTGTTGTCGTCCACCTTCACGCGCCAGGTGACGCGGTAAATGCCCGCTGGCCGGGCATAAGAGTAAAAGGAACAAATCGTCCCACCGGGCTTGCTCTTACCGGGCACGGCAGCCTGCGCGGTGCCGTGCTTGGCGTCGGCATCTTCGACAACGATTCGCGGCCGGCCTTGCAGGTCAGGATTTGTTTGCCTGGGATGATGGACGAGTTTGACGCCTTGAGACGAAGCAAGCCCGGAAAGCATCGAAAACAGTAGGATTTTGGAGGCCAGAGTCGTTGCGTTCATTCCGTCAGTTTCCAATCGATGACAATAGAGCTCCAAAAACGAAGCTTAGGAACGGTGAACCGGATCCCTTTGCCTGTGTGATCGTATTTCAGTTTCTTCTGAGTGAGCTCGTATTCGGCGGTCAGAAACCATACGGCATCCACCTTCGCTTCGGGCGGTAGCATCACGTCGAGCGGAAAATCAGACCGCGGCTCGGGCACTTTGGCGTCATCATGGGTGAAAAGGACGCGCTCCTTTGGGGTGTTGACGAGGTGCAGAATCCACTGATTGCGTCCCCCGGGCATTTCACGCTCGTGCACGAAATCCTTCCATCGCCAGAGAAAACTCTTTGCATCGCCGATATCGATCTTCTGCTCGGGTGACTTCATCGGCTTCACGTTGAGATCCCAGAGCTGGCCGGCGAAGCGGGTCGCGAACTGGTTGTAGTTGGCAACGCTCACGGGCCGCCAGCTGTAGCAGGGATGCGTGTTGCCTGCGAGCCAGATGATGTATTGGTAAATCAGATCGTTGGGGAAACATTTATCCATGCCGATAGCAAGGAAGTGCCCGCCGAATTCACGGGCCTCTTCCTTAAAGGAAAGCAAACGGTTGGCGAAGGCTTCGTAGGATGCGCCGCCGCGGAAAGACAGACCGCCGCCGCCATACTGCCGGATGCCCTCTTCCATGATGCCGCCCTCATCGGCGCAGTGAGCTCGGAACGCTTCGGCCTTGCTCGGATCGCGGCCAGGCACGCTGGAGTTGTATCCGAACTGAAAGTTTGGCACTTCCGCATGCACGATCTTCTTCAGCTTTCTGACCAGTCTGGCATTGCCGTTCGAAATACCGTGCGAATCGTAGCGAACTGCGTCCCAGCCGAGCGTCTTATGGGTCTCGATCAGTTCTCGTCCATGGTGTTCGATGGGGCCGTCATGGCTGTGATTCATAATGGTGATTGGCCATACATGCATCGGCCAACCTTTGCGACCAGTTCCCATGGGATTGCGATTCCACCGATCGAGCCAGGCGACATTGAAGGTCGATGCATAGCCCCATTCCGGCTGCCGGCGGATGAGCTCGAAAGCCGGTGGGCCGTCTCCGCCCCAGATATTCGAATAGACAGCGCAGGAGATTCCTACTTTGTGGGCCTCCTCGTTCTGCGTTCTTGTGCCCGTTCGGCCGCCATAATAGTTGCCCTGTCCCCCCCACCAGTATTCCGTATCGGGAGTGAAATCGCCGAACTCGTCCGGGGCCCAGAAACCGGATTCCCAAAAATTCTGATAGCGTTTTTTGTTCGCCAATGCTGCGGCCCGGGCCCTTCCCTCAGTGACATGTGCTGAGAACTGAGCAGGCTTGCCGCCCGTAATCAGCACAGCCCAGAGATTGTTGTGAACGGTGAAGTATTCGCTGCGCACTGCGAGCAGGCTTTCACCGTCAGATACCTGGCAGCGTACCTCATAGCCCCATTTGGCGTTCAACGCGGGACCTGAGAGAGAAAGGTTCTGGCTGCTTGTTGCAGCGCATTCAATCTCACGAGAATCGACCGGTGTCCGTTCATCAAGATCGTGGACAAGGAATGTCTCAACGCGGAGTTTTCGAGCCTCCGGCGAGTGATTCCGGATTCCCAGAGATATCTGCGGCTTTTCTCCCGGCGAGTATCGAATCTTGTCCACTTCAAGCTTTGTGATTCCAACATCTGAGAGCTTGCTGACCGTGACCGTGTCGACTGCCAGATAAAGATATTTGAGACCGGTGATCGGCGGCTCGTCGGAGAGCTCGACCTCGATGTCATCCTCATCAAGATCGTCGGGGTCGTCGCCAGTCACGGTCACCACGGGCAACTTGGGGATGTCTTTCTTGGCGACTCTTACCTGCGCTCGCTTCTCGGGGCTCAATGATTTTCTTTCCCACGTGAGCGATACGGAGACCTTGCCTTTTCGAACGACTGAAAACCTGGCGGTGATTGGCTGATATGCGCCGGCCCGTTCGATCAGCAGGATATCGAAAGCACGAGTCGCAGAGGCCGCTCCTTCAACCTTGAGTTTGAAATGAAGCGGGGCTGCGTTCTCGTGGTTGATGACGGAGAGTTTCATCCGCGCCGTCAAGGTGTATTCGCCTGGCTCAAGCGACTGAGTCTCCAGATAGAAGGCCTCACCACTGAGCCTTGTGGCATCGGCAACGATGCATCGCTTATTCCTAGCATCGGCATCCTTTGCGAGGATGGAATTCGACAGACCGTCAGCGAGAGCAAACTCAACAGGTCTGTTCTCAGCACAGATACCGTTCAGTAGAAAAACGAGTGCGAAGCATATTCCTGAAATTAATGCCATGTCTGCACCTGCGGAAATGAAGGCTATCCAGAATCCTCAATGTCATACATCGCGACAATGTATGGATGATCCGGATCGTAATGGGTCAGAGTATCCGCGTTTTCAACTCGTCCCACTGGCCGGCAGTTAGCACCTTCCATGTCAGCGGCGCCATCACCGATGTCCTCGCGGCAGGACTGGATCTTTGAGAGCAGGCATTCAACGACGTCCGGGTGCTGATCGTGAACGTCTTCGGCTTCACCGATATCAGACGCCAGGTCATAAAGCTCCACGACTTCGTCATCCCGCCGCCGGATATGCAGCTTCCAGTTACCGGAACGCACGGCCTGGATGTCGTCCTTGTAATAGTAGAAGAAGGAATCGTGTTGCGTGGTGGCCTCCTCCTCGCCTGACATGAGAGGAAGAATACTCTTGCCGTCAATAATCCTGTCGTCCGGCACATCACTGCCGGCAAGCCCTGCAAAGGTTGGCAGAAAATCCATGGAAAGGGTCATCTCGTTGCACTCAGTACCTGCGGGAATCTTACCGGGCCAGCGCATGATACAGGGCAGACGCTGGCCACCTTCCCAGGTCGAGCCTTTGCCCCCACGCAGAGGGGCGTTGCTGCCGCCTTCGTCTCTACCGCGGCTGCCATTGTCCGAAGTGAAGACAATCAGAGTGTTCTCATCGAGGCCGAGTTCCTTGATCTCATCGAAGAGCACGCTTGCAGCCCAGTCGATGCATTCCACCGCAGCGCCGTATGAACCATTCTCCGATTGCCGTAAGAATCGCTGTGGCGCGTAAAGAGGCAGGTGCACATACATGTGTGCGAAATACAAGAAGAATGGCTGGCCCCTGTTTTCCCGAATGAACCGAACAGAACGCTCGACATAACGTTCGGTGATTGATGCCTGATCCGGCTGCTCCTGAATGACCGCGTCATCATCCATCAGGGGGAGGGGAGGATAATGCTCGCGGCCAGCCTGGCGGCCCATGTCGTTACTGTATGGAATCCCGTAGTAGTGGTCGAAACCGTGCCGCGTAGGCAGAAATTCAGGCTGATCCCCGCAATGCCATTTGCCGACAAGCATGGTGGCATATCCCTGTTCCTTCAGCAAAGACGCCACCGTCTTCTCTTCCTGATTCAACCCCACTGCCTGGCCCGGAAACAGCACCCATCGTCCCTCGAAGCTGCCGAAACCGATTCTTCTTGGATAACACCCTGTCAGCATCGCCCCCCGCGATGGCGAACAGACTGCGGATGCCTGGTAGAAATCGGTGAATCTCATCCCCTCTTCTGCCATGCGATCCAGGGCCGGTGTCTTGTTTACCTCCGAGCCGTAGCAGCCGAGGTCGCCATATCCGAGATCGTCGCAGTTAATCAGTATGATATTGGGCCGGGCGCTGGTCATTACGATGTCCTTTGTTGCCGTTTGCTCGATAGTGCCTGTCCATTACAAACAGAAGAATGAATATCCCATCTCCATCAGAATTCGCCCACCATTTCCCCCTGGACCCGGACATTGTCTTCCTCAATCACGGCTCTTTCGGCTCGTGCCCGAGGGCCGTCCTTGAAAAACAGCAGGAACTCAGGAACCGGATGGAACGCCAGCCGGTCCAATTCATGATCAGGGATCGCGAAAGTCTTTCGAATGATGCCCGAATTGCGCTGGCAGAATTCGTTGGTGCATGCCCCGATTGCCTGGTCTCTGTCCCGAATATCACCTCTGCAGCTAACGCAGTTCTGCGCTCTTTACAGTTTGAGCCGGGGGACGAACTGCTGACGACGGATCACGAATACAACGCATGCAAGAATATTCTGAATTTTGTAGCAGAGCGATCAGGCGCGAAAGTGGTCGTAGCCTCTGTTCCTTTTCCCATATCAGATCCTTCCGAAGTAATCGAAGCAGTGCTGGCCGCAGTCACGAATCGGACGCGCATTGCCTTCGTAGATCATGTCACCAGCCCTACTGGATTGGTGTTTCCAGCCAAAGAAATTGTGAGTGCTTTACAGGAAAAAGGGGTCGACACATTCATCGACGGCGCTCACGCGCCGGGCATGCTCCCACTGAATCTGGAGGACATTGGAGCGGCTTACTATGGTGGTAACTGCCATAAGTGGCTTTGCTCACCAAAGGGGGCTGGATTTCTATACGTTCGCGAAGACAGGCAGATCGGAATTCATCCTCCAACGATCAGTCATGGCTATAAAAGCGGTGCTACCGAGTATTCCGCCTTTTGTAACGAATTCTTCTGGCGCGGGACCGATGACCCCACCGCCTTCCTCTGTGTTCCGGAGTCCATAAATTACATGGGAGGTCTTCTGCCGGGCGGATGGCCTGAACTGATGAATCGAAATCACGAACTGGCACTCTTCGGGCAGGCAGAAATCTGCAACACTCTTGGAATTCCGCCACCGTGCCCACCTGAGATGGTCGGCTCCCTGGCACCAGTAAAACTGCCGGACAGCAAGGTTGAAGAACCGGTTAGTTTACTCTATGGCAGCCGGCTCCAGGATAAACTGCTGGAACCCTACAAAATTGAGGTTCCTATCATATCCTGGCCTTCACAGCCGAACAGGCTCACCCGATTATCAGCACAAATCTACAACTCCCGCGAACAGTTCATTCACTTGGCACAAGCACTAAAGCAGCTTCTGTGAAGCTGTCCTATTTCCCATTTCCCAAATTCCTTTTCTTCAAGGCATCTTTACCTGGCCAGTTACGGGGTAATTACTCTTCAAACTAAAGGAAGGCTATGAGGACATTCATTTCCACCATCATCTATGTCTCCGTGCTCAGTTCTGCTTTCGGCGACATACTCCATTTCAAGGACGGCCGAAAGCTCGAGGGGGAGGTAAAGGCAGGTGACTCCAAGATCAGCATCAAAACCAGATTTGGCTCGTTCAGTTTCAAGAAGTCGGAAATAGCGCGAATCGAAAAAAGCAAAACACCGGCTCAGGAGTACGAAGAGCGCGCTGCAAAGCTTGGAAAGGAAGATGCTGCGGGACATTACTCTCTTGCTCTCTGGTGTAAATCCAAAAGACTCCACAGAGAAATGCGGGAGGAATTGGAATTAGTGCTGATTCTCAGCCCGGACCATTCGGGAGCGCGGCGAGCACTGGGCTACAAAAAAGCAGGTGGAAAGTGGCTGAGTGCAAAAGAAGCGAAATCTCTGGAGGCCAAAAAGACGAAAACAGGCGGCGTCAGAAAAGAGACCCCAGAATCTAAGAAAGAGCCAAATTCCGAGCCAACGGAGGACGACAAGAAGAAGGCTTTCACTCTTACAAAGGATGCAATGAGGGCCGTTGATCAGCGCCACTATGACACGGCGATAGAGATGCTGAATGAAAGTCTCGAGTTAAACAGCGAACAGCCAGTTGCCCTCTATTACCGCGGCTACATCCGATATCGATTAAGGCGAATTAAGGGCGCGTTAGAGGATCTGAGTGAATGTATCCGGCAGAGTGAACGGTATTCATACGCGTATTATCAGAGGGCCATGACATACCGATTTGCCGGAGACATGGACAAGGCTGTTGCCGACTTGGAAGCCTTTCTCAAACTTCAACCCGCACACTCTCAGGCGAAGTTCTACAAAAATCTTTTTGAGAAGGTGCAGAAAGGACCAGACTGGCGGCGGACCTACACCAGAGTGACGAGACACTACAAAGTGATGACTGACGACGGGCAGCGGCTGGCCGATCTTGCAGGCATGGAGTTGGAAAGAATCTATCGCGAATATTCGTCCCAGTTCCAATTCAAAGGAGATGAGCTCAACCGCAAATTCACCGTTCGAATCTTTTCCACCAAAGAAGGTTTTTATAATTATATGGGAGAGACCACCGGCCTTTCCGGCCAGTGGGTGGCCGGTTACTACTCTCCCACTGTAAAAGAACTGGTGCTATACAATCCAAAGGATCAGCAAAGATTGATTGATGTGATTTACCATGAAGGATTCCACCAGTTTCTTGATTATTTTATTTCGTATGTCCCCTTCTGGTTTAACGAGGGACTTGCTGAGTACTTCGAGATCGGCGAGCCCGGCGGCCGCCGTTTCAAGCTTGGACAGGTACCCAAGCAGCGTGTAGCAATGCTCAAGAAGATCCTTGCCGACGGCGCGAACGTCCGCATTGGCAGACTGGTAAAGCTCTCCGCGAAAGAATTCCAGGACAGCAGCCCTTCAAGGATTGAAGGGCTCACTAAAGTGGGCATCCACTACATGGAATCGTGGGCCTTCATCCATTTCCTTATTCACTCCAACCGCGGAAAGTACAGGCGCGTCATCAAGGATTTCTATCTTGAAATGAAAAAGGGAAGAAAGGCCGAGGATGCTTTTGAAACAGTTTTCGGAAAGGCCAACTTCTCCCGCGTGGACCGAGCCTGGCGAGAATATGTGCAGTCTCTTGGTGATTGAAAGCCAGTCAGCCGCCCGCAGAGATCATGTTTCCTCAATGATCATCGTAATCGGAAAATGGTCGCTGTAACCATCCTCATCAACGCCTTTCGAAGGCCGCCCAAACCGGCGCGGGGCATTGTATCGGCCTTTCTTCATCTCTTGGGCTGTAAATACCTGAACGCTCTCATCCACGGCCTTCAATTCAGAACGTGTGAGGACCATCCCACGTGAAACCAGGAATTAATCCAGAACAGCGGGCTCGTTGTTGTGGTAATGAGTGCCGATGCCATCGGTCATGACAGGCCACATGAGATTGAAGAGCTTTGGATTCCTGGCGTAGGAGACCTTCTTCTTGAGACGCTCGCTTAATGAGTATTCGGTCATGGATCGGCTGAATGGCTCGTCGTTGAAATCTCCCATGACGAGGATGGGAACGTCGCGGCCGTGGACTTCCTGAATCCGCTCATTCCAGTAGCTCAGGGTTTCCGCTGCCAGAATTCTGTAAGGCTCGGTCTCATACTGTCCGCCCATCCGTGAAGGCCAATGGTTGCCAATGACGACCAGTAGCTTGTCGTCTTCCGTCTTGAAATTGACCTGGAAGAGGTCGCGAGTGGAAGATCGCTTCAGAATGGTGTGATGAAATTGTTCATGCGCTGTGAAATGACCGGCATCATAGATGAACGCGATATCGATTCCCCGTTTGTCTTCCGTGTCGTGGTGAGCCACATCGTAGGGCCTTCCCAGTGGCGAAAGCGCCGCTATCAGTTTTTCGAGAACAGTCCTGTTCTCGACTTCACAGACACCCAGAAGGTCGGGGCCTCTGCCATCGTTCATTTTCATGATAATGGAAGCGAGCTGTGAGAGCTTTCGATTCAACACGCTCGCATTCCAACCATTCAATTCGCGTGCGAGAGATTTCTTCAGCCATTCCGGCCTGTCCTGCGATCTTTGGATGTCGAAAAGGTTTTCCAGATTCCACCAGGCTATGAAGTGCTCAGCCATTTGATGTTCCACGGATTCACAAACGTTTGAAAAAGCCAGTTCAGGGCATTGAATGGAGGAGCATAGAGAATGCTGACCACAAAGTGAACCCAGGAATCTACTTTTGATCACCGTAAAGTTCTTTGCGACCGCCGCGGATGTTGTACAGCAGCGGCAACTCGAGATGGAATTGAAATGTCCGCAGAGCGTGAGTGGCTTCCTGGATATTCTGTGTTCAGAGCATCCGGGCCTGGAAAAGCTGAGGCCAGCGGTCCGAGTGGCCGTCAACCACGAATATGTGCAAGAAGAGGCCCTAATTCACGACGGGGATGAGGTGGCAATCATCCCACCGGTGAGTGGAGGGAGAGGATGATCGAAATTACACGAGATGAAATCGATGTAGAAGCCGTAACGAAAAGCGCGTATTCGGATGCCTCCGGAGCGGTTGTCACCTTCCTGGGCACGGCCAGGCAGGATAAAGACGGTAAGAACCTAGTCACGCTGGATTACGATGCTTATCCGGAAATGGCGGTTAAGAAGATGGAACAGGTGAGAGATGAAATCATAGAACGATGGCCGGCGGACCAGGTCAGCATTGTGCACCGATTCGGACCGGTTGGTGTGCGAGTCGTCAGCGTGGCGATTGCGATTTCATGCCCGCACCGGAAGGAGGCATTTGAGGCTTGCGAGTATGCCATCGATCGCATCAAGGAAATCGTGCCGGTCTGGAAGAAGGAGGTCTATGAAGACGGATCAGAGTGGGTTGAACAGTTGGGGAAGTGATGGATGCATCAGAGAATCGAGGACTGAATTGGACAAGATCCTGATATCCGAGCTTGAGTTTCACGCACACACCGGCATCACGGAAGCGGAACGCGAAATCGGCCAGCGGTATTCCATCGATCTCGAGATCGTCTGCGATCTGAAAAAGGCGGGCGAAGGCGATGACATGTCCGATTCTGTGGATTACGCGGCCCTTTGCGACGCGGTGACCGAACTGGGCTCAAACCAGACTTTCGTTCTTGCGGAAGCGCTGGCGGAATCCATCGCTCGAAGCATTCTCGAGCAATTTGATTTGGTTGAGGAAGTAATGGTGCGCGCCAAGAAGCTTCATCCGCCCGTGCCGGCGATAAAGAACTATTTCGCGGTGGAGATCCGGCGTAATCGCGATGATGTGGTGAAGGTGTCGGGCTTCGGCGAGTAGCCAACCGGCTCATGCCTTCACTCCGGCCTGGAGGCCAGAGCTACGATGCGGTGAGTGCCGGCTCATCTACAAACTCTTCGGTTTGTTCCAGGATCTGCTCAACCACTTTGTCTGTGCTGATGCCAGCAGACTGCCCTTCAAAACTGAAGGTCAGCCGATGCCGTAATGAGGGGATGGCGACACTGCGAATATCCTCGCAAGCGAGGTTGAAACGGCCGTTCAGGAGCGCACGAATCTTGCCGCCAAGGATGAGTGCCTGAAGACCGCGGGGGCTGCTGCCTTGCTTGACGTAATCATTGACGAGATCGGTCGCGAATTCTGAGTCCGGGTCAGTCGCTAAAACTAATCGGACCGCATAGCGCTCTACATGGGGGGCGACCGGCACGTCACGAACAAGGCGCTGAAGTTCGAGAATCTCTTCCCGGGTCATGACTTGGTCAAGGGTTGGCGTTTCCACCGCGGTGGTTCGCCGGCTGATCTCCATCAATTCGTCTGCGCCGGGGTAGTGGACGATGAGCTTGAACATAAATTTATCCAGCGCGGCCTTTGGCAGCGGATACGTTCCTATTTGCTCGACGGGATTCTGCGTGGCCAGAACGAAGAATGGCTCATCCAGAATGTGCGTTACGCCGCCGACGGTGATTTCGTGTTCTTCCATGGCTTCGAGGAGCGCTGATTGTGTTTTCGGCGTGGCTCTATTGATTTCGTCGGCCAGCATCAGGTTGGTGAAGATCGGGCCGCGGCGGAATTCCATATGCCGCTGCCCGCCATCGTCTTCGACGACGATGTTGGTGCCCACAATGTCCGCGGGCATCAGGTCAGGGGTGAACTGCACTCGAACAAAACCCAACTGGAGGATCTGCGACAGCACCCGCACGAGCATGGTCTTGCCCAGACCGGGCACACCTTCGAGCAAGGCATTGCTTCGGGAGAGAAGGCAGATCAGCACGTTTTCGACAGTGTCTTCGTAGCCGACGATCATCTTGTGCGTTTCAACGCGCAGCTTCTCAAACTGCGATCGAAAATGCTCGAGCTGCTGACGGATGTCATCTGGTGTAGACATGGGGTGTAAAGCTCCCTTGTTGCTGTTTCAAAACCATACTCGACGGTGATAGAGGCTGTTCTCAGCGATCAGCAGGCCCAGGGCAATGACTGCCAGCGCGGGCCAGTATCTTCGGACTTCTATGGATTTCCTTTCCTCCATTTTCTCGACTGCCTTACCGGCCACGCGGACCTCAGCCGGCTTTTTGAGTGACGATTCCTCTGAATCCTTGAGGTGAACGGTGAAGGCGCCAGACTGGTCAAATGTCTCGTAACGGTAAATGCCTGACTGGAATGTATCGAGGAAAACCACCGAGCCATCGGGCTGGACTTCGTGGGCGGATTTTGTGCCGTCCGGCAGAGCCAGCTCCACTACCTTTGTGTCGGGCTCGTCAATTTCCACGCGCCAGGTCTCGCCCGGCTGGATTGGCTCGGGATCGGGGGCGCGCTCCTTCATCCACAACAGGGCATTCGAAACCAGCATCGGCAGGGCCACACGAAACGGAAGGTCAGAATCGCTGGGATCGAGTCCGATAAAGGCCATCTGACGTTCGGGGCTTTCGCCGGCAATGATGAGCGGGCCGGACGCGGTCTCGGCCAGAGTCTCGGCCCAGCCGGGGACGGTAAAGCCCTGCGACTTGGCGATCAGAAGATTCGAGAGGGAAAGGTAATTCATCAGCGGGTGATGGCGATTCCAGGTGCGCATCATTGGATTCTCAAATTCCTTTTGAACTTTCACGGGAATCGCTTTGGCCGTCGTGTTCACAAAAATCACGTCCTTCGGGGGAAGCTCGCCGGGAAGATCGGTGATGTTGTAAAAGAGAAAAATGTCGGCCGCGTAATCGGGAGAATAATTCGAAGGCTTCTGACTGTACGCCAACGCGTTCGAGTTCGCGGAAAGGGCCGAATGCAGAAATCCGACATTTTCATCGGAGTAAATCAAGACCTTCGGACGCAACGGCGAAGGCACGACGTCAGAAGCTGCATTGTCGATATCCAGTTCGTCCGGGAAGGGAATTTCGTCCGAGCCGGAGACGGCCAGACGGCCGATGAGCACACCACCGACTCGAAGCGTCTGAGATAGCACTTCCATCTTCGATTCACCAGGGCCGAGCGAAATCGGGTGAGTATCGACGAGAAGATCGTCGAGGTAAAGATCGAGATCCAGGTCGACTTTCTCGTCGGCGAAGTTCTGGACCTCCGCGATGATCTGGAAATCCCGATCACTATGGAAAGTAGTGCGTGCTCTGAAATTGGTGATGGCAACATTTCCCTTCAGGCCTTCCGGCCGTTTGGGAGGCGTGGGCTGGTAAAGACGCCAGTTGGTATCTTCCGGGAGGTCGCTCCATTGTTCGACGTTGAAGTTATCCGCGTCTGTCAGCAGGTAGCAGATTGGGGAAGAGGCGGTGGGCAGGATTTCCCTCAAAAGGCGAGAGGCGTCGTCCCAGTTTGTGCCGGTGTCCAGGGCGTGGATGCCTTCCAGTGTCTCTTCGAGGAGTTGGATGTCCGATTCAAAGTTTCTGGCGATCTGTGCGAACTGGCCAACGGTGATGATCATCATGCGCTGGCCGATCTGAAGCGAATTGACGAGTTCCCGTGCTTTCTCCTTTGCTTTGTCGAAACGCCGTTCAGTAATGACGGTGACGCCTTCATTCTGTTCGGCCTTGGTCGCTGACTTCATGCTGGCGGAGATATCGAGCACGACGATATGGTCGTGCCGTTCGTCATCTTCAGCGGATGTGGTATAGGGACGGCCGGCATTAAAGGATGTGGCGAGGAACGCGAGCGCGATGGCAAGGAAGGAGAGTAATGTCCGGAGCTTGCGCCTCTCGCGCCGGGTGAACTGCTGCATCAATGCAACGATAAGCGTGGAAGGCATGAGCTGTCTTCGCCGCGGCATACGGAGCAGGTAAGCGATGATTATGAGCAGTCCGGCGAGGATGGCCCAAAGCGCGGCGGGTTGGAGAAAATTCATAGTTGTTCGGTTCTCTGTTGGCTGCAGCCTTCGGCAACAGTCAGATTGGTAGGGCGGAAGCCTGCGATGCTGGACTCTCCTGAGCCTAGAGCTCTAGAGTCGGAGACTCCAGCTACGACGACTTCGCCGCTTTGACGGGCGGGATGCCCACCGCGCATAAAACCTTTCTCAGAAGTTCAATCGAAACCATGTGGACACCAAATCTGGATTATCCCTCAGGATTTCCAGCCTTCTTCTCTTCTTCCTTCTTCGGTTCAATAGATCGGAAGTAACGTCTCAGATACTGCCGGGTACCCAGAGACAGATTGCCCTGGTAAAGCATGCTCTGAAAGGCGCGATTGTAATTGGCGTAGACCTCACGATAGCTTTCTGTTTTCCGTGTTGAATCGGCCGCGGCGGTAAAAATCATTTTGCGGATGTCTTTCTTTTCTGCGGCCTTCACCAGATCTTCATAGCTGGCGACGACTCGGGCCTTCTTCTTTGTGGTTGTAGCTCCATCACCTTCTTCGGCGATTTCGCCTTCATCAACTACCCATTTGGATACCTCCTCGTCTTTCTTTTCTTCTTCCGCGACCTTCTTCATCTCTATTGCAATTTCTTCCTGCTGGCGACGGCGCTCTTCCTGGACTTCCATGACCTCGATTTCCTGCGCCTTCAAGGTCTCACCGGTCTTTTCATCGACGACAGCGAGCTCGGTGTGCTGCTGTTCGATTTCTTCGATCTGTTTCTGAACGAGCATCCGGCCTGCGACCGCGTCTTTCATCTCCTTGAGTTGTTCGAGCATGCCTTTCAACGCGTCGCTGCTGTTTTCCATATCCTCGAGGCCCTCAATCTCCCGGGAGAAACGGGCGAGCATTTCTTTGCGAGAGATGCTCTTGTCCTCGAGCTGCAGCGTCTCGATCATCTGGCGAATCTGCTCGAAGCGGTGTTTCTCGTCTTCCGTAAGCTCAATGCCTTCGAGCAGAAAGCTGTCATCGAGCATCTTTGCCTGCCGGCGGAGCTCGCGCCGGGTTTCATCCTGAAGTTTAGGCTTGCCATCGATGACACCGGTCTCTGCTGACATCCAGAGCGCCAAAATGGAAACGACAACCGCCCCGAGGAATTTGCCAGCACTCGGCTGCGGGAGCGCCTCACGATACGAAGAGCTTTCGAATGCCTGCCCCGCGTCTTCAAGAACGAGAGCCACCATGGGGTCCGTTCCCGAGCGCTCCTGGAGTGCAAAAGCGGTTGAGAGCCGGTCGCCGAGCTCGAGCTCGTCATCAAAGTGTTTTGCCAGGCCGTAAACGGAGAGGGCGCCCGTTCCAAGGGTGAGCAACGCAAGAATGCCGCCTCCAAAGACGATCAGAATCTTCAGAGTCTTCGAATTCCAAAACCCTGACATTTCTGAGGTCTGGGCGAACAGGGACACAAGCAGCGCTGCCACGGCCCCCCAGAAAAGACCGGGAATAAGCTGCTGGCAAAGCAGACGCCGAGCGTAGCGACCATGAATTTCTTGAAGGTTTTGTTGGATGTTCGCGCTGTCAGCCATGGTTTACTCCTTACTCCGTAATGATGCCCAGGCTGCGGAGTTCGCCAAGCAGCACACGTTCCAGGCTCTGGTCCGGTGAAATTCGCACGTAATTGCCGTGACACATTTTGATGGCCGCCTCGGTCTGATTGAGGAAGCGCCTCAGGCTTTCCTGGTATTGTTGCGCGGTATCGCCTCGCGCAGTGAGCGGGATGATTTCGTCTGTTTCGGAATCGACGATGTCCATTTCGCCTGAAAACCTGGGATTCAATTCATCTTGTGCGAGGAGGTGAATGCCGCAGATGTCGTAACCCATATAGACCAGTGGCTGCAGCATGTCCTGAAGGCGGCCCTCAACGAGAAAATCGGAAATGATGAAAAGCAGGCCCGGCTGGCGGCGATGAAATGCGAAAGCTCTGAGAGTGTCATCCAGATGGGTCTCTCCATCCGCCTCCAGCTTGCCACAAAAATCAAATACCTGCCCCGGCGAGAGATTTCGATCCGTAGAACTAATCTCATCAGTCACGCGGTCGGCCATGGCCGATATGGAAATGCTGTCTTCATTTACAAGGGCGATGTAGGCAATGGCCGCGGCAAGGGACGCGGCAAACTGGAGTTTGCCAGGTTCGCCGAATCCCATGGATGCACTCGTGTCAACGAGGATTGAGACATGAAGGTTTTGTTCAGTCTCAAAGGTCTTGATGATGAAGTCATCGTGTCGTGCGAAGACGTTCCAGTCGATGGCCCGAAAATCATCACCGGGCGTGTATTCACGATGCTCGGCAAACTCCATCCCACCGCCGCGGGTACGACTCTTTCTCGACCCGGATTGTCCGCCCTGGTAGAGACGACGCGAGACGATCTGCAGACCCTCGATCTTTTTGAGGAGCGAGGGTTCGATGAGGAGACCGGCGGTGGTGGGCATGGATGGGTGTGGAGGGAGGGTAACCTTACTTTCAATCTTGCTTCTTAAGCCCTACTTTCTTTCTTGGTAGCCATCAGGACTTTGAGCTGTCGCTGTTGCCGAATTCTGCATACTTTTAGTCAAGAGCTCGCCCCGCTGAACAGTTTCTTTCAAGAAAGTGTGATTAAAAGCATATTAATACTGAGGAAAGACACGGTCACGCGGCACGGATTTCCTGCAGAACTTCTCCAATAATCTCCTGTGAGCTTACTCCTTCGGCCTGTCCTTCAAAATTCAGGAGCAGACGGTGGTTTAATGCCTGGCTTGCGACCTGATCGATGTGTTGCGGCTCTAATGCAGATTTACCGTCAAGCAGGGCGCGGACTTTTCCGCCGAGGACAAGCGCCTGGACCCCGCGGGGGCTGCTTCCGTAGCGGACGAACTTCTTCGCTGTTGCTGAGCCCTCCTGGCTGTCGGGATGAGTGCCCATGACGATATTCACCGCATGACGCTCGCTGGCTTCGGGAACTTCAACTTCTCGAACGGTCGTCATCAATTCCGCTGCCTTTTCACCCGCGAGGGCATGCTGCAATTCGGTCTTGTGGCCGCCGGTAGTTCGTTGGCCGATGGTCTGAAGAGTGTCAAGATCCGGCTTCGGCAGATTGAGCTTGAAGAAGAACCGGTCGAGCTGTGCTTCAGGCAGATGGTATGTGCCCTCGCTTTCCTCTTCCTGGCTCATGGTGGCGATGACAAAGTACGGATGGTCAAGCTCGTACGAAGTGCCTCCGACAGAAACCATCCTCTCCTGCATAGCCTCAAGCAGCGCGGACTGTGTCTTTGGTGTGGCTCGGGTGATCTCGTCCGCAAGGAGAATATTGGTGAAGACGGGGCCGCGCTGGAAATCAAAGTAACGCTTTCCATCTTCCGTTTCAGAGACGATGGTCGTGCCGATGATATCGGAGGGCATCAGGTCGGGCGTAAACTGAATACGCTTGTGGTCGAGCTCGAGAACCTCAGACAGAGTGCGCGCAATGAGCGTTTTGCCAAGACCGGGCGCGCTTTCGAGCAGACAGTTTCCGCCGGCAAAGAAGCAGGTGAGGACATCATCGACGATGTTCTCATACCCGACGATGGATTTCGTCATCTCATCGCGGATGGCAGCAAACGCATCTTGAAACTCCTGGGCTTTTGAGTTTGACACTTGGGACATGGTTGATGGTCGATGGTTGAAAGGAAGAGGCCACAGGTTACATGGAATTGACTGAGATGTTAAGCCCGCATCTCAACATCTCAACATCTCAACATATCTTCGAATCGGAACGCGGTGAGCCCGCGCAGAGCCTCTGGTAGAATCCGTGTTCCACCCGACTTGGCCTCCAATTCCAGCCCGCCTTATCAGATTGAGAATGTGGCGCGGGCGTGACCGATTTCTACTTACCGGAGGCATTTTGAATTCTGTCATATCAGTATCTGCCCTGGTGCTTGGAATCTCTTCGCTTGGTTTTGCCGAGAGCGTACCCGGTGTCCGTCGAATTGAAATCGGCCAGTACAAGCCGGGGCGGCAGCCGGCCTCGCTGGATGAGTACGTTCGGCTGACCGAGGTGCAGGCTGCGTTCAAGCTGACGGTAACGGCTGACCCGGTCAGCGGTATTCATCGCGTTCGCGGACCAAAAGTCAATGCGGTGCTCTGCCCGGGAATGACCCGTTTTAAGTTCAACAGCTCGTTCGAGGAATTTGAGATTCCGGTCGTACTATTGAACGGGCAGGTCATGGTACCGACAGATTTCGCCTCTCTGCTCCAACGGCAATCTCCTCTTCCTTCGGTACCCGTGAAGCCCACGCCGCCGCGCACTGTGGTGCAGAAGCTCGATGTAAAAAAATTCCAGCCACGGACCATCATGCTCGACGCAGGGCACGGCGGCAAAGATCCAGGTGCGAGCGGGCCGACCGGGCTGATGGAAAAGAACGTCGCGCTCGATGTGACTTTGAAGCTTATGAAGCTGTTGCGGGTCAAAGGACACAAGGTTTTCCTCACTCGCTCGTCGGATAAATATCCCACGCTCGAACAACGTACCGACCTTGCCCGGAGCGTTCAGCCGCATCTCTTTTTGAGCATCCATGCCAATGCCGCAGCCAACACAACGGTCACGGGAATCGAGACTTTTTTTGGCGAAAAGCCGATGTCACTCGGCTCTGGCACATCAGCAGGGCCTCGTACTGGAGATCTGAATAAACGCACCGATGAGAAAGACAAACCACCATCCAAGTGGACTCGTGACTTTGTGTACAAGCTCTATTTCAATGAGTTTCACTCGGAGAGCCAGCGGCTGGCTTACTGTATTCAGAATGCCTTGATGGAGGCCATACCGACAGAGAAGAACCGCGGCGTTAAGCAGCGCCGTTTCTTTGTGGTGCGATGGTCGCAGTCGCCAAGTGCTCTGGTCGAGCTCGGATTCCTTTCCAATGCTGGCACGGAGCGGAAGATGAAAACCGCGGCATACCGGCAGAAGCTGGTCCAGGCGCTGTATGAAGGGCTGATGGATTATCTGTATTGATGGGGGAGTTCGCAGGCACCTTAGGCTACTCCAAAGCTGAAGCCGCTCCCCGTTCGCTCATTCCTTTTTCTCAAACACCGCGCCGAAGAGGTAGCAATGATTGCTGCCGACTGTGTCGAATGCGGTGTTGCCGGCGCCTTCGTTGAAGTTCAGCAGTAAGCTCGTCTTGTCATCCTTCTCCGTCGCCGGTGAGGGCACAAAGGTATTTTCATAGCGAGCGATATTCGAAAAGCGGACATCGTCTATCAGAACTCTGGAGCTCTTCCCGGTGCCGTAGCCAAATACAATTGGAGCGGAACGAGATTCAAAAACGCGAACCGGGAAACGCCCCTTCGCGGCTTTCTTGGCCACTCTAGGCAGGAACAGTCTGCGTCCATCAAGGTGGATCACGCCATGCTCGCCGTCGTAGCTGACAGCCAGATGCCTCCAGCCGGCAGCTACCTCAACGAGCTCATGATCCTTCGTCGTGCCCAATTGAAAAGTGATGGTCGTTTCCTTTCCCGACACGGGCACTGCGCCCAGGAGCAGCCTTTCCTCATCGACTCCGAGTGAGAGCAGATTGGCCGGGCCGTCTCCCGCCCGAAGTTTAAAACGGAGCTCGACCGTAAACGGCGGCTTCACTAGGGACGGCTTCGCCTGTGAGATAATCGCGTAGCTCCTTTTCCCATCGAAGGAGAGCGCATAGTCGTTCTTGAGCATGTTATTCTTAGCTTTGAGCCTTGATCTCAGAGTTGCCTTTTCGAGGGCGAGCCAATCGGGTGGAAGCTCGGTCCAGATGCGGACCCTGGAGTAACGCGTCTCGTGGTTTCCCCAACCGAACAATCCCAGGCGAAGCCGGGAGCCCAGCCTCGGGTCGCTCCATTCTTTTCGCAGTGGCTGGATGAGCCGCACTCTGAGCTTCTCCTGATCCCTGTGACGAAGCTCCACCTTCCGGCCATCCCCTGTGACCTCAATGTTGTACGTTGTGCGTTCGCTTATCTGATACGACTGGCTCTCGAGATCGGGCTTTTGCTTTGTACGGATCGCTGCCTTGGTTCCGCCGGAATGCCCCAGACCGCAGATAAAGCCCGTTCCACGATCCGCGAACAAGCCGTTGCCGCCAAGGACGCAGCTCAAATAGCTGAGCCCCCTGGCCGCATAATTGAATCTGATTTTGCGGGTGTGCGGATGCCTCCACCAGATGACTTCGCGCTGGCTCCCTTCGAGGCGCGTCAACCCCTTCGGCCCCGTCCGCCAGCGTCCGCTGGTGATGATCCAGTCTTCGAGTTGCGATGGGTGGGTGAAGTCATACGAGACCTCAATCATGTTGCCTTCAAGCTTCTCGACCTGGCCTCTGAAGAATAATTTCGGATCGACCGTTTCCGTCGCAGCTTTGATTCCAAGCTCTGCGATGCCCCGTTTGTTCTTAATGACGACGTTCGTTTTCGGGTATTGCTTTCGCAGTTGCTGCAGCAGGTCAACGACCGATTTCCAGTCCTTGGCCACACTGGCGGCAGCGACCTGTTTCAAGAGAGCGCCTGCTTCCTGTTCGTGCTGAATTTGCTCAGGAGTCGGGCCTGCGGGAGTCTCTGGCTTTTTTTTCGGCGGCTTGACGGGGATGGGCGGGGTCACCGCGACCATCTTTGGCGGAGGCTTCACTTCGGCGGGTGTTTCTTTTTTCGGTTCCTCGATCTTCTTCGGATCTTCTTCCGGGGCGGCCGGATTGGCAGCATTCAGCAGGGAATCACGAAAGCTGTTGAGCTCCTGATGGAGCTCTGCCGGCAGTTGGCTCTTCTGTTTCGCAATGGCCACGAAGACTTCCGATTTCTTTCCGCTGGCATTCGCGTCCTTCCATTGGGCCTTTTTCGATTGCAGGAACTTGCCCGCCGCAGCAAGCACTTCGGATTGCAGGTCATCCCGTTCGCTGGTGGAGATCTCCGCCTTTGGATTTCTGATGGCCTTTAACGCGGCGACGAAATCATCTTTGCCCAGCAGCAGGGCAACGGCCTTCCGAAGCTTTTGAAACTCAGAAGGCGGCTGGGGGACGGAGATCGTAGTAGTTGGCTCCGGCCTGACGCTGGTGGAGGTCGGAGGAGCAGAGGTGGTCAGCGGGAGCTTGCCGATGCTCGGGCCGTCTTCACCGGATTTCATCATGCGGAACGAAGCGAACACCAGCAGCCCGGCAAGCACGAGGCCCGCGGCCGCGCTCAGCAGCAGTGCCGTGGGCGTACTCGCTTTCGGTTTCTTGCCGACAATGCCAGGCTCTTCGGCAGACACTCGGCCCTCTTCCATTAAGAGGCGAATATCTGCAATTAGCTGCGTCGGAGTCTGGTAACGGTCGTCCGGCGATCTGCGGGTCATGCGCTCGATAATCTTGCTGATGCCTTCCGAAAGGTCCGGCCGTTTGTCCCTGACATCCGGAAACGCTTTCTCAAAAATCATGGCCGCCGTTGCCGTGGTGGTCTCTCCTCGAAAGGGCACTTCGCCGGTCAAGATGTAGTAGAGCGTCACGCCGAGCGAGTACATGTCCGCGCGGGAATCGACGTGCTTTGCGCCGCGGAGCTGTTCGGGCGCGGCATAAAGTACCGTGCCGAGGAGCTGGCCGTCCTGGGTGAGTTCCTGGTTGTCGTCATCGTATTTTGAAAGGCCGAAATCAAGAATCTTGACCACGCCATCGCTGCGCAGGACGAGATTGCGGGGCTTGATATCGCGATGCACAAAGCCCTTGCCATGCGCGTATTCGAGCGCGTCCGCAATCTGTTCGATCCAGCCGAGGGCCTTCTTTTCGGCTAACTTTCTGTTCTTCTTGGCGTATGCCTTGAGCGTGATGCCGTCGACGTATTCCATTTCCAGATAAAACTGGCCGTCGATGTTTCCGAATTCGAGGCCCTTCACGATGTTCGGATGTTCCATCATGAACAGGGCCCGGCGTTCGCGTCCGAGCCGCTCGATGATTTCCTGCTTTGCGGAAACTTCTTTGTGCAGAATCTTGAGCGCCACCAGGTTTTGAATATCCCCCTTGTTCGCGAGGTAGACATTCGCCATGCCGCCCGTTCCGAGATGTGCGACAAGCTCGTAATTGCCAAAGGTCGCTTTCTTTCTGCTCTCGCCGGATTCGACGGACTGCTCGACCCACGCGGCGCGGCCGGGGCTGAGATAGCCGAATTGCATCAAAAGCTCTTTCACAGAAACGGGCTCACCCTCAGCGGCCATCTCCTGCGCGGTTCGGAGACACTCTTCCACCTTGTTCTGCGAAACGAGCTTGCTCTTGATGACAAGCTGTGCGAATTGGCTGTCCGAGTAAGTCACAGTTTGAGAGAGGTCGTGCAGTGAAGGGGGAACTGCAATTATGCCGGGCGCGAACCTGGAGGCGAATGAATGCCCCTGGAATTCATGAATAAAGCAGTCGCACGGCCCGGGTGAATATCGGCACGATAAGGAGGTGCGCGAAATTCCATGCAATGATGAGCCCGATGATCGTCAGAAATGGGGACCGCATCAGGGTCTCCGTGTATCGTTCGGCTGCCTCTTCAGGCAGGAAAAGCACGAGGATGGCACTTCCGTCCAGCGGCGGCAGTGGAAGGAGATTGAAAATGAACAGGATTAGATTGAGTGAGAACATCACACTCAACAGGAGCCCGGCCGATGCGGCCATGCCGGCGTTGCCGGTCACTACCGTAGCCAGCCACAGTCTGTTAGGCGGTACGAAGAAACCAGTGCTCAGGCCCACTTTCAGCAGGAAGAATGCAAAAGCCGCAATCATCAGGTTTGAAGCCGGCCCCGCGGCTGCCATCCAGGCAGCCCGCTTGGGATGGCGCAGGGCCCAGTGAGGATCATATGGCGCGCTCGCCCAACCCATCATGAACTGACCTTGCTGCAGAACATACGAAATGATCGGGAACCAAATGGTGCCGAACGGCTCGCGCCGCAGATGCGGCCTGGGATCGAGCGATACCTGGCCGCCTTCGTACGCGGTTGGATCTCCCAGCCGGTACGCTGCCCACGCATGCGCGGCCTCATGCAGCGTGACCGCAAGGAGGAGATTGATGTACCAGACTAACCCGTGGGTGATGAATTCCATTGGTTCAGGATAAGGGATTCAGGGGGCAGGATGCTGGATGCTGGTTTCAGCGGGATACAAGATTCAGCAGGATGCAGGATTCAACTGGATTCAGGATTTTTGAATCCTGTTGAATCCTGATTCTTGATTCCGTTGGAATGCTACCGAGTCGGATGAAAACCGTAAAACAGTTAGGCTTGGCAGCCGCCCTTTGGTGACCCCCTGAAGGGAAAGTAGAATCCCGCCTCACATGAAAAAAGGCTTCATCTCAATTCGTCCGGATGAATTTGCAGACCTCGTTCACGAAGAATGTCCAGACCTGGATAGATCTGAGATCGTCGAACACATCCTCCACGCCAGAAACGAATACAAAAAAGGTAAACGCTGCGACTGCGGCGAAGAGCTCTGGGTCGCCGGCGCCGCTCTGGCAGGGCTCGCCTGTTTTAAATGCATTACAGGACAGGATGTGCCTGACGAAGATTTCGAGATTGAAGGATGCTGCGAGAGTAATGAGAAAGTAATAAGTAATGAGTAATGAGTAAGGGGCCCGTTGTTGTTTAGACTACGGAAGTTGATTCAAAGTATGGGACGCTGTGAAGAATGAGAAGTCTATCGGCAGTTTGAAACCGGCATTGGTACACCAGCGTCCCTTACTCATTACTCATTACGTATTACTCATTACGAAGCAAATGTCCGAAGAACTGGAAAACTCCAAAGAACAAGAAAACTCCAGAGACCGATCGCTGAAAGACTACGCTGTTATCACTGCAAAAGGTTTCTGCATGGGCGCGGCCGATATCGTGCCAGGTGTCTCCGGTGGGACGATGGCGTTCATCCTCGGCATCTATCAGGAACTCATCAACGCAGTTCGATCTGTCGACACTCAGCTCATTAAGTCGGTCCTGACATTTCGCTTTAAGGAAGTCTCTGAAAGATTTCCGTGGCGGTTTGTGGGTGCGCTGCTCTGCGGGCTCTTATTCGCGGTGCTGCTGCTTTCTCATTTCCTTAAGCACCAACTGGACGTGAATCCGGGAAAGGTGCTGGGTTTCTTTTTCGGACTGGTGCTGGCCTCCATCGTGACCGTTGCCCGGCGAGGCAAGCCGTGGAATCCCGGACGGATGGGATTGGCTGCCGCTGCCGCTGCCGCCTCCTACCTGCTGGTTGGGCTCGTGCCGGTCGAGACGCCCGACGCTCTCTGGTTCGTTTTTCTTTGTGGTGTGATTGCATTCTGCGCGCTCATCCTGCCTGGCATTTCAGGTTCGTTCATGCTACTGCTGCTGGGCAAGTATCAATTCATCCTCGGCAACGTGAACGGCCTCATATCGGCCATGAAGGCAGTCGATGCGAGCGCGGTCATCCACCACGCGCTGCCACTCACCGTGCTTGCCCTGGGCGGGGTCATCGGCGTGATGTCCATCTGCCGTCTTCTGAGTTGGCTGCTGAAGGAGCATTACCTGCCAACCCTCGCCGTGCTTACAGGTTTGATGATCGGCTCGTTAAGAAAAGTCTGGCCGTGGAAGACCAATTTTTTCAAGAGCTCGGAGATGAACATTCTGCCGAAAGAGCTTGATGGCGATTTCGGGAAGACTGTTGGACTCATCCTGGCAGGGCTTGCGATCGTCCTTGTCATTGAGTGGTTGGCGAGGGAGAGGAAGGGGGAAGGATGATGGGAATGGCACGATGGTTGGAGCCGTGCATCCTGAATCCGATGCGTCCTGAATCCATGTCAATTGTGGCGATACGCCTCCGGGTGGGCCTAAGCCAACTCTCCCTTCAGCCCAACAATCGCCTCCGCCAAACCCTCTGCTGACTGAAATCGTTCTTCCGGCCTCTTGGCAAGCAGTTGCATCACGAACTCCTGGAGTCTCGAAGCTATTTTCAGTTTTTTGGGGAAAGGTGCAGGGGACACTTTTGCGATGCGCTTGAGCATGACGAGTGGCGGGCCGTTCTCGAACGGCAGGCGACTCGTCAACATCTCATACAGGATCACTCCAAATGAGTAGACATCCGAAGCCTGGGTGGCCTCTTCGCCCTTGGCCTGTTCGGGTGACATGTATGCATACGTGCCGAGCAACTGGCCGGTCTCTGTCATGCGATTGTCGGTCAGGTGCGAGGCCACAGCGATGCCAAAATCAGCGATGTGGATCTCGCCGGTCTTGTCAAGAAGGATGTTCGCCGGTTTGAGGTCTCGGTGGATGATGCCGACCTCGTGCGCCGCGTTGAGGCCCTGTGCGACCTGCCGCGCCATTTCCAGGGACCGCGGCACCGGTATCGGGCGACCTTCTTCAATGAGATCTTTGAGGCGCGGGCCTTCGATATATTCCATGGTGAAATACAGGTCCTTTCCGCCCTTTCTCTTCGCCACTCCGAACTCATAGAAGTCGACCACATTCGGATGGCGTATCCGCTGAGCGAACTCCGCCTCCTGTCGAAAGCGATCGATCACGATTCCGCTTTCTCCAAATTCAGGTTTCAGAAGTTTCAAGGCGACGAGTCTTCCACTTCGTTGATCCTCGGCCATGTAGACCATGGCAAAACTTCCCGCGCCCTTGAGTTCGAAAAGATGGTAGTGGCCTATATCTCTTCGCTGGAATTCCGGAAGCGGGCCGACCGGGCCTTCCGTCGGCACAGGTGTGACGGAGGCAGTTGAAGCATTGGGGTCAGACAGCACTTCGAGCAATGAAGAGATCTCATTCTTCACATGCATGGCCGAAGCGTCACGTTTGTGTGGCTCGAGCGAAAGCAGGTGCACAATGATCTGATCGATCGCTTTTGGCAGGCGGGGATCGATTTCTGTCGGGTAGGCGATCATCCGGCGCGCACGGATCTGCTCCTTCACCTCTTCAGGCGTCTCGCCATCAAAGGGGTAATGCCCGGTGAAAAGGTAATAGGCGGTAACACCCAGGCTCCAGAGATCCGTTTTAAAATCCACATCTCGGTCCTCGATCTCTTCCGGGGACATGAACCGCACCCGGCCGATGCTGCCATCCTGCCCGGGCAGCATCTCGGCCAGGCCGACCATGGCCATGCCAAAATCGATAATGATGGGCCTGCCGCTTGGCTCGATAATAATGTTGTGAGGTTTGATGTTGTGGTGAACGACGCTTTTGGCATGTGCAAAGGCCATCGCGTCAGTAAGCGTTTCCAGGAGCCTGAGGCCCTCCCGTGGCGGGTACGGGCCCTTCTTTTCGACGAGTTCGCTGAGTTTCTGGCCCTCGATGAAATCAGTCACAAGAAAAAGGAGATCTTCGTGCACCACGAGATCATGTATCGGCGCAATGCCGGGATGATTCAGCATGGCGCCGGACTGCGCCTTGTCATGAAAGATGCTCACCACAAGCGGTTCGTTTCGAAATTCGGCGTTGAGCACTTTGAGCGCCACCGGCTTGCCAAGGTTCGTATTAGTCGCTCTGAATGCAGTGGAGATACTGCCTCTGCCGATCTCTTCATGAATCCGGTATTTTCCAAGTGACTGACCTGCGAGGTCCATGGTTCTTTTCAGAGAAGGGCGTGGCCGCGGCAAAAGTTCAGGCATGTCTTCCGTTTTCAGAAGTTGCTGATCCAACTGAGTCATCCGATACACACTCGATGAATGCCCAAACGGTCTCGTTATATGACACTACTTGTGGAAAAGAGCAAGACTTCTCTTGAACAAATTTCGCATCAGTTTCTTAGAGCGGATCCCAAAGATGAATAAAATCCGGCCTTTTGCTTTTGCCCCATTCCCAAAAGACCTTCAGCTATGCAATTTTCGAGGGAACAGAAACTCCACTTCATTGAAGAGGGATACGTCGTCGCACGCGGTGTCGTGCCTCAACTGATGATCAACGAAGCCCTGCGCGCCATCAATAACCATCTGGGCGATGAGGGCATGAATCCTGACGACCTGCCGATCATGCGCTCGCAGACTTATTGCAGACCGGTTACCACCTCAATCCCCGTCACCGACCTGGCCAACCGCACCCCGCTGCATCCCCTCGCCGAATCGCTCATTGGTGAAGGAAATCTCGGAGAACAGGGCTACGGCCAGATCGGGCTGAGATTTCCCAGCCCGATCGCTACTTCGCCCGGCGAACCGCGAGGGCACCTCGATGGGATCGGCAGTGGCCTCAACGGACACGACAAGGGTACATACGTTCGCGGGTTCACCGCGCTGGCCGTGGTAATGCTGAACGATTTGCCAGAGCCGTTCAGTGGCAACTTCACCGTCTGGCCGCGCACGCACACGATGTTTGAGGAACACTTCAAAGAACACGGCCCGGACGTCCTTTTGAATGGTCAACCGGATATCGAAGATCCTTTGCCACCCGTGCAGATTACCGGCGAGGCCGGCGATGTCTGCTTCGCGCACCACCAGCTCAAACACTCCGCCGCGCCGAACGCATCGGCCAACATCAGGTACGGAATCATCTTTCGCCTGCGACACAAGGACACTAAAGAGAACGGCGAAAAATCCATGACTGACATCTGGATGGAATACCCCGGACTCAAGGAATTGCTCGATGAGTGAAAGCCCCGGGACGGAGATGCTGGTGAGCTACTACAGCGAGATGGTTCGGCCAAAGCCGTTTCTGGTCCGGACAGGAGAGGAATGGCTGCAACACAAGGCAGAAATTCAGGCTCGAATTCTGGATGCCGTTGGCCTCTCGCCACTGCCGAAGCGGATTCCTTTGGACGTGATCCGGACGGAGGGCCTTGCTCATGATTGGTGCACTGTCCATGCAATCACCTTCACCCTCTGGCCGAACGTACGTGCCAGAGCATTCCTGTATCTGCCGACAGAGGCTCAGAGCCCTGCGCCGACGATGTTGTGTCCGGTCGGGCACTGGGCCGACGGCAACATGCACCCGGACGTCCAGGCCCGATGCCTTAACTTTGCCCGGCTCGGATACCCTGTGCTCTGCACCACCCAGCACCACTACGAAAACCTGCCCTTCGGCATCTCGCATCAGACCACCATGATCTGGAACAACATGCGGGCTCTTGATTATCTCGAGTCACTCGAAGAAGTAGATGCAGATCGCATTGGATGCGCGGGCTGTTCGGGCGGAGGGCTCCAGACGCAGATGCTCATCGCGCTCGACGATCGCATCAAGGCCGCCAGCATCGCCGGCATTACCTGCGATTGGCGTGAGATCATGTTCCCATACAGGAGCCACTGCGCCTGCAACCACTGGCCGGGCGCGATGCAGTTCACCGACCAGATTGAAATCGCCGCACTCGCATTCCCGCGCCCCGTTCAGATCCTGACCATGGACGACTGGACACAGAATTTTCAGCGCGACAACCTGCCCCAGCTTGAGAATTTCTACAGGGCCAACGGTCACGCTGATCGGGTGCATCACATGTACTGGCCGACCCCGCATTCCTACGAAGCACAGAAAAGAGAACAGACTTACTGGTGGATGGAACGCTGGATTAAAGGGCGTGACTGCGAGCCTGAGCGTGAGCCGAAGACTGTGACCTTTCCACCGGAGAAGTTGCTCAATCTGATGAAGACCATCGAACCCGCAGAAGGCGATGCCCCGATGAGCGGGATCGGTGACCACTACTCAAGCCTGGTGAAATCGAATCGAAAGCATAGTGAAAAAGATTTGAGAAAGGCCTTACGAAAACTGCTCGGATTCGATGCAGTGCTGCCCTGCTCTCAAAAACCGCAGCGATTGGAATCTGTAAATACGGATTCCTGCAAAAGCGAGAGAGTCACAATCCCGAGCGAAGGGCCTGTCTCAATAGACACACTGCTTGCCCGTCCACTGTGCGAGCCGCCCCAGAGCGTTCTCATCTTGTGCAATGACTCTCCGAAAGAGGAGCGGCTTGAGTCTGTAGAAGCGAAGGCAGCATTGAAGAAAGGCAC
>Ga0187827_10002121_pt1 | contig 27567 bp, 24 predicted proteins | sample ETNtaG_39_FD_167969 | JGI IMG/M metagenome (GOLD analysis project Ga0187827, IMG submission 167969) | Marine microbial and viral communities from oxygen minimum zone, Eastern Pacific Ocean - ETNP2014_SV_150_PacBio MetaG (Illumina Assembly) | ecosystem: Environmental > Aquatic > Marine > Hypoxic... | reverse complement strand
CCGTCTCCGTAGACTGTTATGTCTTTGTTGTTTAGGGCTTGGTTTATGAATCTTGAGACTGCGCGACCGTAGGTTCCTTTTGCTCTAAGTCTTGGGCCGTATGTGTTGTGGATTCTGAGGATCACTGATTTAAGTTCATATTGTCTTCGGTATGCTGCAATTAGGGCTTCACTGTATCGTTTGCCTTCATCATAACATGAACGAATTCCGATTGGGTTTACGTTTCCCCAGTATGTTTCGGGTGTAGGTATTATTTGTGGGTCACCGTAAACTTCTGAGGTGGATGTGGTAATTATTTTAGAATCATATTTTCTTGCTTGTTCCAGCATTATTTCTGTGCCTTTTGCGCAGGTAAGAAGTGTATTAACAGGGTTTTGTTGGTAGTCGTCTGGTGATGGTCTACTTGCTAAGTGAAAAATGATGTCGTATTCTTCAAGATCAGAAAGAAGTATTTTTGTTATGTCATTTTTTATTAGCTTAAAGTTTGGGTTTTTATGCAGGTGGTTTATGTTTTCAAGTAATCCAGTTGAGAAGTTGTCTATGGCGGTTACTTCGGCTTTAGCTAATATTAGTAGGTCTGTTAACCAGCTTCCAAGGAAGCCTGCGGCACCCGTGACCAAAGTTCTTTTTCCCTCAAATTCATCTATAGAAACTCCTGTTTGAAGAATTTGTAAATCATCTATTATGTTAGTGATCAATGTTTTCTGTCCTTACCTGTAGATGACGATGGGGAATTAATATAATTTTAAACATAGCATATAAGTTGCTTATTACAGTAAAGTAAACGTAATATATAAGAATTAATTATTCAATTACGGTAATGGCCTCCAAATTAGACACTGTTTCAGTAGTGATGCCTGTCTTCAATGGTGAATCAGTGATTGAAAAGTCGATTAAGGAGACTGATAAAAAGCTAGGGGACCTAAATGTCTCATATGAGATAATAGTGGTTGATGATGGAAGTAGAGACACAACCCGCAAAATAGCACAATCTGTTAAGAGTTCCAATGTCAAAGTAGTGAGTTATGATGTTAATCAAGGCAAGGGGTTTGCGTTGTTTATGGGTGCGATAAATGCAGTTAGTGATTACGTTGTGTTTATGGATGGAGATGGTGATTTAGATACTAGGGTACTTGGGCGTTTTATTTCTGCTTTAGATAATGCTGATATCGTTGTTGGGTCGAAACGGCATCCGGATTCTGTGGTAAATGTACCTGTTTTAAGACGGTTTTTAAGTTTAGGCTTCAATATCTTGGTTCGTTTGATGACTGGAATTAAGCTATGGGATACTCAGGTTGGTTTTAAGGTGTTTAGGAGAGATGCTTTGATAGATATTATGAAACTTGTTTCGGTTAGAAAATACGCGTTTGATGTTGAGGTCTTAACTATTGCAACCTTGTTAAAGAAGAGGATTGTTGTGGTGCCTGTTGAAATTAATTGTGACGCATTATTTAGTGTAAGAAACATTGTTAGGATGCTTGTTGATATTTTGGGTATCGCTTATCGTTTAAGGATAAAGAAGTGGTATCAGAAAAATCATGATAAAAAAAATCCAGGAAAATATAACCCAATAATTCGTTGGTAATCGTTTTGAGGCCAATTTCCCACACATTGGCTACACTTGCTTTAACTCTAATCCTATTTACTATTGAAGGTGAAATTTTGATTCTTTTGCCGGTTTATCTGTTTTTTGGGCTTGTTCTTGGGGTAGGCATAGATATTGATCACTTGTTCCATGCCTTGATTTTTAATAGAAAAATTGCTTTAGGCCACATTTTATCGTTTAATATAAGGGGGTTATATCGAGACTATCTGAATGGTCAAATTCTAAAAGGAGTGATGAGTATTGATCAACAGGTGATATATGGTTCATTTCATTTAATTTGGATGATTTTGGTCAACCTTTTAGTTAGCCTGTACTTTCCCAACTTTATTAGACTTTCCTTGCTAGTAACAAGTGTCCATTATCTGATGGATCTTTTTGCGCTTTACCAAAAATATTGGAGATAATCAATAGAAAAATCTGGGTACATAATTGTATAGTTCATTTGAAAGCATGTTAATAATTGGTTTGACTATGTAAAGAAATGTTCTAATTTATCCATTAGGTTTTCTAATCGACTTGGAAATGCTTGTTTCAGTATATTGAAATCTTCTTTTGTGAAATAGTTAGTGAAATAGATGAATACTAATGCCAAAGTAAGGAATGCAAATATGTCGATTGTGGCTCTTAGTCGTAAAGTCAGATTCAATATTTGGATAAGATACTGGTCTAAAATTAAAAGTGGTGTTGCTATAGTTGCTGCAGCCAATAGTGGTTTTTTCAGCTCAGGAATGAGAGATAATTTAATTTTGTTTCTGAGGAAGTAGACACCTAATATTACTCCTACAATTGAGAATGTAATACGTCCTATTGCACCAGCGATTCCTCCCAATGGGCCTGCAAGCACTGCAACCAATAATATATCAGAAATTGAAGATATAATCCCGATTATTACAAGTGGTTTTGTGTTACCTGAACTTTGGATTATGGTGACAATAAGAAGTAATATAGCTGGAATGAATGATGTTGCTGCAAGCATTGAGAATGGTATTGCTCCGGAAATATATTGCCTACCAAATGCGGTCTCTATGGCTGTCATTGAGAGAGCTGCAAAGGAGAAACCTATAGGAATAGTTATTTTCAGTACCATTCGTAAATATGTCTCAACCATTGTGGTGATTCCTTTTGGACCATCGATACTATATCTTGAAGATAATGCAGGAAATATAGCCATACCTATAGGGGTATAAAAAATACTGAGAATCATTGTCCCTGATATGACCAAATAATATATCCCTATCTGTGACAGATTTTTGCCGAAAGCATAAAGAACACCTACATCTGCCCAGCCTTGAACAAACATAATAATAGTGAATACATGGACAGGTAAACTGAATTTGAGTAGTTTAGTTATAGAAAATCCTTTGATTAGATGATGCTTGCCTCTCAAGACAAATAGTGAGAATGCTATAGCAATAATTGCTGCAATAAGCCATCCTAATGAAACTCCAATTAATCCAAATCCTAATGCAGCTAGAGCAAGAGATGACACTCTACTAATTCCCGTGTTGAGAATATTTTGGATTGCAGTTTGTTTGTACATTCCAAATCCAAGCATTTCACCATTAAAGAATAGTACAAGATTTAGTGCAAATGATGCTGACAGCATAATGATAATAGGCCATCTATCTAATGTGGTCCCGAATAGAATGATACTTAATTGTGAGCTGAACCCAAGAAGAATAAGGTAGAAAAGAGCACTAAGTGAGAGCAGAAGTATTAGACTGGTTCTAATTATACCACCTATTTCGTCGTGTTTCTCTTTTCCCATGTATGTTGGGATAAATCGTTGTAATGCGAAATTTATAGAGAGATTTGTCAAACTGAAAAATGCACTAATCATTAGTAAGATTGATAATTTTCCTATTTCCGTTGGCGCTAACACTCTGGCTATTAATATGTAGAACAAGAATGAAAAGAAAAATCCAAGTATCGTTGGTAGTGTAAGATATAAAGCGCCTTTTGCAACGTGTTCAGATTGGAACGACTCCTCTTCAGGCACTTGAATTAACCAAAGTTTGCGACTGAAGTAACACTATTTATTTCCTTGCTATTTGAGGATTATTGGAATACTTTTTTTATCAGCTTTTATGTCTCATCTTCATCAATCTCTCATCATATGCAATATCTATTTCTATATCTTCATAGCTTATGTTTGTGAGTTTTGAGATTTCTGGGAGTAAAGATTTTAGATTATTTTCCCCTATATTAAGAGGAGTTAGATTGGTGAGCTTGAATATTTCAGGAGGTAAAGCCTCAAGATCTAATCCAGACAAGCTTAGGATGCTTTGCTTATTCATCCTTGCATTATCTATATGTGCTAATGCCTTTGTTTCATTATCCAATCTTAAATCAGTCTTTTGATTATGAGTTAACTTCACATTATACCTTTATGCCTCTACGAGAAAACATTTTTGTTAAACTAATAACACACTACAATACTGTTTCTGGGGGTTAATTAATTGTGAGAATGAAGCCATTATATAGTTGATTTGTTTGTGAATTGTAGTCGAATTGATTATTGCGTGTATCCCTGCCTATAATGAAGAGAAGAACTTGGGACCAGTTATTATTAAAACCTCCAAATTTGTTGATAAAATTATTATTTGTGATGATGGTTCAACTGATTTAACTTCAGAAATTTCAAAACGTTTAGATTGTGATTTGATTGTTCATCACAATCGTAGAGGGAAAGGTGCTGCTTTAAAGGATCTTTTTGAAAGAGCCCTTAGCCTTGGAGCCGATATTATTGTTACTTTGGATGCAGATGGACAACATCACCCTAAAGATATTCCTGCTTTAATAGAACCAATTCTTGATTCGGGGTTGGATATAGTTGTTGGTTCACGATTTATAGGTGAAACTAAAGATGTCCCGTCTCATAGGGTTATAGGAAATAGTGTGTTGACATCTTTCACCAATTTGTTGGCCGGTAAGAGCTTTAAGGATATAACGGATACCCAAAGCGGTTTTCGAGCTTATTCTAAGAATGTCATTGGATATGTAAAAGTTCAAGAACAGGGGATGGGGGTTGATTCAGAGATTCTTATTTCTGCATCTAGCGGTTCTTTTAAGGTAGCAGAGATTCCTATCTCAGTGTCTTATTTTGGTAGTGAAGGTTCATCCCTTAACCCATTTCATCACGGTTTAGATGTATTTAGCTCTCTCTTCAAAATTGCTTCTGAGCAGAAGCCTCTTCTCTATTTTGGTTTACCAGGTATAATTATGATTTTGGCAGGTCTAGTTATGGGATTTAGAGTTTTAAGTATTTTTCTCGATACAAGAGCGATTGCTATTGGCAGTGGGTTCATTTCGATTGGTCTAATTTTCATTGGATTCCTTGTCACGACAACTGCAGTTGTTCTACAAGTCATATTGAATAATAGGAAAAATCTTTAGATTTTTTAGGTGTCTTGTATGAAGTTGTTAGGAAACTTCAGACATATGGTAATTTTAGGTATTATCATTAGATTAGTTTTGGTACCTTTTCTTGCTCATCCTTTTGATATGTTTGCATGGTATAGATATGTTGATGAAATACAGAAGGCTGGAGTTTCTATTTCTTCGTTTGGGATTATTCCTATTTGGAATTCTTTCTTAATTATTGTTGCTAATATTTATGGGGTACTCTCTAACATTTTGCACATCTCAGTAATTCCTATTTCAGAATTGCCTTCAAATTTTGATCCATCCTACGGAATCACTGTCATTACTGATCCTATCTTTAACACTTTAATAAAGACCCCATTAATAATTGCGGATGTACTTTCTGCTTTCTTAATCTATAAAATATCTTTTTTTTACTCGAAGAATTATTCGGTTTCAAGACGTTCTGCCTATCTTTATTTGTTTAGTCCAATAGTTATTTGGATTTCTGCTGCTTGGGGGCAATATGACTCCTTAGCAGTTCTATTTACACTTCTCGCCCTTTATTATTTGCTTGTATCCAAAAGGATGGTGCTTTCAGCTACATCATTGTATATTGCTGTTTTAATCAAGATATATCCCATTGTTTTCGTGATTCCAATTATCATATCGATATATAGATTTGACAAACATAGGAGACGAGAAATAGGTTATTTTTTGATTTTCCTTTTTCCTTTAGGGTTATATCTAATTATTTTTCAAAGTAACTCATTTCTAAGTTTCCTTGGTGCAAACGTAGTTAATCCAAGTGGACTACCTTTCGCATCTGGTTTCGGTTTAACTTATTGGTCGGTAGCTTTACTCACACAAATAGATACCATTTGGACAAATACAATAATGTACCTGATTCTGTTGATTTTGATGATTCTTTCATTAAACTATATTGTTAAAGGATCTAAATCCCAATTTGATGGCGTTATAACAGGTTCATTCTTATTAATTGCTGCTTTATTCTTATCGTATCCAGTAGTCTCAGAACAACGTTCCCTAATTTTATTAGCTTTCCTTTCTTTAATGATAACATATCGCTCATCACTTAGAACGCATTTTATTCTTCTTTCATCCTTAGCATTTCTTTATGCACAAAAGAATTTTCCGTTTTACCTGCTTCCACTAGCATCCAGATATCCGGATTCATTCTCCTTCTTATTTTCTTCAATTTCGCCTTTAGTTAACCGCTCACCAGATTTCATAACACCAACAACCAATAGTGGCCTAATTTTATTCATCATTGGAACTTCTTTTTCAATTATCTTGTTCATTACAGTTTTTAGCATTTATAGGATGAATAAGATATTTAAGAAATAGATTGCTGAATGTCTAATTTTATGTTGATATACCCATCCTTTGAAATCGATCAATCATTTGTAACCAGAATATTGAAGTATATCCATTTTTCCTAAAACAATCCAGAGATACATCTCAAGTTATGAATCGAAAACTGATAATGAGAAATTCTCTGTGGATAACATGATTAATTTTATTCTTATTCAAATAAATTCATTAGTTAGTGAATAATGTGTCTTAGATGATGAAAAATGATAATAATGTTTTTCTTTATCGGGATTTCATGATTAATGAGAATCATTAATTGGATGCCAACGTATTTTCAAAAAAAGAAAATAAATTAGTTAAGAGGACACACTTTTGAATATACCAGTCTCAATAATAATTCCATGTAAAGAAGTGGATAAGTATACACAGGGATGTATAGAACATTGTTTGGCACTTAATTATCAGAACTTTAGGATAATTTTACTTCCAGATAATATGCCTAAAAACACAAGTGGCTTAAAGAATGTTAGAATTGTTCCAACGGGTCCCTTAACTCCAGGAGGCAAAAGAAATATTGGTGTTAAAAACTCAAAAGAGGAAATTTGTGCTTTTATTGATTCTGATGCATATCCAACAATTGATTGGTTGAGTAACGCGATTAATTATTTTCAGGATTCAAAAGTTGCGGCAGTTGGTGGGCCAGGAGTAACTCCCAAAGAAGATTCGGCAATGCAGAGGGCTAGTGGGCATGTTCTCTCGTCTTTTATGATAGGGCAAATTTCAATAAGATATAAATCTAAAAAGGTGATTGAGTCGGATGACATACATTCGTGTAATTTTATTGTAAGAAAAGAGATCTTGGAAGACGTAGGTGGATGGAATGAAAAATTTTGGCCTGGGGAAGATAGTCTTGTTTGTTTAGCGATTAAGAAATCTGGGAAAAAAATGATAGAGGCATCTGATGTGGTTGTTTACCACCACCGAAGACCGTTGTTTAAGGAACATATAACTCAAGTTTCGAGATTTGGATTGCATAGAGGTTTTTTTGCAAAAAAATTTCGTGGAAATTCTAGAAAGATAACATATTTTATTCCTTCAATAGCAATTTTGATGTTAATCACGGGTTTAGCTGCAACCTTATTGATAAATTCTTTATGGGTAATAATGTTCATGGCAATATCAGCATATTTTATACTTGGATTGATTGCAGTCTTGTGTGAGGTAAATGAAATTAAATTGATTCCGATAGTTTTTTTAGGAATTATTACAACCCATTTCGCTTATGGTGTATCATTCTTTTTTGGTTTGACGAAGAAGGATTTGGAAAAATGAAGATCAGCATTAGTTATCCACCGTTAGAAACAGGGAAAGGAGTGCCTCTCCTTAGTCAAAATAGGCAATTCCAATACTTTCATAAGTCCACATACATTTATCCAGTTGTTCCAGCGTATGCGGCTACTCTTCTGAAACAGGCGGGTCATGAAGTAATATGGGATGATGGTATAGCTGAGGAGAAGAGTTATGAAAAATGGCTTCAGGATTTGTCCAACAGAGAACCAGATGTTATAGCAATTGAAACAAAGACACCTGTTGTTAAGAAACATTGGAATATTATCAATGAGTTGAAAATCAACATTCCAAAAGCGATGATTGTGTTAATGGGGGATCATGTTACAGCTATTCCTATCGAATCTTTTAAGAATTCAAAGGTGGATATTGTAATCACTGGAGGAGATTATGATTTTTCACTCCTTAGTATTGCAGGTTGGTTGGAGAACAAATGTGAATTAGAACCAGGGATATATTATCGACGCCATAAAAAAATCAGTAATACTGGAAAATTTGTCTTAAACCATGATTTGAATGCGCTACCATTTATCGATAGAGATTTAACAAAATGGCATCTTTATGCCTATAATAATGGAAACTACAAGGATACACCTGGGGCATACGTTATGGCAGGTCGTGATTGTTGGTGGAGGAATGATGGAGGATGTACATTCTGCTCTTGGCCCACATTATATCCAAATTACAGGATCAGAGACCCAGCTCTTTTAGTGGAGGAAATTGGTATGTTAATCTCAAAATATAAGGTTAAGGAAGTTTTTGATGATACTGGAACTTTTCCTATTGGAGAATGGTTAAAGAAATTTTGTAAATTAATGATTGAAAGAGGATATAATGATGAATTACGCTTTGGATGTAATTTGAGATTTGGGTCATTAAAGCAAGAAGATTATCGGTTACTGAGGAAAGCTGGGTGCAGAATGCTTCTTTTTGGATTAGAATCAGCTAATCAATTTACACTTGATAAATTGAATAAAGGAGTTAATCTTGATAATGTTATTGCTGAGTGCAAAATAGCAAGGGATGAAGATCTAGAGCCACACATTACAATTATGGTTGGATATCCTTGGGAGACGCGTATTGAAGCCATGAAAACTTTGGATCTAGCAAAAGTGTTAATGGAGAAAGGTTCGGCGTTAACTCTTCAATCTACAATTGTTGTGCCTTATCCTGGAAGTAAATTATATGATGAATCTATAGAAAACGATTGGTTTAGGGTCAACCCTGACGATTATGATAGGTTCGATATGTCTGAGCCAGTGCTTAAGACCCAAGATATGGGACCTGATGAGATTTTGGATATATGTGATGGTATTTATAGAGTATTTCTTTCTCCCAGATATATGTTAAGACATTTGGTTAGGGTACGTTCAATAAAAGATATGAAATATAGTATTAAGGGCGTAGTCAAGGTTTTGGGGCATGTGAAGGATTTTGGTAAGAAGACAAAATAACTTTGCAACATCTTGCATAATTCTTAAGGCAATTAAGGGCATAAAAATAATATCAGTATAGCTTTGTTGGAGTAATATTAAGTTTGATAAGAATTGCGGTAGTAGGTTGTGGTTATTGGGGACCTAATTATGTTCGGGTATTAAGTGAACTTCAGAATTGTGAAGTAACAGTTTGCTGTGATCTTGATGAATCGAAGCTTTTGGCGATAAAAACGAATAGGGCATCTATTCGAACAACAACGGATATTGAAACAATACTTAAGGATGAAACGATAGATGCTGTTTGTATCTCTACACCGGCTTCAACTCATTATTCGTTGGCCCTCAAATGTTTAGGAAATGGAAAAAATGTTTTGATTGAGAAGCCATTAACATTAGGATCTAGTGAGGCCAAGGATTTAGTGAAAATGGCTGAACGAATGAATAAAATTCTCATGGTCGGACATGTTTATCAATATCATCCAGTTATGATTGAATTGAAGAAAAGGATATTACAAGGAGATTTTGGGGAAATATATTATGTGTACTCTACGAGAACTGGGCTTGGCCCTATTCGGAGTGATACAAATGCGATGTGGGATCTTGCACCACATGATATCTCGATGATCTTAGAATTAGTTGGTTCAACCCCTAAATCCGTAAGTGCTACAGGATCATCTTATTTACGGCCAAATATTCCTGATGTAGTCTTTCTTAATATGAAGTTTAGATCTAATGTGATATCTCAAGTTCATGTTAGTTGGTTAGATCCGCACAAGATTCGTAGACTTACGGTAGTTGGAAGTAAGATGATGGCTGTTTTTGATGATGTGGATGTATTTGGAAAACTTAAGATTTTTAAAAAGAATGTCGCACGATTTAAACAGTCTGATGGTTATGAGTTTCTTCTCAATATCGCAGATGGTGATACGATTATTCCGAAAATCGATTCAAGTGAACCTCTTAAGAATATGTGTAAATGTTTTCTAGAGAGCATAAAAAACGGTGAAAAGCCGATCACTGACGGTGTTAGTGCTCTTTCTAGTTTAGCGGTTCTAGAGAGTTGCCAAGAATCTCTTGATAATCAAGGAAAACCAGTAGATGTAAAAATATGAAACCCATGGATAGTTAGAAAGTCCAATTGAATGTTCCTTTTTTTTCGCTTCAGAGACAGTATCTTGAAATTAAAGATGAAATAGAAGATGCAATAAGTGATGTTCTCTCAAGTGGCTCTTATATATTGGGAGAAAATGTTCTCAAATTTGAATGTGAGTTTGCTAATTATTGTGGCGCAAAATACGCAGTAGGTGTAGCCTCTGGATCAGATGCATTGGTTTTGGCATTGAACGGCCTTAATGCAAATGGCTCTGATGTGTTAACTGTTTCGCATACATTCATATCAACTGCAGATGCTATCATAAAGAATAATGCAAATCTAAGATTTGTAGACATTGATAGATCCGACTTTAACATGAATGTTTCTCTACTTCCAAAAGCAATTACAGATTCAACTAGAGGAATTCTACCAGTACATATGTATGGGCATCCTGTAGAAATGGATGCAATTAAGGAAATAGCTGAAGAAAATGGACTTTGGGTAGTTGAGGACGCGGCCCAAGCACATGGTGCCGAATATGATGGGAAGCGTGTTGGTAGCTTTGGAGATGCATCTTGCTTCAGTTTTTTTCCAGCAAAGAATTTGGGGGCATATGGTGATGCAGGTATTGTTGTAACTAATAACAAGGATTTGGCAGAAAAGATCAAGATGCTTAGAAACTATGGGCAACCAGTGAAATATCACCATAATATTGTAGGTTATAATAGTAGATTAGATGAGATTCAAGCTACAATTCTACGAATAAAACTTAAGCGTCTTAATCAATGGATAGAGCAGAGACACAAGTTTGCAAAGATTTATGATGATGAATTGGGCAGTCATAAGGAAATCTCTATTCCGGTGGAGAGAATGGATACCAGACATTCATATTATCTATATGTAATAAAGACAAGTAGGCGAGACGATCTTAGGGAATGGTTGTTAAAAAAAGGTGTAGACACTGGAATACATTACCCTATACCTGTTCATTTACAGAAAAGTTATGTAAACTTGGGGTTTCCAGTTGGTAGTTTACCTGTTACAGAGCAAGTTGCGAATGAGGTACTATCGTTACCTCTCTATCCAGAAATTACAGAAAAAGAGGTCTTATACGTAGCAAAAAAGTTAAAGATGTTTTATTCTGGACAATCATAGAATGGAAGCATACCAAATATGACTAGAGTTCTAATAACTGGAGGAGCTGGTTTTATTGGCAGCCACACTGCGGATATTCTTGTGGAAGATGGATTCAAAGTTCGTATATTGGACAATTTAGAACCTCAGGCACATTCACATCTTCCATCATATCTTAATGATTATGTAGATTTTATTAGAGGAAATGTTTGTGATTCATCAATATGGATTCAGGCTTTAAAAGACGTTGAGTATGTAATCCATTTGGCAGGGGTTGTAGGAATAAGTCAATCGATGTACCAACCTGCAAGATATTTACGGTCTAACTCATTAGGTACTTCAATATTTTATGAAGTTTTATTAAGTAGAAATGATATTCGGAAGAAAATAGAGAAAGTAATTGTCGCAAGTTCCAAAACCATTTATGGAGAAGGATCATACATTTGTGAAAAGGATAACTTAGTATATCCTGAAATTAGATCTGCAGAGCAATTACGGAACTGCAATTGGGAGATTCCTTGCCCTATTTGCGGTGGGGAAATAAAACCTGTTGGTGTAATGGAAGACAAACCTCCTCAGAACTTATCACCATATGCCTTATCAAAATATGATGTTGAAAGATTATCTCTTATTTATGGTGATGTTTTGGATTTACCAACAGTCGCATTCAGGTACTTTAGTGCATATGGGCCTAGGCAAAGCTTGAGCAATCCTTACTCTGGAGTTTGTGCTATTTTCATTAGTAGGATGAAGAACAGAAAGCCACCTGTGATCTTTGAGGATGGGAAACAGCTCCGTGATTTTGTTTATGTTAATGACATTGCTAAAGTAAATCTTCTTGCTCTTAAAAAAAGGAGTTCCAATGGTTGCTATAATGTTGGATCAGGAAAACCTACAAGTATCAAGAAACTTAGCACAGTTCTTTCTGGTATCATGGACTATTCAGGGGATAAAGAGATAAGAAATGAGTACAGAGTTGGCGATACCCGCAATGATTTTGCAGATATCTCGAAGATTCAACGTGATTTTGGTTTTAAGCCTTCGTGGGATCTTAAAAATGGTCTTGAAGAACTTGTTAAATGGTCAATTGGTGAATCAGCAGAAGATCACTTTGAAGAAAGCTTGAAAGGTGCAGAAGTGTTTAGGAGGTAAAAATGGAATGAAAGTAGTTGTAACTGGCGGCGCAGGTCTGGTAGGTTCTCACTGCTGCGAATTTTACGCTAAACAAGGTCATAAAGTAGTCGCGATAGACAATTACAAGAGAGGTGATTACTTTGGAAAAGAGGGCAACACTGTTAGTAATGTAATTGAACTAAAGAAGGAATTCCCAGATATCTTATTTATCAATATGGATATTAGATCTCAGGAAATACAGAATATCGTTAAAGATGCAGATATTCTAATTCATACAGCAGCCCAACCATCTCATCCAAAATCCATCGATATTCCAATAGAAGACTTCCAAGTAAATGCTATGGGAACTCTAAATCTTCTTGAAATTCTTCGGCAGAAAAATGATGATTGTATTTTTGTTAATTGTTCTACCAATAAAGTGTATGGCGAAAATCCTAATAAGATTGATATCATAGAAAAGGAGACTAGGTATGATTATACAACCATCAATGGCATAGATGAATCTGTATCTTTGGATCAAACTATGCATACGCCATTTGGTGTTAGCAAGACAACGGGGGACCTTTATTCTCAAGAATATGGCACACTATATGGTTTGAAAACAGGTACTTTCAGGATGGGATGTATTACAGGTCCAAGGTCAAAGGCGGTGGAGTTGCATAATTGGATCCCCTATTTCTTTAAGGTGAATATGAAAGAAGAAACTCTAAATGTATACGGTTTCAAAGGGAAGCAAGTTAGAGATATTATTGATGCAAGAGACTTAGTGATTGCTTTCAATAGATTTTGTGAACGACCGAAACCAGGTGAAGTATACAATATTGGGGGAGGCAGGAATAACTCTGTGTCATTATTAGAAGCATTCGAAAAAATAGAGAATCTTACAGGTAAAGTAATGAAGTATGCATTATTGCCTCAAAGAGAAGGAGATCATCAAGTTTACATTACAGACTTTGAGAAGTTTCAATCTCATTATGACTGGAATATTAATATAGATCTCGACAGAATATTTGGAGATATTTACACTTGGTTGATTGGCAATAATATGAAAGAGTCATAATAATTGGTTTCAGTCACTAAGAAGATAATCATTACTGGAGCAGGTGGACCTGCAGGAATTAATTTTGTGCGTTCAATAAAGGAAGCACCAGAGAAAATTTCAATTATTTGTGTTGATGCCAATAAATATCATCTGGTATGGCTAGATGTTGAAAAAAAATACAAAGTACCTAGATATGATGCGGCAAATTATATTGATTCTATTAATACAATAATTGAAGAAACAGAAGCAAATCTAATTCATCCACAACCTGACGGTGAAGTGAAACTTCTCTCTGAAAATCGTCACAGATTGAAAGCAAAAACTTTTCTTCCAAATAAGAAAACGATAGAAATATGTCAAGATAAACATCTTAGTAGTTTAGCTTGGAAAAAAGAGGGATTAATTGAAAGTGAGCCACTGGTAATAGAATCGGAAGAAGATGCAGCTAAAGCATCGGAATTGTTTGGATATCCTTATTGGATTAGAGCTTCTGTTGGATTTAGTGCTCGTGGAAGTACTTTAATTGAAAATTCTGAGACAGCAAAACATTGGATAGGTTATTGGAAGTCACGTGGAATAGGCTGGAAATTTATTGCTCAGAAATATTTTGGGGGTAGAAATATTGCTTTCCAGAGTCTTTGGCTTGATGGGGAGGTAGTTGTTTCTCAAGCTAGAGAACGAATTGAATATCTTTATCCATATCTTTCCCCTTCTGGGATTACAAACACTCCTGTGGTGGCAGTTACTATTAGTGATAAAAAAGTTAACGAAATGGCAACTAAAGCTGTAAGGTCTATAGATTCACATGCAACTGGAGTATTTTGCATAGATCTTCGAGAAGATGAAAAAAGGAACCCTAAACCTACTGAAATAAATGCAGGACGTTTCTTCACTACAAGTTACTTTTTTACAGCTGCAGGAGTAAACATGCCCTATTATTATCTTAGTTTAGCATATGGTGAAGAACTACCTGATTTACCTCAGTATAATATCTTGCCTGAGGGCTTATATTGGATCCGTCATATTGACGCACCAGCAGTATTGGTGAAAGAAAACCAATGGTCTTACTTCGAGATATAAAATTACTGGTGTTTGATCTTGATGGGACACTTGTAAAGTTGAATGTTGATTGGAAAGAACTAAAAAAAACTCTTTCACATCAACTTAAAATGAAAGTCAACTCAATCAATGCAACGCTAGCGACTCTTCCTAGCGAAAAAAGAAATCAATCCATTAATTTATTAAGTCACTATGAAATGAAGAACATTTCTAAGATGACGGTAAACAAGGATATTGTAAATTTTATTAATACAAATAAAAATTATTTATATGCGCTCTTAACGAATAATTCACGATTGTCCGCGCAAGAAGTTATACGGGTTTTGAAAATGAAAGGTAAATTTAATCACATAATAGCCATAGATGACGTAGATTGCCCTAAACCTCATCCTGAAGGGCTTTTGAAAATTCTTCAAAAATTAAATTGTCTTCCATCACAAACATTATTTGTTGGAGATAGTGAAATAGATTTGCAAACAGGTAATGCATGTAAGGTAAAAACTATCATGATAGACGAATTCATGAAAAATATACCCATCTTGAAACGTTAATGTGTGATATCATTGACATTGAAAGGGAGCAGAGTATTAGTAACTGGTGGTGCAGGCTTTATTGGATCACACATCGTTGAGCATCTTGTTAAAGAGGGGGTAGATGTTATCGTATACGATAATTTTTCTTCAGGTAAATTGTCAAACTTGGGGAATCTCAGAAAAAACATTAAGATAATTAAAGGAGATATTCTTGATTATTCAAAGTTGAGGGATGCTGTTAAGGGAGTAGATTACGTTTCTCATCAAGCAGCTCAACTAGAAATTTTTAAGTGTATAGAGGAGCCTGCTCGTGATCTAGAAGTAAACACAATTGGGACATTGAATGTGTTGAAAGCGTCTGTAGCAGAGAATGTTAAGAAGATTGTGAATGCATCATCAGCATGTGTATATGGTCAAGCACAGAAGATACCTGAGGATGAAGTACACCCTAAAAACCCAAATTGGCCATATGGTGTAAGCAAGCTTGCAGCCGAAAAGTATTGTGAAATATTTTCACATAATTATAATATCCCAATTGTGAACCTTCGGTATGGCATAGTTTATGGTGAACGTGAATGGTTTGGAAGAGTACTAACGATTTTTCTAATGCGAACTATTCTAGAAAAACCACTTGTGATATTTGGTGATGGTAAACAAACTCGTGACTTTATTCATGTTGCTGATGTAGCAGAAGCTCATAATCTCTGTTTTGAGAAAGATGTCAGAGGTCCCTTTAATATTGGAACAGGTAGAGGAACTAAGATAAACCACCTTGCACATATCATAGATGAATTAACTAATTCAGCAGCCGGAATAATTTCAGAAGATGTTCAAGAGGGTGAGGAAAGTAATCTTATTCCGGGTAGAAGAAGAATCCCTTCGGAATTAAGAACAATGATTCTCGATTCAACAAGGGCCAGAACCGAACTAGGATGGGACCCAAAGGTCAGCCTTAATGAAGGACTACGAAGAGAATTAAAATGGATTACCATAAATCCTGATGAATGGGAAACAGAAGGAACAATCCGAGTGTAAAAAATTATCGTTGTGAATGAATTGAGTTCAGATAGTCTAAAGGTAACATTCGATATTCCAACATATAACGCAGAGAAACATCTAAGAAAATGTCTACAAAGTATTCTTCAACAAGATTATCCTTCAAGCAAGATTGAGATACTTGTGGCTGATGGGGGTTCAATTGATAATACTGTTAAGATATCTAAGGAGATGGGTGCTAAAGTTCTATCTAATCCAAAACGTCTGGCAGACTTTGGAGCAAAGATTAATGCCAAGAATGCAACAGGAGATCTATTTGTCATATTTGCAGCTGACAACGAATTGGGTTCATCGACTTGGACTAAAGATGTAACGAAAATCTTTCAAAAGCATCCTGAAGTTTCAGTAGTATGGGGCAAAATAATATCTGGAAAGGAAGATCCTCCCATTAACAAATATTATGAGTTGATCCAGTCAGACCCTCTAATGTATTTTATGAATAAAAATCTTGAGATGTATCTCAAGAACTCTAGCCAACACGATATTGATGGACGAAAGTACTTTCTTTTTGATGTTGACCCAAATATCCCATTGGTTTGGGGAGCGAATGGTATCGTTTATCGATTAAATTTGGTACGTGATATAATACTTGATGAGGGCTTTATTGGGGATAACGATGTTTTTCAGAAGCTTATTGAAAAAGGATTTAGTAAGGTGGTCTATATGCCGACCCTTACAACTTATCATCATCATCTTAATAGTCTTAAAATATGGGTAGAAAAGTGGAGGAGAAATTATGATAATCATTTTCTGAACCAGTTAACAACAAGGAATATGCAATGGGTGGCCGTTAAACATTTTAGAATGAAATTACTGATATGGATCTGTTATAGTATGGTACCTATTTTTTCTTTTTCACATACCATATTTCTTTTGTTAAGAGATCTGAATAGGCATTGGTTATATCACCCAGTAGCATCTTTTTTGCAATGCATTTTTCTGCTTAGAATAAGTATCGTATCAAAAGAAGGTAGAAGAATGATAATAAACACTCTAAAACGAGGTGGTTTAGATTAAAATTTCCTATAGGGATTACATAATTGTGAAAGAAACTTTCATTAATAAAATTATCAAGTTGTGCCATCAATGAGAGTCCTTCTAGTTTCTCCAGTCAAAGACGTTCCTTTAGCTGAGGCACCCCCAATGGGACTTGGTTACCTCGCAACATCTCTAAAGCGAAATGGATATGATGTGAATATTCTTGATTGTTCCAGAGAAAAAATGAATTTTGATGATTTTAAAAGGTATATATCATCAAGTAACTATGATGTCATAGGCTTTACCGTCTTCTCAGATGCATTAGTAAATGTTAAAAAAAGTATAGAAATAATTAAAAAAATAAAACCAGATACATTAACCATAGTGGGAGGTCCACATCCTTCAGCGGCTCCAGAACATACTCTAACATATCTAGAAGCGTGTGATTATGCTTTCCGTGGTGAAGCAGAGCTAACGCTTCCAATCTTCCTAAAATATGTTAATGATAATGATTTAGACAGGCTTAAGAAGATTCAAGGTTTGATATGGAGAGAAAATAAAAAAGTTGAATCTAACGAACCGTCTATCCACAAAGAAATAGACAACTTTGATCCAGTAGCATGGGACTTAATAGAACCACAAAAATATCACCAACCCGGTTCACTGGCTCCGAAAGGGTGGACTACTATTATTACAAGTAGAGGATGTCCATTCAGATGTACATTTTGTTCAGTTCATGTAATAACAGGTCTACATATGAGATACAGATCTATAAATAATGTCTTACAAGAGATAAAATATATCGATTCGAACTATAAGATAAGAAAATTCACAATTATGGATGAAAACTTCACTCTTAACAAGGCCAGAGTTGAAGAATTCTGTCATAAAATCATGGAAAGTGGTATAAAGTATCAATTCCAACTTACAAATGGTGTACGACTTGATACCCTTACAGAAGATCTTCTTATTCTTATGAAACGTGCTGGGTTCTCAAAAAGGATGGCTGTAGGGATTGAATCAGGATCTGATAGAATTTTAAAGATGATCAAAAAGAATCTTAGTAAGGAGAAAGTAAAAGAGAAGATAAAATTGATGAACCACGTTGGCTTCAAGCCAATAGGATATTTCATATTAGGTTTTCCAACCGAAACAAAAGAAGAGATGCAAGAAACTATTGATTTCGCTGTATCACTAAAACTTTATCGAGCATCTTTCACTTGCTTTCTTCCCCTCCCAGGTACTGCAATATATCATGATCTTGTTCAGAATGGCGAGTTGCCTCCTGATTTCGATTTCACTTTCCTTACCACAGATAGTGTACCCTATTCCCCGAAAGGCATCAGCAGACAAGATCTTTTAGATATTAGAAAGAAAGCAATTCTGAAATTCCACCTTCGACCCAGAATCATCTGGGATTTTATGCAAGATTACAGTTCCTTTCGTTTCGCAACATCGAAACTTATTAACATCTTTTTAAGGAAAAGGAATGCGCCTGAATAAAAATCATTCATAAAAAATATAAATGGAATAGGTGAATTATACAAATATTTCCAGATACTCAAATTATTGCTTTAGTGATTTTCATAATCGCTTTTGCTGCTCGATTATCTGTAGCATTACGAGTTCAGATGACATGGGATGAAGGAGTATATGCATTACTTGGAGCAAGTTATGTGAAAAATATAATTACACAAAATTTTTCGAAACCAGCGTGGAATCTAGAATTTCATCCACCTATTGTTATGTACATATATGGTATTGTGTACTCTATTTATGTAAGTCTAATATATTTCGTTAAACAAGGGTTTTCATTAGATATAGAGAAATTATCTGAAGAAGCCGTGAAATCGTTCAGTGGAAAGCGAACACTGATCGTTCTCAGGCTACCATCTATGATTATGGGGGCTCTATGCAGCGTCGCTCTTTATCTTCTAACAGTTCAGCTCACAGAAAGTAATTTTATAGGCATCATAGCTGCTTTATTCCTGACCCTGACGCCTCACTTTATCATCATGACAACACTTGTTACGAGCGATGTTGGAGTATCACTCTTTTTTACATTATCAGTAGGTCTTCTTATGGTATCTCAAAACTCATTGTATCTTTTGGTAGGTTCTGCAATCTTGATGGGATTAACGCTAGGAAGCAAAGAACCTGGAGTAACTCTTCCTTTTACTGTGATTCTTTTCAGCCTAACGTTCTCGTTCTTGAATCCACTACACCTAATAATTTGGCTCGGAGTCGGTGGCCTAATCTTTTACTTATCTTGGCCATTGCTTTGGAGAAATCCGTTAAAGGTGTATCTTGAACATGCTCGTGCAGTAACATCGATGTCATCAAGACCATCCGCAGGCAAAACCTATTATCTCCGTCACCTTTTCTTTTCATCTCCAACGATTCTATTTGTTTTATATTTAGTGGGTTTTATCCTAATTTTCTTAATGGGGTTAAGTGAATCACTATATTTCATTGTCACATTATGGGTGCTAGTTCCAATTTCCATAATGAGCCTTCCAAAGGTGCCTAAAAGAGGTGGAGTTTCTGAAGTTCTAGTCGCAGTTCCGGCTCTCTCAATCATGGCTGCGATTGCTGTCGAAAGAATCATGGTTATATCTGATTTAGGGCTTGTTATTCCAGTCTTTGTATTCGGATTTCTTCTAGTTGAGATACTACGGTTCCATCCGTATTATATGAATTTCCATACCGTACTTGGAGGAACAAAAGAGATACCTGCAGGATGGTTCGGTGAAAGCATGGATAAGGCGATGGAATTTATTGATGAGAATGCGCCTCTAAACTCTACGATATGGATATATGGTCCGAAGAGCACAGCGTACTATTATTCTAATCGAGTCAACACTGAGAAAAGTCTTGAACCTGAAGGTCTATTTCAGATGAGGAAACAGGCAGGTTTTGACACATCTGGAGCAAAAACAACAACGGATCCTTATTTTAAACAGTGGAAGAAAGGAGACCTCCGATTCTTCTTCCCATATTTTCACACACAAGAATACTCAGGTTTTGATAAAGAGATGCTACGTAGTGAGAATGTGAGTCATGTTGTAATAATCAACTGGGCCTTCGCTGACAAGTTGGATCCTGGAAACACATCTATTATAGAGGAACTTAGACGAAACCATAAGCCGGTATTCACTGCAACCTTCAAACGATCTGAAATCTGTTGGGTTTTTGATATCCGTAATTCCTAGGACATTGATGGTGTATTAAGATGATACCAGTCTTAGAAATTGATAATTGCTTAAAAACATCAGATGATTAAATCTGGTAAGTATGGTGGAAAAGACGAGATTTTTAATTACGGGGGGAGCTGGTTTCATAGGTTCGCACATAGCTAAAGAGATTGTGACAAAAGGGGACGTGATAATATTTGACAATTTATCGGTGGGTAATAAGAAGAATGTGCCTGCTGGATGTGAATTTGTATTAGGTGACATAAGGAATAAAAAAGATATTTCTAAAGCGATGAAAAATGTGGATATAGTATTTCATAATGCTGCATTTGTTAGCATCAGGGGTTCGTTTGGAAAACTTCGAGAAGATATCGAATCAAATTGTATTGGAACCCTGAACGTTTTAGAGAAAGCAGCTGATGAAGGTGTAAAAAAGATAGTTTTTGCGTCATCGATGGCGGTCTATGGTGAACCACAACGTCTACCCGTCAGAGAATCAGATCCTTTGAATTCAGTTTCGCCATATGGATTCAGTAAGGCGAAATCGGAAATGTACTGCCAGATATTTGAAGAGAATAAAGGGTTGAAGTCAGTTATACTGCGATATTTCAATACATACGGAATGGGTCAGACCCCTTCGCCCTATGTAGGAGTTATTACAACATTCATAAATCAGGCATTGAAAAAGAAACCATTAACCATATTTGGTGACGGAAATCAGACTAGAGACTTTGTCTGGGTTGAAGATATAGCGCAAGCAAACGTCTTAGCTGCATATTCAAATGTTGATGGAGTGTTTAATGTTGGAAGCGGAATAGAGATTTCCATTAACCAACTTGCCGACATGATAATTGAGCATACTGGAGGCACCAAAGTATATTTAGATAATCCTTCAGGGGAAGTTAGCCTAATGGCAGCAGATATTTCGAAAGCTAAAGAATTTTTAGATTATTCTCCCAAAGGTGAACTTAAGAAAGTGCTACCACACTTAATAGATTGGTGGGGAAATAAAAATAGTTAGTATATCATTAATTACACCGGCTTACAATGAAGAAGGAAATATACGTATTTTTCTTAAAAAAGCAGTTGAAATGATTAAGAAGAACAATCTAGACGCAGAAATAGTTGTGGTGAATGACGGATCCATTGACAATACTAGGAATATTTGTGAAGAATTAACTAAGAAAAGTAGATTCATAAAATTGGTAAATCATGAGATCAATATGGGTTATTCCCAAGCATTATCAACAGGAATAAAGCAAGCAAGCAATGAATATATAATCCCAATAGACTCTGATGAACAGTTCGATGTAAACGATGTAACCATTTTCTTAGAGGAACATTACCAAACCGGGTCAAATGTTATCTTTGGATATAGGGTAAAGCGAAAGGGTGTTTTTCTGAGAAAATTGATAAGTTTTGGCATGACCAAGATAACAAATATCTTATTTGGGTCAAAATTTAAAGATACTCAGTGTGTATTCCAATTCATAAAGGCGGACATTCTTAAGAGCATCGATATAGTATCCCCTTCATTTCAAGTTCCAACAGAAATAAAGATTAAACTGGCATCCTTGGGTCATAATTACACACAAATTCCAGTTACTCACCTTGACAGGAAACAAGGTGAAGCAAAATTAAAGGCTTTAAAGATAATACCTCCAACAATAACTTTTTTGATAAGACTAAAGTTAAAAACTTTGAAATAAAATAAATATTATATCTATTTCAGATAGAATTTCACATAACTTTTGAAAATAAGATAATGTCAAGATATTATTGAGTTATGCTTAAGAACAACTAAAAAAAGATGATTGCATAAAAAATGATTTGTGTTATACCAGCTGCAGGTAGGGGAATTAGGCTCAGACCTATGACTTATCCTTTGCCAAAGTCATTGGTTAAGGTTAACGACAAGCCTCTGATTTTTTACGTTTTTAATAAGATTAAGGAATTAGGGGTAAGTCAAGTAATAATGATAGTTAATCATCATAAGGAGAAGATAATAGATTATCTTGGACGAAACTATTTAGGGATTGATGTAGAGTACGTGATTCAAGAAAAACTTGATGGTATTGCTAAGGCAGTGAAGCTAGTTGAACCATATATTGGAAAAGATTTTTTTGTTATGCTCGGTGATGAAATATATGATACCGAACACAGTGGGTTCTCGAATTTCGTAAAGAAAAAGGATTTGGATTGTTCATTTTGTATGATGAAGACTGAAACTGAGCAACTCATAAGGAATAACTATAGTATTGAAATGAAAGGGGAAAAGGTGATAAGACTTATTGAGAAACCAAAGGAGATAAGATCCTCAAATTTCGGTGTAGGCACCTATTTCTTCAGTAAGAATATTTTTGATTACATTGATAATACTGAGTCTTCAATAAATAATGAAGTAAATTTGACAGATGTTATGCAAACCATGATAGATAATGATAGAAAAGTTTCGCCTTTTTTTCTTGAAGGAAGATACGTAAATGTGAACTCATCAGAAGAGTTAGAGCAAGCAAGACGGATAATAAGTCAAATTGAGCAACGCCAAAACACGATTATAAAGTAAACTCTTGAAACGGTTTTTATCATATCTATTTCTCAGGATTAATTTGTTTTTACGAGTAATCTTAGATTATTATATTCTCAGCTGGCTATTTCTCGTATTGGTACAACCACTTAAGACACATCTTGACATAAATATCATACTGCTAAGCTTATCTTGACAATATCCAAGTACTAAATTTACAATTAATCATTGTAATATTTTTCGAAGCCATATTAACATGGGTCGAGGTAAATATTTATGAATGAAACTTATCACAGAGTTTTTGATACTTTTATCTGGATGTTGTATTGTTTGGACATATTCATTAAACGATAAATCAATAGTCTTCACGTCATTAGATGACAATCTCCAACCACAAGACCCTGCGTTCATTTTTACATGCTCTAATTTGCTAGATCTAGGAATAACGACAACATCCTTTTTAGATATTACCCAATTCAGAGCTACTTGGGAAGTCGATTTGATATAATTGGCTGCAATATCTGATAAATTTTGATTTGAAATTATCTTTCCTGCTGCCAAAGGACTATATGCAATAACTGTTATGTGCTCTTTTTGGCAATAAGGTAAAAGATCAATTTCTATATTCCTTTGGAGTAAATTATATGGGACTTGAATTGACGAAATTTCTTCCTTTGACATTGCGGTTTGAGCTTCTTTAAGCTCATCAATCGAGAAATTGCTAACACCAATATGTTGGATATATCCTTCATTAACTAATTTTTCCATAGCTTTCATTGTCTCTTTTATAGGAACAGTGGGATTAGGAAAATGAATTTGGTAGAGATCTATCGTATCAATTTTAAGTCTGTCAAGACTTTTCTTAGCTGACTTTAGTAACCTATCATAGGATAGGTTTGTAGGTGAGACCTTCGTGGCTATAAAAGATTCGTCACGTCTTTCATTTATCGCTTTTCCAATGACCTTCTCAGATAAACCATATGAATAATCTTCCGCGGTGTCAATTAGAGTCATACCTAAATCTAGGCCTAAATGAATTGCTTCTATTTCCTCTTTCTCATGGAAGCCAAATGTTGAACAACCTTGCCCAATAACTGAAACAATAGAATTTGACCTACCTAATTTTAGACTATCCAATTTTATATTGATTTTATGATATTTAGCTTTCTTAAAAAGCTAATCAAAGTTTTGTTTCATATCTGTTTGTTTATCCACGTTCTTCAAGGTACGTGATGTAAGATATAAGTTGGATACAATTGAAGTGGACAGTGTTAGTTGTAAGTGGCTCAGTTTGATTCAGTTAATTCAGTAATTATTTTCATATGAATACCTCTTTGAGAAGATCCTAATTTAGAATACTATTTAGATAAGCCCAATAAAGATTATGGTGACTTTTCATATTTGATAGTTAATCGTCAGAAGCAACTTTTCAGCATTGAAGAATCGTTAGACACTGCCTCGATACTTCTTGTAAGGGAATTAGTGGACGATAGGTAGTTTTCTTCAAGCATTCGAATTTTGTGCACGAAGTGTTTCAAAGGTGTTCTGGAGATACTTTGTTACCATCTGCGGGCGTTTCATAATTTCCTTCATATAAGTTAGAGGATTCTGTAGTACTTTTGCCTTGTAGAAATCCCGGTAAAATAAAGAAACATAGCCTGTTAGATCTTTTGCCTTCATATCAGGAGTATCCAAGAATGGATAACTTCCCCCCATCATTGTCATCTCTACTTCTGAGAAAAGCTCGATAGGTTTCATGTATCCCTTAGCAACACAATCTTCATAGAGGAGAGTCCCAGGGAAAGGTGTAGCAATAGCAACTCCGATTTCTTTCAGATCCAAACTTTTTGCGAATTTTATGGTTCTCATTATTGATTCCCGCGTCTCACCGGGCATACCGATTACGAAATAACCTAAAACAAATATCCCTAAACTCGCAAACTCTGACACTGTTTTTCTTATTCTTTTTAATGAAATGTTTTTTATCATCACGTCATGCAATATATGGGGGTCACCACTTTCGATACCTAGACCACATGCGTAGAAACCTGCATCTCTCATCTTCTTCAGGAGATCTGCGTTCAACGTATTAACATGTAGACCATTTGGTGAATTCCAAGTTATGTCTAATTTTCTCAGCTTTATTTCTTTGCATATAGCTTCGGCACGTTTCCTGTCAGTGGAGAAGTTATCATCTTCAAAAGAGAATTCAGTTATGTTATATTTTGTAATACAATGCTCTAGTTCGTCGACTACATTTTTTGGGCTCCTTGCTCTCCATTTAGTTCCCCACACTTTTTGAATGCCGCAGAAGGTGCATCTGAAAGGACAACTTCTGCTTGAGATAATAGACGTTTGGCGTTTCTTCTTACCATAACCAATTCTGGGATTTCCAACATATTTTTCTATATTGAGCAGATGCCTTGAAGGGAATGGAATACTATCAAGATCATCAACAAAGTGTATCTTAGGATTCATGAATATTGATCCATTCTTCTTAAAACCCAAGCCATCAATCTGGGAAAAAACTTTTGTCTTATTCTCAAGTGAGTTAACTAATTCTAGAAGGGGGTACTCACCTTCACCTACAAGGACATAGTCAATAGAAGGAGTTTTTAGTATGAATTCAGGAGATGAAGAGGGAAAGGCACCTCCGACAACCGTAGGAATAGATGAATCTAATTTTTTCACAATTCTTGTGATTTCAACGACATTTGGAAAGCGTGGAGTACTAAGACATGTGATCCCTACTAGGTCCGGTTCTTTTCTGGCTATTTCTTTCGTCAGTTCTTCATTTGACATTCCTACTCTATATAGATCGTTTCCCAAATTCTCAAGTCTCGTAGATTCCATCGCAGCATCGAGTATTGAAACTTCATGACCCGCTTGCTCTAAAACCGCAGCTAAATAGGCTAGTGAGAGCGGTATTGGAAACCAAAATTCTTTTTTTCCAAAAACAGTTACTGGAGGGTTTATAAGTAGAACACGCATTTTTTTTAACTCTTGTACGCTGACATTTTTTATTAATATTTATGAATGATTACTCATACTTATAGTCTTTGAAGTATTCTAGGTTCAGTTTCATTATCGGATCAAACGTATCAGATTCTTCGGTCAATGGCTCCGTTTACACGCAAAGATTATGGGACTCGGTAGAAATAAGTCAAACGTTTGATAAAGAATAAATAGAGCATATTAAAAGATTTAATTCAGTCGAATGAAGATATTAAGTCGAACGAAGAAAACATATCTTATCCTGAAGGATATTAAGCCCAAAAACCTTGAAAGTTTGATGAGCTCAGCTCTGGAACTGAGTCTTGAAATTTCCATCAATGAAGTTTCAGGTGACCGGTATGAAATCAAGCTAGGCGGCGAAGATAAGGATGTTAGAAAGTTTGCCGCAAATGTCATGCGAGAAGCTGTTCCGTATTCTTCCCTTAGGCTGTTTAGATCTTTATCCGAAGAGTTAAACGTAAAATTCAAGAATCCGCCAGACCAATATGTTGCATCAGATGAATCCGCTGTTGCATCAGATGAATCCGCTGTTGCATCAGATGAATCCGCTGTTGCATCAGATGAATCCGCACAAGTCTTTTTTAACATAAGGCCTGACAATTTTTTTTTCGCCATTTTCACCTATCTTCTCATTTTAGGAACCGGGTTTTTATTCTTTGAATGGTTTACCGTGGCTGACAATCTAATCAGATTCTCCTTTTTCTTCTTTTTGACAGGAATGACGTATCGAATAATGATCAACCGTAATGTAGATGAGAAGGCGCTATCGAATGAAAAAGTGCCAATGAAAAATTGAATCTTATCTTGTAGCAATCATTTAATCTGGCGGCGCAACTTCGAGTATTCGTTGGAATCTGGGTTCAAAAATACAGGACTAATCTGAACACATTGATTTTACAACGCTGGAAGACTGCAGTAACTGATAGAAATGATCTGATGTACCGAGACATGAATCCCTGATACATTACATCATGCTCATATATGGAGTCTTCGCACAACTTTAAGTTTACTTGTAATTTCTCGTCTAAAAGTAATTACCACAACAGATATTATGCTAACTATGGATAGATATTTGCCCACGGATATCCAAAAGGTTGATTCCAGTGTCACATGCGCTACTGTCTCTTTTGGGCTATTGATACGCCAACCATTCACTAATCCGTTTATCATTATTTGTTCGGAATCCAATTGATCTCCTGATAGTATCCAATCAGAGGAGTAAGCTTTGTTCAGAACCAGAATGACTTCCTTACCTCCTGGGATGCGTAGGTCAAATTTTTCAAAGCCTTTGGAGGATCCTTGAATCACTGTCCCTGGATTCGATATATATCCTGTTGCGTTAACGTCGGTGGCAGACACTGCGAACATCATGGGTACAACAAGAGATTTATTGATCTCAAATAACATATAATTCGTGGAATTTTTTACTAGAGTGATATCTGGACTGGAAGATAAGATGGTTACAGTTTTAGAATATGGCAGTTGATGGCCATCTATCATGTGAGTTTGCGGTATATCTTTGTGGACAAATATGTATTTTATACTATGCATACCTAGTACACTTAATGCGTCATGTGTCTGTCCTTTGTCTAAATCAAAGAGGGCACTTTGTATTAGATCACCGGGAGAGAAAAGCACTCGCCATATAATTACCGGAACTGGCGAGAATTTATCGACTATATCTACGATGTGTAGATTACTATCGTACCAAGTGT
>Ga0187827_10002119_pt1 | contig 27575 bp, 26 predicted proteins | sample ETNtaG_39_FD_167969 | JGI IMG/M metagenome (GOLD analysis project Ga0187827, IMG submission 167969) | Marine microbial and viral communities from oxygen minimum zone, Eastern Pacific Ocean - ETNP2014_SV_150_PacBio MetaG (Illumina Assembly) | ecosystem: Environmental > Aquatic > Marine > Hypoxic... | reverse complement strand
GTATGCTGGACTGTTCATATGGTGCGGCTTTAAAATTAGGCTTTATCGGCAACGGGACGACCAAAGTCAAAGTCGAAGTCATTGAGTTGGGGGACGATAAATATATGAAGCATAAAGAGTAGGGATAATGGCTTTTAAAATATATTTAGCTGTCAATCCGCATGGTGGAATGGAAAAAGGCCTGGGGATTCTTGACTTAGTCAGACCTGTTTTTCATGATAAGGGCATTGACTTAACAGTGCTTGAAACAGAATACCCCGGGCATGCACAGGAAATGATCAACACTATGGATTTCGATGATATTGACGGATTTTGTGCTATCGGTGGTGATGGTACATTCCATGAAGTTGTCAATGGACTTTTAACCCGGAAAGATAAAAAGCAGGTACCAATTGGTCTGATCCCGGGCGGGACAGGAAACTCCTTTATGCATACGGTTGAATGCCTGGATCCTGTAGAAGCAGCAAAACGCATTGTTTCCGGGAGTACAATCCCTGTAGATGTTGCTGAGGTCAAAACCGGGAAAGAATTGATTTATTCAATAAATATCATCGGCTGGGGATTGGTAACTGATATTGGAATAACAGCAGAAAATTACCGGTGGATGGGAGAAGGCCGATATACGCTTATATCGATGCTGGAAATATTCAGATTGAAACAGCGATCAGCTAAATTAATCATAAATGAAACTGAAGAAATAAATGATTTCACTTTTATTCTGGCCTTAAATACCAAGCATACTGGAAAAGGGATGTATGCTGCACCAAAAGCAAAATTGGATGATGGGTTAATTGATCTGATTATCGTTCGTGAGAAGGGTAAAATGAAATTATTGAATTTATTACCAAAAATTTTTGATGGTACTCATATCGAATCGAACATTGTTGAATATTCTCAGGTGAGTCGCTTTTCTTTATTTCCTGATGAGGAGTCGCCATTGAATATTGATGGTGAGATAACAGGGAAAACACCTATCGAAGTAAAAATGATACCTGGCTGTCTTCAGTTTTTGAATTAATAAATGCTCATATTTTATATCAGTGAAACTGCATTTTTTTAATCCTTTGGATTTCCATAACTTCACCGCACTATTATTTTCTGCTCATGGCTGATACCTTATCATCAAGAATGTTTGTAAATACTCTGGGAATTCCAGGAATTCTCATTATGATTTGGCTTGGTGGACTTTGGTTCACCATTTTCACGTCTGTGGTTATGTTACTTGCAATTCGTGAATTTTATCAAATCAATTCAACCCAGGACTCAGCCCCGATGCTCTGGTTAGGTTGGATAGCTACTCTTGGGATTGTCATGATGTATGACAATCCTATAGCTTTGGTTGATAATTATTTGATTATTTCCATTATCGGTTTTGTCTTAGTCGGAATGACGGTGGAACTTTTTCGTAATAAACCGAATCCAACGAGGAACATTTCCATCACTTTTTTTGGAATTTTCTATGTACCCATCTTATTAGGGACATTACTCTCTTTACGTCAAATGGATACTGATTATAATTCGCATCTGACATTTGGGCTGTTTATCTCAATTTGGGTGTGTGATTCGGCGGCGTACCTGGCAGGACGTAAATGGGGGAAGAAAAAAATATGTGAACGTATCAGCCCTAAAAAAACGGTTGTTGGATGTGTTGCAGGATTTATTGGTGCAGGCGTGGTTTTTTCCATCATGATAACAACAAAAGTTTTAGGTACTCAATTCGGTTGGGTAGACGTAGCTATGTTTACGATAATATCCGGTATTTTTGGACAAATGGGTGATTTTGCTGAATCGTTGATTAAGCGGGATGTTGGCGTGAAGGATTCTGGTTCTTTCCTCCCTGGCCATGGGGGTGTCCTTGATCGGTTTGATTCTCTGCTTTTCGCAAGTCCGCTCACCTTTTTATATATGCAGTTATTTTGCTGATAATTTGATATAATTTTAGTGGAATTGCGATCAATTTTAGCCACTGATTGTGGCAGTACAACGACAAAAGCCATCCTGATAGAACTGGTGGATGGAGAATATCGTTTACAAGTCAGGGGAGAAGCTCCCACTACGGTCGAAGCACCTTTCGAAGATGTTACTAGAGGTGTTCTAAACGCCGTCGGTGAAGTCGAAGAACTCTCCGGAAGAAAGCTTTTGGATGGTGAAAATATCCTCACACCGCAAAATGGCGACGAAGGAGTAGATATTTATGTCTCTACGAGCTCGGCCGGAGGCGGCCTTCAGATGATGGTAGGTGGTGTGGTGAAAAGTATGACGGGGGAGAGCGCGCAGAGAGCTGCTTTGGGGGCAGGTGCGATTGTCATGGATGTTCTGGCATCAAATGATGGTAGGCTCTATCATGAAAAAGTACAGAGGATTCGCCAGTTGCGTCCAGATATGATCTTGCTTTCTGGTGGTATTGATGGCGGCACAGTGACACATGTTGTGGAACTTGCGGAAATCTTGGAAGCTGCGAATCCCAAACCTCGCCTTGGAATAAATTACAAATTACCGGTGATTTATGCAGGAAATAACAAAGCTGCTGAACCCGTCCATGAAAGGCTTAGTGAAATCACAGATTTAATCACAGTTGCAAATATTCGGCCAACACTGGAAGAGGAAAACCTTCAACCCAGCCGGGATAAGATTCACGACTTGTTTATGGAACATGTCATGGCTCAGGCGCCAGGATATAAGAAACTCATGAGCTGGACTGATGCTCCCATCATGCCAACGCCTGGAGCTGTTGGAGAAATCATTAAAAAGATTGCTAAAGCTGAAAATATTGAAGTTGTAGGTGTAGATATCGGGGGCGCTACCACAGATATATTTTCTGTATTTCAGGGACAGTTTAACCGGACAGTCAGCGCCAATTTGGGTATGAGTTACTCGGTTTGTAATGTCTTTGCTGAATCAGGGTTTAATAATGTAGCTCGCTGGGTTCCTTTTGATATGGATGAGGCCAACCTCACGAACAGAATTGGAAATAAAATGATTCGTCCCACAACAGTTCCTCAGACATTAGAAGCCTTGATTATTGAGCATGCAATTGCCCGTGAAGCACTCCGACTTTCCTTTGAGCAGCATAAGGAATTCGCTGTCCATTTGAAAGGTGTTCAAACAGAGCGTACTATTTCAGATGCATTTGAACAAACTAGTTCGGGTGAAACATTGGTGAATCTCATGAAATTAGATATGCTGGTAGGTTCAGGTGGCGTATTATCTCATGCACCACGCAGACATCAAGCTGCACGTATGTTGATTGATGCATTTCTTCCTGAAGGAATAACCCAATTAGCAGTAGATTCAATTTTTATGATGCCACAATTAGGAATTCTGTCAACTATTCATCCTAAAGCGGCTGTGGAAGTATTTGAAAAAGACTGTCTCATCCGTCTGGGCACCTGTATTGCTCCGGTAGGGAAAACAAAACCAGATCAGGCAGTGTTACAATATGAAATTAGTCTGCCAAATGAAAAAATTGATGGGGAATTATTGTTTGGTGAACTGAAATTAATATCCGCTCCTTTTGAACCTATAAGGATAAAACTGACTCCAGGTAAAGGTTTGGATATTGGTGCAGGAAAAAATGAGGCATTGGAAACAAAGGTCTATGGAGGTGTTGTGGGAATTATTTTGGATGGTAGAGGTCGACAGCCCTTTAATTTATCCAAGGAAGTAAAAAAGCGAATGCAGAACCTGTATAGATGGTCTGTAGCAACCAATGAATATCCTCAATTGGAGGCCGTCTGATGTCAAGATCATATACTCCAGGGCTTAAAATATTAGCTCGGACAAAAATCAGTAAAAAAAGGCAATTGCCAATGAAGGGAGTTGTCCATTTAAAAATTGGTGATAAAGTAAAACCGGATAAGGTAGTGGCCTCAACTGAAATCCCAGGCAATGTACGGATGGTTAATGTGGCAAATAAGCTTAATATTGAGCCTGAGAATGTTCCTGAATGTATGTTGGTTAAATTGGATGAAAACATTTCCAAGAATCAGATTATTGCTGAAAGTAAAGGTATATTTGGAATGTTTAAGAGTCAGTTAAAATCGCCCATCGATGGAACATTAACAAGTGTTTCCGAAGTTACAGGACAGGCGATTTTATCTGAGCCTCCTATTCCGGTGGAAGTGGATGCCTACACATCTGGTACTATTACCAATGTTGAAATTGATGAAGGTGTCACCATTGAAACAGAGGGAGTCCTGGCTCAGGGAATCCTTGGAATTGGAGGTGAAAATCGTGGAATATTAGAGGTTGTCACTACTTCACCAAACGATGAATTGACTGCTGAAATGATTCAGGAAAGCCATAAGGATAAAATATTAGTTGGCGGATCGTTTTTGACAATGAGTACATTTAAACACGCAAAGGAAATGGGAGTGTCTGGGATTATTTCTGGCGGATTTGACTATTTAGATCTTTCAAAAATATTGGGGTACTCTTTAGGAGTTGCCATAACCGGTTCAGAAAGAATTGGCCCCAGTTTGATTATTACCGAAGGTTTTGGTAGAATAGGGATGGCAGATAGAACCTACAAATTGTTATCATCCAATGCAGGGAAGTTCGCAGCCATCAATGGTTCCACTCAGATTCGCGCAGGAGTCATACGGCCTGAAATAATCATTCCAAATGATAAGGTATCTGGTGATAGTAGCGATTATGAAGAAGCCGACTTGGCTATTTCTGATGGGTCATTAATTCGTGTAATTCGTGCACCGTATTTTGGAAAAGTAGGAAAGGTTAGATCCTTGCCGCCTGAACTTACAAAAATGGAATCGGAAACTATGGTCAGGGTGGCAGAAATTGAATTTAAAGATGGATCTATAGAAATTATACCCCGTGCAAATTTAGAAATGATATTAACATGATAGATACTAGTATACCCATTAACCAATCTGATCGACATCTTATTTCAAACCTAGCACAGAAAATTGTTCGGCATGGCATGGCGGTGCCGGCCATATTTTTTTTAGAGATGGTAAAATATATGTCATTTATTGGTAGTCAGTTGATGGTATTTTTTGGACCTGTTATTACGGTATTTATTCAGTCGGAATCATATTATAAAATATCACATCTACTGGAAGAGCGTCAAAATGTTGAATTGCTCATGCTTGAAATTGAACGGATAGAGTCTGATAATAAAAAGAAGGAGTCATAAGAATAATATGAATAATAAAGTGATCATGTGGAGTGTATTATTTTTGGGTGTGATGGGATTATATATTATGGGAGAGGGTGTGATATTTATTGAAGGTGCCAGAGCAATATTTGCTGCTACCCTGCTTGTTTCTATAACCCTATCTTATTACATCGATCGGGCCAGTTCCGGCGAAGACATCTATCTCCGTAAAATACCTGGATTGCAGGCATTGGAAGAAGCCGTAGGCCGGGCCACAGAAATGGGGAAATCAGTGCTCTTTGTTCCTGGTATCATGGACTTAGACCAGGTTGAAACGGTGACGGGATTAAATCTATTGGGCCATGTAGCTGAATACACAGCCAAATATGAGACTTCATTGAATGTCCCTGTATCCAGATCAATTGTTATGGAAGCAGGACGAGAGATTTGTAAGGAATCCTATTTAAAGTCTGGTCGCCCAGATTTGTATTATGATGACATGGTTCATTATATCTCTGATGAACAATTTGCCTATGCAGCCGGTGTGAATGGAATTATGGAAAGGGAAAGACCAGCAGCTTGTTTTTATCTGGGAAAGTTTTATGCAGAATCCCTTATTCTGGCTGAAACGGGAAACTCAATCGGAGCCATCCAGATAGCTGGCACAGGATCGCCATCACAAATACCGTTTTTTGTCACAGCGTGTGACTATACTCTTATTGGAGAAGAATTTTTTACCGCCAGCGCATACCTGTCAAATAAACCGGAATTAGTGGGCAGTATTAAAGGACAGGATATTGTCAAACTACTGGTAATGATTGCGATGGTGCTGACTGTTGTATTTAACGGACTATACCAGACAGGTTGGATAGCTTTTGATATTTTAAGTTTATTCTAGGTTATTATTTAGGAGATGTTATGTTATTAAAACGGCATATACCATTGATGATTGTGATTGGCGTTGGGTTACTTACTCTTTTCGGTCATTTTATCAATAATGATTCAATACAAGCATTTGTGGATAAAGATGCATTACAATGGTTTGATATTATTGCATCATTTGCCGTATTCCTGGGGGCGTTGAATATGCTGAAACTTCAGTTGATCAAAATTATTAAGAAACAGAAAAACTGGCAGTATAGTATTCTGGCAGTGATTGGATTTGCTTTTGCCATCTTTGCGGGTTTTTTCTATCGGGGAGCTAACTTCATTACATTATCAGATGTTAAAGATGGCCAATTAGCCGTAGTTTCAGAAATAATTGCAGAAGAATTAAACGAACCGAATCCCTATTCGATACAAACTAAATTAGAAGGGTATCAGACTGCATTTGAAATAGATAAAATATATATGACTTCAGAGAGCGCTAAATCTGTCATGGAAAAATTAAATCCTTATGTAGGCACGATTGAGTTAAAATCAAAACCCTGGGGTGCCCATGTGCAAACGAAAGGTTCTCTTTTTTATTGGATGTTTATCAACATCATTACCCCATTAAGTGCCACCATGTTTGCTTTATTGGCATTTTTTGTTGCATCTGCTTCTTACAGGGCATTTCGAATTCGCAATTTTGAAGCCACACTGCTCTTGGTGGCGGGAATTATACTCATGTTGGGTCGCGTTCCAATCGGAGGCTTAATACCCTGGTGGGCAGTGAGTATAATGCTTATGTTTGGTATAGGTGCCATTGCAGCACCATTTATAAAAGAACGGTCATTACTGTTGGGGATTATGGGTGGAGGAATTGTTATTATTATTATTTCTGGAACTTTTATGGGATGGAACCAAAATCCGCCTGAATTATTATCTATTCCCGTTATTCAGGATTGGATATTTGCCTATCCAACTATGGCTGGTTCCCGAGCACTTATGATTGGAATTGCCCTTGGCATTGTTGCCACATCTTTTCGAATAATCATTGGGTTGGATAAATCATTTTTAGGAGATAAGTAATGGAAACAATGAAAAGAATATTTATTTCACTTGGTTCGTTAGATCGAAGAATTATTTTTCTTATTGTTGGATTGTCCGTACTGATACCGCTTTTAAAACCAGACTGGGTTAATCTGCCTATTCGGCCCAGACCGGAGTCACAGATTGTTTTTGATGAAATCAATAAATTGAATGAAGGTGATAAAGTTCTTCTTTCATTTGAATATGGTCCAAGCACCAAGCCGGAAATTCACCCCATGTCCATTGCCATACTAAAACATTTGTATGCAAAAAATATACAAGTGTATGGGTTTGCCCTATGGCCGGATGGTAATTTTATGTCCACGGAGGCATTTTCTGAGGTATCGGATGATTATGGAAAAAAATATGGTATTGACTATGTAAATCTTGGGTATAAACCAGGTGCTGAAGCCGTGGTAAAAGGCATTGCAGCCGATATACGTGCGCTTTATACGGTAGATTTAAAAGGAACATCTATTGATGATATTCCCATGATGAAAGATGTTGTTAATGTTGAAAATTTTGATTTTGTTTTCAGTTTATCCGCAGGTTTTCCCGGTTCCACAGAGTGGGTGCAATATGCATGTGATCCTAAAAATATCCCTTTGTCTACTGGGTGTACTTCCATTCAGGTAACGGATATTTTACCTTATGTAGAAAATGGCCAGATTAGGGGAATACTGGCAGGTATGCCCGGTGCAGCAGAATACGAAAGCCTGGTTGAAGCAGAATTGCGGAAGATGGATATAACTGTAAAACAAGGTAAAGCTTCAGGCATGATGGCAGCCCAGTCCATTGCCCATGTTATCATTGTACTATTTATTATCTTCGGGAATATTACGTATTTCATTACCCGGAAGATAGACAGGAAAGGATAAAATATGCTATCAGCTGAAATAGTAAGTGCCTGGATTGTCGTTTTGCTGACTCTATGTATTTTTAGTTTTTTATATAAAGACAATCCATTTTATAAAGCTGCAGAACACTTATTTGTTGGTGTTTCAGCCGGCTATGTGGCAGTCATATCTTTTTGGCAACAGGTTCAGCCCAATTTGTTTGGCCGATTATGGCCAAGCAGGGTGGAGGTGGACGATGGTTCCATTTTTCAAGCTGTCTGGTATGCAATCTATGAAATCTTCAATTTCATCAGTACGGGTTTTGGTGTCTTGGATCGGAGCATTTTTCCTGAAGGCGGGATAAAAGGATTCGATGAAATCCGGATGATTTATATGATTCCGTTTATTCTTGGTATTTTTATGATCCTTAGACTTGTACCAAAACTGGGTTGGCTCGCCAGATGGGCCATTGCATATATAGTTGGAATGGCTGCCGGTTTGCGGTTCTACGGGTTTTTAAACTCAAATGTACTTATTCAGATAAAAGCTTCTGCGATTGATTTTACTGCAGATTGGGGAACCATTATTAATGCCCTGATAATTTTTATCGGCACTATTTCTGGACTTATCTATTTCTTTTATTCCACTGAGCATAAAGGTGTAGTTGGACGTCTGAGTCGAATCGGAATTTATTTTCTGATGATCAAGTTTGGGGCATCTTTTGGTTTTGCAGTAATGGGTCGAATATCTCTACTAATTGGAAGAATAAATGATTTAAAAGATTACAGTTCGTCTGAATATCATTATGCCACACCCATTATTTTAGTTTTTATCATTATTTGCCTGGCAATTTGGTCATTCATGGATGATGAAAATAAAAATGAATCTACGGCATGATTTGATCATTAATAACTTCCGTTTAATTAAATAATATTTAGGAGAAGAATTGAAGGAATTACTTAAATCTCTTGGTATACATGAGAACAATTATGGTGCATGTGTGGGTGTAGGAAATTGGTTAACAACTACAAATGCTGGAGTACTTAATTCAAACGTGATTGGGCAGATCAAGGGATCTGCGGTGCAGTTTGTCGACGGTGATTTGCCATTTTCTGCATGGATACTGGTAGTTATGATTATTCTTTCGGGTTACAATGCAATGAAAGATCGGGATAAAAATTTACCTGTGAGCAAAGATGTCGCATGATCATCTTTTAGATGTAAAAGACTTAACCATTCAATATGCTATCGAAGGAAACCTGACTTCTGTTGTGGACCAGGTTTCTTTTTATATAGATCCAGGTGAAATCATTGCATTGGTGGGCGAATCAGGGTGTGGTAAAACTCAAGTTGCTTTATCCCAGGCGGGACTCCTACCAAAATTGGCTCATATACAACAAAGTTCAATCAATGGTATTCAAACGGCAATGATCTTCCAGGATCCGCTGAATGCTTTGAATCCCGTATTAAAAGTGGGGACTCAGATTTTAGAGGGAATAAAAAATAAGGTTAAAAGGAATAAGGGTGAAGTTGTTCGATTATTGAATGCAGTGGGGATTGATGAACCAGAAAGAAGATATTATCAATACCCTCATGAATTTTCCGGAGGAATGCGGCAGCGGGTTCTCATTGCAATTGCACTGGCGCGAGACCCTGATCTGCTCATTGCTGATGAACCAACAACAGCTTTGGATGTGACCATCCAGGCCCAGATCATTGACCTGCTGAAAGAATTAAATGAAAATCAAGGTGTAAGTATTTTATTTATTTCCCATGACCTGTCGTTAGTGAAATCATTTTCTCAAAGAACCATGGTCATGTATGCGGGCCGCATTGTTGAATCAGCACCGACGGATGTACTGTTTTCTGCACCAAAACATCCTTACACAAAAGCATTGATTCAGCTGTCAAAGATGAAAAAAAATAACAAGGGAGAATTTTCCTCTATCCCTGGGGTTGTTCCCCTTCCGTTACATTATCCTACTGGATGTCGTTTTCATCCGCGATGTCCGTCAGCAATCCAGGAATGTGCAGAAAAGGAGCCGGACATTATCTTGAAAGAAGAGCACTCCTGGGTGTGCCCGTATACATAGAAAATAGTATTCTAAAATGTCTTTTCCACCATTGCAATCCCCAGATTTTCCAATTCCTCTAGGACAGGATCATAAATTTCCTTCATTATAGGAATTTTGACTCCAGTTAACAGAATTTTTCCTGTTAAAATGAGTTTTACTCCAATGGCAAGGGGCAAACTCACTGTACGCGCCATGGAAGAATCACCGTTGGGTATTCCATAGTCAATCAGAGTTGAGATGATGAACTCTTTCATTTCCTTTTTGTTCTCAACTGTAAATTTGTGTTGAAGCAGGATCATATCTTTCTCACCTTCTTTGTAAAATAATTTTTCCTGAAGACGGTCGCTGAGGATATCCAGCCGGTTGTCATAATTCGTCACAGATTCATCACTGAAAAGTCCTAACCATTCCAAACGGTCTAAAATGGGGGAAGCTATTTCACTATTCAATATTTCAGCTGTTTTAGCCCTGATATTATCTGATTCTGATGCACCAACCAGTTCAGCTAACATTTGCTGGAAGGTCATTCCCTTTACTTTCACAATGGGTGTTTCATCCACCAGGCCAAGGTCAACAATTGCTTTTAAGGTAGCGCACCAGCCGATATTTCGATATGTGCCGCGCATAACAGTGAGTGCATCATGTAAACCGTACAAATTTTTATAAGGGAGGGAATCCCTATTCGGATACACCTCAAAAGTTCCCAATTCATCAACTTCCTCTAAGCGTGGGTTTACAAACAGGTTTTTTCCTTCGATAGTTATTTCTTCTCCATTTTCGAGGTAGTGGGCAGAATTTCTGGAAGCCAGAACTACACCCTTCGGACTCCATGAAAATTTATATCCAAAGGGATTATCATTATCTTCCGGTGCAGGCAGTCCACCACAATAGGAATAAAAATGAAGGATCTTTCCACCCTCGGAGTGTACCTGGTCAATAATCTTCATAGCGGACATATGGTCAATCCCAGGATCCACTCCTATTTCATTCAGGAAAAGAAGACCTTTGTTTTTCGCTTCTGAGTCAAACGCCTGCATTTCTTTGCTCACATAGGAGGTGGTAGCCATATGGGTATTTTGAGCAAGGCAGTGTTCTGCGACTTTTACATGATGTGTCCAGGGCAGGAGACTGATTACAATATCATTGTCTTTAATCAGTTCCACAAGTTTAGCTGTGCTGTTTATATCGAGGGAAATAGCGTTACCATTTTCATGCCCTTCAACCAGTGCCTCTGCTTTGTGAACGGTTCGGGAGGCAACAGTTACCCGAAAATCTTTGTGACCAAGCAAATAGTGTACTCCGGGCCTGCTAACCAATCCCGCACCTAAGACTAGAATATTTTTCATGAGTTTTCCTTTTTGAGATAGTTTTTCATATAGATGTAATCTTCAGTCAATTTCCCCTGATGCAGAATCAGCCCTCGTTTTATGGAAGCAGGAAGTTTCAATTCCTCAAGGGATACATTAAAGTTTTCTTGAATGAGAAGGGGGATGAATTTCCTTAATACTCTCGAAAATTCTATTGAAGACTCTTTTGAAAATTCACAGGGTAGATTATCCACAGCCATTATTGTTATGCCATTCCGGAGGGTACCATCTTTAAACTGTTTTTCAACTGGGAAATAAGTATAGGTAGCACTGTCCGGATACGTGGATTTATGAGTGATTTCAATGGAGCCTTCAATGTCACAACTGATATCCCCGATGACAGACAGGTTCCCATCAGAGTGTTGGTTTAAATAATCTTTGGTAACAAGCCGGGGATATTTTTCTGTCCAGTAAATACAATTGACCAAAACATTAATATAAGGGAGCCACGATGAAAAGTTCCCGGTGTAATTTTCAGGATTATCGTAATAATCCCTCAAATTAAATTTTCCGTTTTTTTGGGTAACCATGTGTTCTTCCTTAAAGACAACCTTGAACAATGTTCCATTCTGGGAAGTTAATGAAGAGAAATTTTCTGCTAATTCTGTTGGAGAAAGATCCTTGTGCGGGAGCAAATCAAATAGTTCCTGAGCACCACGGGAGACATTTCCATAACCGGTAAATCCAAAAACCATCGGGCCTAGATCCTTAGGTATTCCATTTTTTTGCAGATCATGGGCAACGGATTTAAAGTGCATTTTTGCCTCTTCAACAGAAGAATACTGGTATGCCTGTTTTATTTTTTCGAAGGGTGTGTGGATACCTTGAAGTTTGAGTTTTTCTCCATAAGCATGGATCGTTTCTATCAGACCAGCGAGTCCGGCATATCGCCCGAAAAAAATCAATCGCCGGTTTTCTTCATCAACAATTTTTTCATAATCAATCAAGTTGCATTTTAAATCCATCATACGTTGGAGCATCTTCATATTATAGGATTGACCTTTTATGGTATGGGAGAAACACAAATACGTCTTTTCTTTTTGGAGAAAATCAACTGGAATTTCCTTTACTGACAGAATGATATCTGCCTCATGGAGAGTCTCTGCAATCACCGCCCCAGCCTGCTCATAAGAATGGTCAGAAAAAATACGCAATTTGGACGGTTGTATTGAAATCCTACAGGTGTTTTCATTGAGAATAGTTTTTACGTCCGAAGGTACAAGCGGTGTTCTCCGTTCCCATGTATTATGGCCCTCCCGACGGATTCCAATAATTTTTTCTATACTCATATGTTCAATGGACAATACAAATAGATTTGTTTAATAAAGGCAGAGAATTTAGTATTTTGACCGAATGAATGACTATGGAAAAAGAGGATTTTTTACTTTATAACAAGATAACAGAACGAGATACATTCAATGCTGGAGAAATATAATAAAACCAATGAGAGAAATCTTTCCCAGATGATAATGATTCATTGTAAACTTTCACCCGGTTTTGTCAAAAAAACATTAGATATATAAGGTATTTACATGTCAACACTTTCAATTGCAGGTTACGGTGATAAATTAACCGTTAACGGGATTCGAATTGGGGATCTTTCGCCTGCAGATCATGAAGCTATTGAAAAGGAAAAAGGGGGGCACAATTACAAACCTTTAGAGGATGTGGTCGTGTCCCATGTACGAAATTCATCTACTCTGGTGTGCCGTAAACCGGATCCGGAAAAGGTTCGTTCTTTTATTGAAGAAGATCTTATTGACGGCCTTTGTTGTTACTCCGCTGTTAACCAAGGACAGTTAAACAAGACAATCATTGACGCGATTGTTCACCATCTTACAAAAGAAAAACTTCCCACCGTTCCACGTTCTATCCGGCACAAATATATGTCCGCTTTCCTCCTGGCTTCCACCGCCTTGACGAAAATGGACCGGGTTATCCCAAAAGTTGCGGGGGTAGAAGCAGCGGAACTGATGTTCAAAACAGCCCGGCGCTGGGGATATCAGGTAAAAGGTATTCCCTCAGGAGAAGCTATTATTGTAGGTGCGAAGGGGAATTTTCATGGTCGAAGCATGACTGCCGTTTCATTGTCTGATGATCCGGAAGCAAAAAATGATTTTGGTCCGTTTGTCCCTGGTATTGAATTAGTTCCATTTAACGATGTTGTTGCACTTGAAACATTGTTCAGGCAAAAAGGAGAGCGTATTGCGGCATATTTGGTGGAACCGATTCAGGGAGAAGCAGGAGTTATTGTGCCTGATGAGGATTATTGGACGAAAGTAGCGAAGCTTTGCAAGGAGTACAATATCCTCCTTGCAATGGATGAAGTACAGACGGGATTTGGCCGTACAGGTGCTCATTTTGCTCATCAGATTTATGGGATCAAACCAGATATCATGGGTTGTGGAAAAGCCGCAGGTGGTGGAATATTACCGGTCTCATTTGTAGCCGGGAGAGATGATGTTATGGGGGTATTAACTCCAGGATCCGAAGGGTCAACCTTTGGTGGTTATCCCTTAGCTTCAGTAGTTTCAGTATTTGCAATTAAAGTGTTAGTTGAAGAAAAATTAGCTGAAAATGCCATACTGAGAGGAAGTCAATTGTTGGAACATTTTAACAATTTGAAATCTAAGTTTCCTGATAAAATAAAGGAAGTCAGGGGAAAAGGTCTCCTCACTGCTTTTGAAATGTTTGACGAGCCGAAATTTGACGGACATAAAGTATCATTAGAATTGTTAAAACAGAATGTATATGCAAAGGAAACTCATAAAAGCACAATAAGAATTGCTCCTTCTTTAACGATAAATGCAGTTCAAATTGATCAGATTGCCGGAGCAATCCAAAATGTTATAGGAAGTTTATAAATAATTGAAAATATTTTTTTAAGGAGAACTAATGAATATATTGAAGGAATTGGGAATTAAAGCTGTGAATTATGGTGCCTGTTCGGGCACAGGAAAATGGTCCGATACTACTCAAGCCGGTGAGATTGTTTCAATCAACCCTGCTAACGGGAAAAAAATTGCATCGGTTTATCAATGTTCAGAATCAGATTATGATCGAATCGTTAGCGATTCTGCAAAGGTATTTAAAAAATGGAGGAAAGTACCTGCTCCAGTTCGTGGGGAATTGGTTCGCCAGATGGGAGAAGCACTGCGGGAGAAAAAGGATGCTTTAGGGAGTTTAGTGAGCTTGGAGATGGGCAAAATCAAACAGGAGGGTGATGGCGAAGTACAGGAAATGATTGATATAGCCGATTTTGCAGTAGGTCAATCCCGGATGCTTTATGGAAAAACCATGCATTCCGAAAGGCTGGATCATCGAATGTATGAGCAGTGGCATCCGCTTGGGATCGTTGGTGTTATTTCTGCCTTTAACTTTCCCGTAGCTGTATGGGCCTGGAATGCTTTTATTGCTGCTATTGCGGGAGATACAGTGATCTGGAAACCATCTTCTTCTGTTCCATTAACTGCTGTTGCCGTGCAGAGTATCTGCAACGAAGTGATGGAAAAAAATGGATACTCCGGTATTTTCAGTATCGTTATTGGAAAGGGATCAACAATTGGGGAAAAATTAATAAATGATCGTCAGATTCCTCTGGTTTCTTTTACAGGTTCATGTAAAATGGGGAGACATGTGAGCAAAACCGTCGCTGGTCGATTTGGCAAAACAATTTTAGAGTTAGGTGGAAACAATGCTCTTATTGTTGATGAAACTGCCAATATGGATTTGGTTATCCCTGCAGTTGTTTTTGGAGCGGTGGGAACGGCAGGTCAACGGTGCACATCCACTCGCAGGGTACTGGTTCATCAGAAACGTTACGATGAGCTTGTTTCGAAATTGGTCCATGCCTATGGACAGGTACAATCCGGTGATCCTTTGGATTCTGACACATTGATGGGACCCCTGGTGAACAAATCTGCTGTTGACCTCTTCATGAATGCGATGAAAGAAATTGAGAAAAGCGGAGGAACAGTACTCTATGGCGGGAAGAAAAAGGAAGAACAAGGATATTTTGTGGAGCCAACACTGGTCAAAGCGGAAAATCACTGGGACATCGTACAGGATGAAACATTTGCACCCATTCTCTACCTAATTCCCTTTGATTCAATGGAAGAAGCAATTGCATTACACAATCAGGTTCCCCAGGGCTTGTCATCGTCACTGTTCACCACCAGTGTTGAACATGCGGAATTATTTTTATCCTCCAGAGGAAGTGACTGTGGAATCGCTAACATCAACATTGGTACATCCGGAGCAGAGATTGGCGGTGCTTTTGGCGGTGAAAAAGAAACTGGTGGCGGGCGTGAATCCGGTTCCGATTCATGGAAACAATACATGCGACGCCAGACAAATACGATAAACTGGAGCAAGGAACTTCCTTTGGCTCAGGGAATTAAATTTAATCTCTCTTGAGTTGGATATTATCTAACAACCGGAATGATATTTTGATCAGGGAATAGAGTAGTTTTGCTACATTTTCTTTATCCTTATTCTGAATCCAATTAATTTATGCCGGGTAAAAAAGGAACTCTTTACATTGTTTCCACACCTATTGGAAATTTAGCGGATATTACGTTCAGGGCAGTTGAAACGCTCAAGACCGTGTCGTTTATTGCTGCAGAAGACACACGGCGTACACGAAAACTTTTGAATCACTTTGATATTAAAACAAAATTGATCAGTTATTATGAACATAATCGTTTTGCTCGGATCCCTCAGATACTGAAACATCTGGAGTCTGGAAAAGATGTAGCGGTTGTAACCGATGCAGGAACTCCTGGCGTGTCAGATCCTGCCTACAAACTGATTCGATCTGTCATCCAGGTGGATGTGAAAGTGGAGCCTATTCCGGGGCCTTCCGCTTTTTTAACCGCCCTGGTTGCTTCCGGTCTTCCAACGGATCGTTTTCTTTTTGTAGGGTTTCTCCCTCCCAAGAAAGGAAGGAGAAAAAAATTGAGTGATTTAGCCTCTTATGAAGCAACTCTGATATTCTATGAAAATCCAAAAAGAGTAGTAAAAACTCTGTCAGATATAATCACTATTCTTGGAGATCGTCCGGCGGTAGTAGGACGAGAATTAACGAAGGTTCATGAAGAAATAATCCGTGGAACTATTTCGGAATTATTGTCGTATTTTTCACAGGAATCCCCTAGGGGAGAATGTGTAATAATGATCGGAAAAGATGACCCAAATGTCTACTTCGGATAAAGCTCGTTTTATTTCATTTGAAGGAATTGACGGTAGTGGTAAATCCACTCAAGCCAAACTGTTCTTAGACAGATTAATTCAAGAGGATAGGGAGGGGATTTTAGTTCGTGAGCCTGGAGGGACCCCTATTTCTGAGGCGATTCGCCACGTTTTGCTGACGAAAGGTAATCGACAGATGGTGGCAAGAACCGAAGCCCTGCTGATGACGGCCAGTCGTTCCCAATTGACAAAAGAGGTGATTCTACCTAATCTGGGACAGAATCGATGGGTTATAGCAGACCGGTATGCAGATTCCACCCTTGCATATCAAGGCGGAGGGAGAGAATTAAACCTTGATTGGCTTCAAGATCTTAACAAATTTGCAACCTATGATTTGGAACCGAATGTTACTTTTGTTATAGATATACTTCCGAAAGAAGCTCTTCGGAGAAGAGAACAAACCGAGGACCGGATTGAAGAAGAAGGAATAGCTTTTCAAAAACGGGTTCGGCGAACATATTTGGATTTAGCCCAACAATATTCTGACAGAATTATTGTCATTGATGGTCATAAGAGTAGAGAAATAATCCAGAATAATATATGGGATGAAATAAAAAGGAGGTATTTTTTAACACAATGAAAGTAAATAAAATTCAAAGAAAATATTTGTTCGTGGTTGGAATTATCATTCTTTGCGGAACTGCTTTATTTGCTGTTTCAAAAGCTGATATTTTCAAACAAGTTGCCGTATCTCAAAAATTGATAAATGATGTATACAAATATATTGTAACCAATTATGCCGATGAAATTGATGTAGAAAAATTTACAAGGAAAAGCATACGGAACATTTTGAATGATTTGGATCCATATACAGTCTTTATGGAACCGGAAGAAGGAGAAGGGATTGATCTCTTGACCAAAGGGAAATATGGAGGAGTTGGGATGGAGATTGGTAAACGAGACGGAAAAATAACAGTGGTTGCACCAATGGCTGATTCTCCGACAATGAGGGCCGGAATAATCAGCGGTGATGTAATTGTAAAGATTGACACCGTTGTAGCAAAGGATATGAATTTGAACGATGTGGCAAGGCTCATAAGAGGAGAGAAAGGAACCGAGGTTACTCTCTCTATCCAAAGAGCAGGTGTGGATAATGTAATAAAGTTTACGATGATCCGGGAAGATATTAAAGTGAAGGATGTAGCTTATTCCGGTATGCTGAATGATCGGATTGGGTATATCCTTTTGACTCGGTTTTCAAAAAATGCTGCTCCGGGCATGAAAAAAGCAATAGAAAAGCTCAAGGAACAAAAAGCAGAAGCGATTATTCTGGATCTCAGAAATAATCCTGGAGGATTGCTACAGTCTTCAATAGAAATTTTAGACATGTTTTTACCGAAAGGTGAGAAACTTCTTTCTACAAAAGGAAGGACGAAAGGTTCAAATAGAACATTTTTCGCTAAAAAAGACCCAGTGATACCTTCCGATATAAAAATAGCAATATTAATTAATGAAGGTAGTGCATCTGCAAGTGAAATTGTCTCGGGTGCTATCCAGGATTTAGATCGAGGAGTTATCATAGGACGCCGCTCATTTGGAAAGGGACTGGTTCAGTCTGTATATCGGCTTGATGAGGAACGCAGATTAAAAATGACGACAGCAAAATATTACATTCCAAGTGGCAGGCTGATCCAGAATCCGGGATATATAGATGAAGACATTACCATTGATGTATCAGAACAAGATACACTATTTGCTACGGTTAAGGGACGGAAGGTTAAAGGAGGCGGAGGTATCATGCCCGATTATGAAGTGGAGGTTCACAAGTATGGTCCATTAACACAGGAATGTTGGAGACAAGGCATCTTTTTTACTTACGTTCAAAAAAGAAGACAAAACTATTCATCATTTGATGAAGTGTTAGCGACTGAAGATCTTATAGAAGATTTTTATGTGTATTTGAAAGAACAGGATTTAGATATTAGCCTTGATGGCGAGTCCCATTACAATGATTTCAAAACTAAATTATCTTCAATTGACAGTACAAACGTAGAGTTAAACAGTGCTTTTGAAATAATTGATGGATTTTATGTCGAGGAAGAAGCCTCCTTATTTGATAAAGAGTTTGAGGATATTCAAAAGAGGCTTCTTGCTGAATTTGCCAATCATTACAATGGAAAGGAAGGCAGGATTCAATTCACTTTACAAAGTGACGAACATGTGGAGAAAGCAATTTCTATTTTAGATGATCAAGTGGCCTACAGGAACGTACTTAGATTGGAAAATGAATAAAATATTACCTGAATCTTATCGTTGGAAATATTCTTCCAAGGGAATAGATGTTTTTCGGTAAATTTATTTGCTTTTGTTAGACCAGTCTATGATAATGTTTGAAATCTTAAGAACATTTCTTTTCAATGACTACGGGCGATTAGCTCAGTTGGTTAGAGTGCCTGCTTGACATGCAGGAGGTCACTGGTTCAAATCCTGTATCGCCCACTATAATTAATTTCAATTATCAGTAATGAAGCCAAACAAAAATATTAATTGGTATCTTAATCTTTCCTGTAAGATTTTCCAATATTTTCACCGCTTACAGATACGTTTTATTTTTTAATTTGTATTTTATCCTATTAAGTGAAGAACCAGATTACCCTTACATTTCCTGATAATAGTACCCGTACGTATCCGACAGGGACTACCCTGCTTGAAGTTGCAGAAAGTATCGGAACGCGTTTGGCTAAGGATGCCGTTGCAGCACAAATAAATGGGAAACTGACAGATTTAACGGAAGCCATTGATATTGATGCAGATATTAATATTATCACGGGGGATAGTACCGAGGGACATGAAGTATTATTGCACAGCACAGCACATCTTATGGCTCAGGCTGTAAAAGAATTATTTCCGAATGCCAGAGTAACTATCGGTCCGGCGATTGAAAATCGTTTTTACTATGATTTTGATGTTGAAAATCCTTTTACTGATGAAGACCTTGTTACCATTGAAGAAAAAATGAAAGAACTGGCTCAAAATGATTATCCAGTGAAACGAAAGGTTTTCTCCAAAGATGAGGCTATTGATCTTTTTAAATCAATGGATGAAAACTATAAAGTTGAAATTATTCAGGAAATTTCTCCGGAGGAAGTACTGTCTGCCTATCAACAAGATAGTTTTATTGACCTGTGCAGGGGACCCCATGTTCCATCAACAGGAAGGATTAAATATTTCAAGATCCTCAATTCTTCTGGTGCATACTGGCGTGGGGATGAAAACAATAAGATGCTGCAGCGGATTTATGGAACGGTTTTCAATACAAAAAAAGAATTGAAAGAATATCTTCACATGCTTGAAGAAGCAAAAAAACGGGATCATCGGAAATTAGGGAAAGAGCTGGAATTATTTGCATTTGATGATGAGATAGGACCCGGACTTCCTCTTTGGCTTCCCAAAGGGACCATCATTATCGAAGAGCTGGAAAAGTTAGCAAAAGAGACCGAAAGAAAAGCAGGATACCAAAGGGTTCGCACGCCCCATTTAACCAAAGGAAATCTTTATGAAAAATCCGGACATTTAAAGCATTATAAAGAAAGCATGTATCCTGCCATGGATGTTGATGGGATCGATTATTATGTGAAACCGATGAACTGCCCGCATCATCATAAGATTTATGCATCTGTACCACGGAGTTACCGGGATCTTCCATTGCGATTAGCAGAATATGGTACGTGTTACCGATATGAAAAATCAGGTCAGCTTTTCGGTCTTATGAGGGTCAGGAGCATGCAGATGAATGATGCTCATATTTACTGCACCAAAGAACAATTTAAAGAAGAATTTTTATCAGTTTGTCAGATGTATTTAACGTATTTCAAAATTTTCGGAATTGATAAGTATGAAATGGAATTATGTCTTCATTCTTCTGAAGGTTTGGGTAAGAAATATGTGAATGAGCCAGAATTATGGATTCAAACGGAACAGGATGTACGAAAAGCCCTGGATGAGGGTGAGATCAATTACACAGAAAAATCAGGCGAGGCTGCTTTTTACGGGCCGAAGATTGACGTCCAGGTTTGGAGTACTGTCGGCCGTAAATTTACTCTGGCAACAAATCAGGTAGATTTTGCCATTCCATCTTTATTTGGCTTAAATTACACGAATGAAAGAGGAGAAGAAGCAACACCGTTGTGTATTCACCGGGCACCTCTTGGGACTCATGAAAGATTTATCGGGTTTTTAATTGAACATTACAGTGCTGATTTTCCCCTTTGGTTAGCTCCGGTACAAGTGGCTATTTTAACGGTTTCTGAAAAGGTGGAAAATTATGCTAAATCTGTACAATCTAAACTGCAGAATGTTGATATCAGGGTTGATTTGGATGATCGCCCTGACAAAATTGGAGCAAAGATACGTTTGGCAGAACTATCTAAGATAAATGTAATGCTGATCATTGGAGAACGGGAAGCGAAGGAGAACACTGTTTCTGTCCGTCGTAGATTTGAGGGAGATATTGGATCTATGAATGTAGATAACTTGTCTTCTGCATTAGTTGAAGAAATTAATCAAAGGAGGAATACATATCGCAAAGAAGGCTAAAGCACGCGTAAACGAAGATATCACTGCAGACCAGGTACGTTTGATATCTGAGAAGGGAGAACAGTTAGGAATTATTCCGTTGGAAGAAGCATTAGAAAATGCCCAGCAAGCCGGGTTAGATCTTATTGAAATATCTCCAGATACAGATCCGCCGGTATGCAAATTAGTGGATTATGGAAAATTAAAATATGAAAAGAAGAAAAAAGCACATTTAAGTAAAAAGAAACAGCACGTAGTAAAATTGAAAGAGATTCGACTGCGTCCTCGAATTGATAGCCATGACTTGGAAACAAAAATGAACATGGGAAGAAAATTTTTAAAAGATGGATGTAAATTAAAAGTAACTTTGATGTTTCGTGGAAGAGAGATGTCCCGATTGGATTTAGGCGATATTGTTATGGAGAAAGTTGTTGAAATGCTGAAAGATATAGCAGCAATAGAAAAGCAGAATCCCTTGGAAGGGAGAAGAATGTCTCTCATCTTCGCCGCAATATAGGAGAACCAGATGCCAAAACAAAAAACAAGAAGAGGTGCCGCTAAACGATTTAGATTGACAGGAAGCGGTAAACTAAAACGAAATAAAGCAAACCATAGACACATGCTTATCCGGCGTTCGAAAAGCGTTAAGCGTAAAATGCGAAATGCTGGCATTGTTGACGGATCAGACAGTCGGAAAGTCCGCCGGATGCTTGGTGTTTAAAGGAGAAAATAATGCCCAGAGCAAATAGTTCTGTTCCAAGGCACAGACGACATAGAAAGATCGTAAAGCAGGCCAAGGGCTACTATGGTGCCCGGAGCCGCAATTATAAAGCCGCAAAAGACGCAGTCACAAAGGCCGGATTATATGCCTATCGTGACCGTCGACAAAGGAAGCGTCAATTCCGACGTTTATGGATATTGCGGATTAATGCTGCGGCACGACTCCATGGTATGTCCTATTCTGCTTTTATAGCGGGATTGAAATCAAAGGAAATCGAATTAAACAGAAAAGCGCTCGCTGATCTGGCTGTGAATAACCCCGATACCTTTGGTGAATTAGTCAGTACAATCCAGAAATAACATGAACCTTCAGAAGAAGATCGAGGAAGTCCGGATTTCATTCCGGACTGCCCTTGATTCTTTGACTTCCGATAACGATGCTGTAGAAGAATTACGGAGTAAATATCTTGGAAGAAAAGGTGAAATAGCCAGCTTATTCTCCAAATTGGTCACTGCAGATCCGGAAGAAAAACCACTATTAGGGAAAGCCCTTAATCAATTAAAAAATGATTGTCTAGTATCCTTTGAGAAAAAAGTAAGGGGCTTTGAAAAACCAGTAGGTTATTCAGCCAGTTCTGGAATGGATTATACCTTACCTGGAATACACTTCCCGGTTGGTTCTCTTCATCCGCTCCAGCAAATCCTTGATGAGATTAAAGATGTATTTACCTCTATTGGTTTTTCCATCGCATATGGCCCTGAGATCGATGATGATTTTCATAATTTTCAGGCTTTAAACATACCGAAACACCATCCTGCCAGGGATATGCAGGATACATTTTTTATTGATAAAAATATAGTTCTCAGGACTCACACATCAAATGTCCAGATTCATTTGATGGAAAACAATAACCCACCTCTAAGATATATCGTACCCGGCAGGGTGTATAGAAACGAGGCAATTAGTTTTAAAAGTTATTGTTTATTCCATCAGGTTGAGGGGCTGTATGTTGATAAACACGTTTCATTTTCTGAAATGAAGGGAACGCTGGAATATTTTGTAAAACGTATTTTTGGAAGAGATGTAAAGATACGCTTTCGCCCCAGTTATTTTCCTTTTACCGAGCCCAGCGCAGAAGTAGATATCTGGGATGAGAAAAGAGATCAGTGGATGGAAATCCTTGGGTGCGGGTCAGTGGACCCTGCTGTATTTGAGAATGTAGGATACGACCCGGAAATTTGGCAAGGATATGCTTTCGGAATGGGGATAGAGCGTATCGCCATGTTAAAATACAAAATTTCGGATATCCGGCACTTTTATCAAAACGATGTTCGTTTTCTCTCTCAATTCTAAATTGATGACATTATGAAAGTTTCTATTAACTGGTTACGTAAATTTGTTGATGTATCAGAAACTCCGGCGGAGCTGGCAGAGATGCTGACCATGTTAGGCCTTGAAGCTGAAGTTGGAGTGGATTTTTCGGGATTTGATAATATTATTTCGGCAAAAGTGCTTTCATCTACAAAGCATCCCAATGCAGATAAATTAAAACTGTGCCAGGTGTCTGACGGTAAAGACACCTACCAGGTTGTTTGCGGTGCTCCTAATGTGGATGTTGACCAGACGGTTATTTTTGCAAAAATTGGATCAGTCTTGCCGGGGGATTTTAAGATAAAAAAAGTGAAGATAAGAGGAGAAGAAAGTTCAGGGATGATTTGTTCCGAGAAAGAACTGGGCATGTCGGATGAACATGAGGGCATTTTGGTATTACCGGACAATACAGAACTGGGTATGCACATTTCTGAGGTGCTGAATCCTGTGTTTTCTTCACTGGAATTGGATATTTTGCCAAACCGTCCAGATGCGTTATCACATATTGGCATTGCACGGGAAATTGCAATAAAAACCGGACGAAGACTACAAAAGCTTGAAATACTTTCGAACCTGAACCCAAAAACAAAAAGTGAAACCGTTCAGGTACATATTGATGATCCTGATGGCTGTCCAAGATATATTGCGGGGGTTGTAAAAAATGTGAAGGTTGGACCTTCTCCTGAGTGGATGGGAGAAGCTCTCAAATGTGCTGGGATGAGGCCAATTAATAATCTCGTTGATATTTCCAATTACGTGCTTCTGGAAATGGGGCATCCAACACATATTTTTGATTTTGAAAAATTTCCTGAAAAAACGGTATGTGTGCGGAAAGCAAAAAAGGGAGAGAAATTCATTACTCTGGATGAGGAAAAGCATACGCTGAATGCTGAACATCTTCTTATTACGAATGGAAAAACCCCTGTAGCTCTCGCGGGAATCATGGGCGGTTTGGATTCAGCAGTCGCTGAAACAACGTCAACTGTACTGATTGAAAGCGCCTATTTTGATCCAGTTACAATTCGGAAAGGATCTAAAACCTTAGGAATGTTGACCGAATCATCCCGCCGGTTTGAACGGGGAGCAGACCCGGATGGGGCTGTAACCGCTTTTTGGAGGGTAGTTACCCTGTTGAAGGAACTGGCTGGTGGAGAGCTGGCATCTGAAATGGTGGATTCCTATCCGAAGAAAATAAAGCCGTCCTCCATTATTCTCAGGAAATCGAAACTGGAAAACATTGGCGGATTTCCCATCCCTGTAAAATTTATTGAGAAGACGCTGACTGCTCTGGGAATTGACTGGAAAAAATCATCTAAAGAGGAATGGAAATGTGTTCCGCCTTCCTTCCGGCCTGACCTCGAGAGGGAAAGTGACCTGATCGAGGAAATGATACGTATTCATGGATATGATTTGGTTCCCTCTGCACAATCATTCACCAGTTTATTTACCTATGATACCCCCGATCCGCTTGCAAGTACTGGAAAAATCCATAATTGCTTGGCCGGCCTGGGATATAGACAATGTTTTCATAACAACTTTCAGTCCAAAAAAATTGCCTCTATCTCTGGCAAAACCACTGTAGCTGTTGTGAATCCATTAAGCGTTCTTATGTCTGATATCAGGACATCACTCCTTCCTGGATTGCTTGAAACAATTGATTATAATATTAAGAATGGAACCTCAAATCTGCAGTTATATGAAATGGGGCAGGTGCACAGCCAGGAGAAAAAAGGATTTGATGGTATTATTGAGAAGGGTGCTCTCTGCGGTGTTGTACATGGGTTAATCCATAAGAAAGGTGTTCATGTCGATGATGACCGGGAGCAATCATTTTTTTCTATAAAAGGCCATATCGATGTTCTCCTGAGAAAGCTGGCTCATATGGAAGCGGATTATCAGGACTGTGAACATCCGGAATTTGATCAATGTTTCACTGTTTCTGCAGGGGACCAGAAAATTGGAGTCGCAGGCATTGTTTCTTTCAGGATCGTTCAGGCTTTAAAACTGGAAATTGGGGAAGTGTTCGCTTTTATGTTTGACCTTGAACAATTCGTTAATGTTATCGATGCACTTGTTCCATTCAAGGCAATATCACCATTTCCCATTGCTGAACGGGAATTGAATTTTGTTCTCAAAGAAGACATCCAGGCCGGGGAGATAAAAAATCAAATTATGCGTTCCGGAAAAGGATTGATTAAACATATTGAACCTGTCAATATTTTCCTGCACGATTCCCTGGGAAAAGGGATGAAGAGTATCTTATTTAAGCTTGTGTTTCAGAGTGATACAAAAACCCTTGAAGACAAAGAGGTAAATCCAATTATTGATGAAATTATCAGTGTTGTTGGTAATAAATTTGGTGGTAAATTACGCACATGAATGAGCTCACCTCACTGGCAAAATTGGAAGCGAGGGTCAGGCTTCTGATAGATGAATTGAAAGTGGCTAAGGAACACTCAACAGGAGGAGACTCTCATTCTGTTGAAACGTCAAATAAACTTGCAAAAATCGAGGAAAAAATAAAAAATATTATCCGGTTAGCTGAAGAATTCTCATAAGGTGAACTATGCCAGATCAAAGTAATCTAGTAAAAGTAAGTATTTTTGGACAGGAATATACTGTTAAAGCGCCTGCGGATCCCGAATACATCCAAAGTATTGCCGCATATGTCAATTCAAAAATGAAAGAAGTTCAGGATGATCTTCCAACTGCTCAATCTTCCACACGCATCGCTATACTCGCATCGATGAATGTCACTGATGAACTGTTTAGTATACGGCAGACAAAAGACAATGAAAAAAGTGAAGTTGATGCCAAAATTTCATCATTGATTGAATTGATTGACGAATCTATAATCTGAAATTTAATAGACAGTTATCCCGGTGACTCAATTATTTTCCGGTAAAGAAGTAAGCGCTTCTGTCTATGAGTCCCTGATGCCTAAAATTCAAGCGCTGAAATCAAAAGGAATTACTCCGGGATTAGCTGTAATTCTTGTGGGTGATGACCCGGCATCCGCAGTGTACGTCCGCAGTAAATCCCGCAGGTTTGCATCCCTTGATTTGTTCTCTGAAACGATCCGATTTGATGGTGGTATTTCCCAGGAGAAACTCGTAGAAAAAATACAGGATCTAAACGTGGATAATCGATTCCACGGGATACTGGTGCAGCTCCCATTGCCGAAACATATTGACGAGGGTACCATAATTAGCGTTATTGATCCCGTAAAGGATGTTGATGGCTTTCATCCTGAGAACGTTGGCTACCTCACTGTTGGAAATCCGCGATTCATTCCCTGCACGCCAAAGGGGATCATGAGAATTTTATCTTATTATGATGTTGATCTTTCCGGGAAGCATGTTGTTATTATTGGCAGAAGCAATATTGTTGGGCGTCCTGTCTCAATTCTCACCAGCTTGAAAAAATCCTTCAGCAATGCCACCACAACAATCTGCCATTCAGGGACACAGGATATCCGTTATTTTACCAATCAGGCAGATGTTGTTGTCACAGCCATGGGCGTTCCGAATTTTCTGGATGAATCTTTTATAAAACCTGGTACTGTATTGATTGATGTGGGTATTAACCGGGTGAATGATGATTCAGAAAAGGGATATAAACTGGTTGGAGATATACATGCTGAACGTGTATCAGAAATTGCAGGAGCGCTGACCCCGGTTCCTGGAGGGGTGGGGCCCATGACCATTGCCATGCTGGTGGAAAATACGGTGGAAGCGGCAGAAATGCAATCCGGTGTTGGTGCCTGACAGAGTGAAAATTTAGAAAGTTTGCGCCCGTAGCTCAGCTGGATAGAGCGTTGGCCTCCGGAGCCAAAGGCCACAGGTTCGAATCCTGTCGGGCGTACATAGATAATATCTATTTGGTATCGAAGAGAGAGCGGGATTTATTTCCCGCTTTTTCTTTATCCGTAACTTGTTAAACAATATGACAAATTAGGACAATTTGACGTAATTTACGGGTAACTGATGGGTAACCGATTCATTCACGGCAATCATTTCCACCACTCCAAATTGATTCCTCTGGGTAAATTGAAGAGACTTTTGTTACTGGGATGATGGGTAGATTTAAGTACGGAAGAATGGATAAAGAAGTAACTTACAGGGATGGAAAAATTATAAGTTTCAGCATGGTATTATGGAATAAAAAGGATTAAAATGACTATGAAGAGTAAAAAGAACGCTGGTACAGGCAAAAATACGCAGGACTTTATTAAGGGTCAAATCCCCGAATTTGGAATCAGAGATGCTATCGAAGTTTACATGGAACAGGGCCCAAGGGCTTGTATAGAAATGATGAAGTATACTCTGGAAATGACTGATGATAAAGCTGAAGAAATAGTTGCTGCTTTTG
>Ga0187827_10002118_pt1 | contig 27576 bp, 34 predicted proteins | sample ETNtaG_39_FD_167969 | JGI IMG/M metagenome (GOLD analysis project Ga0187827, IMG submission 167969) | Marine microbial and viral communities from oxygen minimum zone, Eastern Pacific Ocean - ETNP2014_SV_150_PacBio MetaG (Illumina Assembly) | ecosystem: Environmental > Aquatic > Marine > Hypoxic... | reverse complement strand
CTGCCATCAAATTAGATTTAGTATGCATTCTTCCAGCAGTATCAATTAAGACGACATCAATCTTATTTTTCTTAGCATATTGGATAGCATCATATCCAACAGCAGCAGGATCTGCTCCATAATCTTGTTTAATCAATGGAACATTCAATTTATCAGCATGTTCACCTATCTGTTCAATACTCGCAGCCCTAAAAGTATCTCCTGCAGCCAACACAACACTAAACCCAGCATTCTTCAAAAAACTAGTAATCTTAGCAATACTAGTAGTTTTTCCAGTTCCATTAATTCCAAAAAATAAAATCTTAAAAGGTTTATCTGCAATTTTAATAAACTCAAGAGGATTATCAGGTTCAATTAAAATATCTTCAATAGCAGCCTTCAATTCATTCTTAATTTCATTCTCAAGTTCTTCTTTTTTTATTTCTCTTCCAACTAACTTCTTTTCTAAATTATTCTTAATATCATCAACAGCATCTAAAGCAACATTATTATCTAATAACAATAATTCCAAATCATCAAAAATATCATTAAATTCATTTTCAGTTATTTTATATGAAAAACCAGACTTCATCCTAGAAAAAAAACTTTTCTTCTCTTCTGATAAATTTTCAGTCTTTACTTCTCCCTTTCCTCTATCCTCTAAATCCGGAGTATAGGATTTCTCTTCATCTTCTGAAAGTTTTAATTCTTCTTTTTCTTCTTTAATCTCTTTATCAACTCGCTCTAATTCAGTATCAAATTTTTCAACTTCCTCTTCTTCTTTTTCGGCTTGTTTTTGTTTTTTCTTGGCTTCGTCAATCTGTTTCTTAATTCCTTCTGCTTCTTCTTCAATTTTTTCTAAATCAGGAATTGTTTTTCTATTATATGCATCAAATTTGCTGGGAACATTTTGTCCTTTTTCTTCTTTAGACCCCTCAATAATCTTTTCAGCTCTTTTTATTTCTTTTTCTAACTTAATTTTTTCTTTTTCTTTTTCAGTTTCAACTACTTTTGCTTCTTCTTCAATCTTTTCACTAGAATCTTTAAACCAACCTTTAAGTTTATCTTTAAATTTTCCAAACATAAATTTTACAAGAACTACAGATTTATAAGGTTATATAAAACTTCAAAGTTAGATTTTTATACTATCAATTACTATTAATAAGGAGGTATGCTAATGAAAAAAATACTAATTATACTTGATGGTGCTGCAGACTTGCCAAATAAAATATTAAAAAATAAAACTCCGTTTGAGTCAGCCCAGACTCCCAACTTAGATTTCTTAGCTAAAAATGGACAATTAGGTTTAATGTACCCCTTAAATAAAAAAACAATTCCAAGTTCTGCAAATTCTTTAGTGGCCTTATTTGGGAATGATCCAAAGAAATGCCAAAGAGGAGTATATGAGGCAATAGGGGCTGGATTTAATCTAAAACGTGGAGATCTAGCTTTAAGAACAAATTTTGCAACGATAGATAATTTAAAATCTAAAAAATTAATAGATAGAAGGGCTGGAAGAACCCTTACTACTAAGGAATCTAATCAATTAGCCGAATCATTAAACAAAGAAATATCACTTCCCTGTAAATTTGAATTTAAATCGACAATACAACATAGGGGTGCATTAGTTTTAAGAGGAGGTCATTCAGATAATATTTCTAATATGGACTCGGGATGGTCTGGAAATAATAAGGCTAATCAATTTAAATTTCTAGAACCTCTTGATAATGATCCCGATTCAAAATATTCTGCAAATCTTGTAAATAAATTTCTCCATCAGGCTCACCAAATACTTAGCAAACATCCAGTAAATAAGGCTAGAATAAAAAAAGGACTTTTTCCTGCAAATATGATTTTAACAAGAGGGGCCGGATCTGAACTTCCAAAAATAAAACCATATAAAAGTTGGATGTCAATAAATTCAATTCCTTAGTAGGTGGGGATAGCAAAACTTTCTAAAATGAAAAATTTTCCATGCAAAATCCCAAAACAATCTTCAATAGATATTTATGATCATTTATACAAATTACTTAATAAAAAGATAAAACATTCAATAAGAACTTTAAAAAGAGATCATAAGGATTTCATAGGGTGTTATATTCAAATAAAAGAAACTGATCTTCCAGGTCATGATAATAAACCATTAGAAAAAAAGAAGATGATAGAACTTATTGATAAAAAGTTTTTCAGTTTTATAAAAAAAGCAGCAATAAAACATGAATGGAAAGTTATTGTAACATGTGATCATTCAACACCTTGTGAATTGAAGGGTCATTCAAATCATCCTGTTCCAGTTTTAGTTTATAATCCTAAAGAGCCAATTGTTGATCATGCGCATAGGTTTAACGAAATTGAGGCTAGAATAGGTTCACTTAGAACTTTCTTAGGAAAAGACTTTGTGGAAAAAGTTGGACTAAATAGATAACAACACGACAAACATTATAAATCAAAATCCTTTCTCAAGGTTATGATAACTTATAATGAATTATATGATGCGCTCCGTAAGGAAAGATATTCAGAACAATTACAACCCATACCTAAACTTTTTATAAAAGAAGTCTCTGCATATTTGAAAGATAAAAAAGAAATTGCTAATAAAGATGATGATAATTTTTCAGATACAATTTTAAAAACAAAGAAACAATTTGAAAATTCTATATCAATTTTTAAGGAACTAATTCTTCGAAGAAAAAAGAAAATCTTAGAATTAGCTTTTATTGCAGCAGAAACAGGAATATCTAAAAGAGATTTTGAAAATATGTTATTAATTGAAAAAGAAGCATTTGATGGGATAATGAAGGCTTTAGAAAAAAAAGATAAAAAAATAGAAGAACTTTTGAAAGGTAAGGAAACTGAAAATAAGCCTCAAAATAAAATGATTGTATTTATAGAAGATACTGATCCTATTTTAGACTTGGAAGGAAATGAAATAGGGCCTTTCAAAAAAGGAGATATTGCAAATCTGGCAGAAGAAGTTGCAACAATTCTGATAGGTGATAAAAAAGCAGATAGTGTTGATGAGGACTAAATAGATGAGATATTTTTAGATGGAAAATATTTTATTTATATTATGAAGCCACGGGTGAGAGTTGAACTCACGACCTCTACATTACCAATGTAGTGCTCTAACCAGAACTGAGCTACCGTGGCTTGTTAGATTAATATTAAGTTGTTTTAAGTAATTTGTTAAGTTTTTTAGTTATTAAGAATGATTATTCTTCAAGTGGAGAATCTTCATCAGAGATGGGAAACTGACATCAGGATTGCGATGAACATATAGGTTTATTTTTTGATGAGAATACGCCGCCCCTGCAAAATCTCACAAGTTCGATTTTCAGGTACGACGTTTTCTGCGAAAGCCTTCAGCTTTTCTCAGAAGAAAACGCCGCCACTCGGAATCGAACCGAGGAGCCCAAAGGGCACTGGTCTCAAGCCAGTTGCAATACCACTATGCGATGGCGGCTTTTATCACTGCCATCACAATGTTCAGAAAATTCTTGATTTTCTGACTTCTCAGGATCAGAGATCCTTTCGAACGATGGCGGCTTAATTAAATTATGTTTGATGTGTTTTTAAATTTAATTATCTCAAAACTACTTGTTTTTTAATGAACAATTAACCTTTTAAAAGCTAAAATCAATTAGTTTTATGGTGAATGAGGAACCTGAGTCCAGTTTCGAAGAATTTATTGATGAAGATGAAACTGTGGAATAATGTTCTTTTATTTTTAGTCCAGAACAACTATTCTTATAAAACATGGCTTCTCTAGATTTTTAGTTAAACCGAGGTATTTAAGATTAAATTTGGTCATATCACAGATTGTCATTTAGGAGGCTGGAGACAGCCAGAATTGCAGCAACTTAATATAGAGTATTTTAGGCATGCTATAGATTCTTGCATAGAGGAAAAAGTGGACTTTATTCTTTTTGCAGGAGACTTATTTGATTCTGCATTTCCTCCAATTGAGACTTTAAAAGATACTTTTCATGAATTTAGGAAATTACATGAAGCAAAGATAAAATGTTATGTTATAGCAGGGAGTCATGATTTTTCAGTTTCTGGTAAAACTTTTTTGGATGTAATTGAAAAAGCAGGATTTTGTGAGATTTGTAAGTATGAGGAATCTGAAGAGGAAGTTTTGCTTAAACCAATAAAACACCAGAATTTTATGATCTATGGTTATCCTGGAAAAAAATCAGGACTTGAGATTCCTTCATTAAAAAAATTGAAAATTTTAGAGGATTATAAGGATGGGTTTAGAATTTTAATGTTGCATACTACCATAAAGAATGTAACTGAAAATTTGCCTATTGATTCGATAACTTTAGAAGAGCTTCCTAAGGCAGATTATTATGCTCTTGGACATATACATATAGATTTTGAATATGAACATGAAGGTAAACCTGTAATTTATGGAGGCCCAACTTTTCCCAATAATTTTAAAGAACTTCAGGAATTAAAAGGGGGCTGTTTTTATATAATTGATGTTGAAGGTTATACTAAAGTTACTAAAAAGGAAATTAAATATAAGGATATTATTTATCTTGAGCTAGAAATAGAAGATACTTTGTCTGCTACTCAGAAAATAATACAGCATTTAGATAATTATAATTTGGAGGATAAGATTATTCTTCTTAAGATTTATGGGACTGTAAAAAAAGGAAGGAATTCAGATATTAATTTTCAGGAAGTTGAGAAATTTTTAGAAACAAAGGGCGTTTATTCATTTTTGAAGAATACTTCAAAACTTGAGCAAGAAAAAACTGAAGAATTAAAGATTGATTTGCAATCTAAGGAAGTAGAGAAAGTTGAAGAAGTTTTAATAAAAAAATATGATAAAGAAAATCCTTCAGAATTTAATCATCTTATATTTCAATTAATGGAATCTTTAAATTTGGAGAAACAAGAAGCTGAAACAAATGTTACTTTTGAAAAAAGATTATTAGAAGGATTGAATAAGGTTTTAAGTGTTGATATTGGAAGTTAATTATCTGCTAAAGGATTGTATGCTTTAACATTAGATAATAAATGTTCTAAACGATTTGTTTTAGTAACTTTTCCAGAATCATTTATAGGCATACTAACTATTCCTCCTTTTGCAATGTGAACATAGTAACTTTCAATCCCTCCCCTTATCATTGATATCTTTCTTGAGAATGAATCTTGCAAAAATTAGCAGCAGATTCAACTTGAGAGTATAACAAATCTAGTTGACTGATTTCAAAACCTTCTTCAGATTTATTTTTATCAATAAATCTAATTTCATTGTAAATTAAATAAATATGATGTTCTTTGATTTTTGACTCATCAAATTTAACCTTATCTTTTTTAGAGGAATATTTATCCACTGCAATTCTCTTTTCTTTCTTAGGGCCTTTTCTTCCTCCCCCTTTAGGTTTATTATGGGGATTGTCTTTTCTTTGTTTTTGGTTATGATGGGCCATTCAAAATATAAAATGATGGGTATTAAAAGTATTATTGTAATTAAATTGGGTTTGTTGCTCTTTTAAGTTCTTCTAAGCTTTCCTTAGAGATTACTATTTTGATTCTATCTGAATGGTTATATTCTATCCAGCTAAATTCTTTATTTTCAAATAATTGATCTCCGTTTATTTCAAATTCATAATCTTTGTGATTGTTTGGTTCTGGCAATGTTCCTGCAAATGTATATCTAATTCCATCGTATGAGATTCTTTCACCATTATCAAAATTTTCATATATAATTTCATTTTTATTTTGATGACTATATTCCATTTGATATTCCTGGAATATTATTTCTTTCTCTAAAACCATAAAAATTTATCAAAAAATCAATATATAAATTTAACTAAATTTGTAATTTAGATTTCAAGGCTCAGAACTTTACTAATGCCTTCTTGCATACTTACACCGTATAAGACGTTTGAACTTTCACTGATTATACTGTCATTGTGGGTGATTATTAGGTATTGTCCCTGTTTCATGTGTTTTTTTAATAGATAAGCTAATCTTTCGGAATTTCTACGATCAAGTGCGGCATCGATTTCATCAAAAATATAGAATGAATAGGGATGTAGATCTTGAATTGCAAATATTAAGGCTAATGAAACGAGGGTTTGTTCTCCTCCAGATAATGATGTAACATCAAAATATTTTCCAGGGCCAACTTTAACTAAGATATCTAAACCTGCATTAAAAATTTCTTTTTTATCCATAGGAACAATACTAACTTCTCCTTTTGTACTTAAACTAGAAAAATTTCTACCAAATAACTTATTAATATTATCGAGAGTTTCCATAAAAGTTTTCTTTTTCTTTCTATCTATTTGTCCAATAACTCTTAATATGCTTTCTTGTTCTTTGTCTAATTGATCAACTTTTTCTTTAATCTTATCATATTCTGCCTTAATATCATCATAAACCTCCAAGGCCCTAAGATTTACGCTCCCAATTCTACTTAAAATGCTTTCTGCATTGTGTAATTTGTCTCTTAATTTATCTACAGGAATGTTTAGAAATTCAATATCTTTTTTAAATTCTACAAGTTCTTCTTTTAACGTATCTATTCTGGCACTAATTTGTGCTTTTTCAATATTGAAATTATTCATATCATTTTCTTTATGCCTTTTTTCATTTTGTTCCTTAATCAATTGACTTTCAAAACCTCTTACTTTATCTTGCAATTTATTTTTTTCTTCAAACATGTTTTGATATTTCTTTTTTAATTCTTCTGCTTTTTCTTCCTTTTCTGCTACAATTTCATCTTTTCCTTCTAAACTTTCTTTTAATTCTGCCAATTCTTCAGTAATGTCTCCTTTATCTCTAATGTTTTGTTTGATTGCTAATTTAATTCTATCTAATTCTCTCTGCCTACTAGTGATTTCAATTCCTAAATTTCTTTCTTCACTCCTAGTTAATTCATTAACTTCTAATTTTAGTCTCTCATAATCTTCTTCACTAATCTTAGTCATTTCAATCATCTTTTCAAAACTATCTTTCTTTTTACTTAGAGATTCAATCTCTTTTTCCAACAATTTAATCTGACCATTATTTCTTCTAAGTTGTTCCTTTCGATCATTAATTGTTTGAATTTTAATTACACTGACTTCTCTATCTGAGATTTCCGTTTCTTGTTTAGAAATTTTATTTCTTAGTTTATCTATGTCTTCTTTTAATTTCTTAATATTGATTTCTGTTTCTTTAATTAAATTCATAGAACTATTAATTTTTTTATCTGAATGATTGACAACTTCTTTTATATGTTCTTCACTAATATCTGTTTTACATAATGGGCAGATATCTAGTTTTCCAACTTCTTTTTTTAGCTTATTTGCTTCATCTATCTTTCCGGATTCAACAGCTTCAATTTTTTCTTTTTCTAATAATAAATCCTGTTTATTAAGAATTAATTTTTTATTATTTTCTAAACCAGACTTTAATTTTTCAATCTCTTCTTTTTGTTGTTCACTGCTTTCTTTTATTTTAACATCTCTTTCTAAATCTTCAATCTTTTCTAAAACTATGTGTGCCTCATTTCTTAAATTTTGTAACTGATGGACCTTATCTGCTAATTGGCTATTGACTCCTGATAAATTGGATTTAACTAAATAATATTTTCTTTTATTTTCTTCAAAGTTATCTAATTGAGTTTTCTTTTTCTCTAGATCATGTTTCTTATTTTTTCCTTTTTCCTTAGTCATAATTGCAATATCTTCTTCAGTAGTTTTAACACTATTTTCTAAACTTTCTTTTCTTCTATCTAATTCTACTAATTGATTTTCAAAATTCTCTTTTCTAGCATTTAGTCCTGCAATCTCTTGTTTTAATTGACTTATATCTTTCATTAAACTATCTTGTTCAACTCCTGCTCCCTTTTGTACAGTTTTATTGATGACTTCTATTTTAGCATTAAAATCATCTATTTCTCCCTGGGTTTTATTTATTCTATTTTCAACCTTTCCCATATCTTCCTTTTTTTCATTAATGTTCTTTAGTGTATTATTCAATTGTTTATCTCTTTCTAAGAGGTTTCTTTTGATAATAGAAAATTTACATTTTTCAACTGTTTTTTCTAATTTCTTAAATTTAAGTGCTTGCTCTCTTTCATTTTCTAAATTTCTAAGATAATTTGTACGTTCTCTTAAAACGGCATTAATTTGTTTCAATTTCTCATTAGTTTTATCTAATTCCTTCAATGATTTTTCTTTTCTCATTTCATAAACACTAATTCCAGAAACTTCTTCAATAACTTTTCTTCTTTCATCTGCATGCATTTTAACAAACTTCTCAATTTCTCCTTGTAAGACAATATTAAATCCATGGGGATCAATTCCTGCTTGACTCAATAATTCTATTACTTCCTGCCGAGTTTTAGTTTGATGATTTATTCTATAAATCCCTTGCCCATTTTTTTTAACTTCTCTTTTAATTACTACTTCTTTGCCTTCAATAGCAAAAGTTCCATCTTCATTGTCCAAGGTAATTTCTACATAGGCATGAGTTGCAGGCTTGAAATCTTTATTTCCAGAAAAGATAAGATGGGCCGCTTTTGCAGCTCTAATAGATTTGATGGATAAACGTCCTAGAACAAAACATAATGCGTCAGTTATATTACTCTTTCCAGAGCCGTTTGGCCCCACTACAACTACTGTATGTCTATCAAAATGTAAAACAGTTTCACGAGCGAAACTCTTGAAACCTTTCATCACCAATTTTTTTATGTAGGTCATCTACTAATAATAAGAATAAAGCTTTTTTAAGGTTTGTTTGATTAGAATAATTTCTTCTGACCTTTATTTTCAACAACTTTTTTATAGGTGCTCCAACTCTTTCGGAAAATTTCAGGGCACTTAGCCCAATTTTCTGCTATGAATTTTTTTGTGTTGGGATCTGCAGGATATCCAGAACCAGTATTCCCATATTTTTCTTTAATTTCTGAAACAATTTCTTCTCTTCTTACTTTTGCTAAGATTGAAGCGGCTGAGCTTGTTATGTATTTTTCATCTGCTTTGTGTTCAACTATGAGCTCTGTTTTTTTATTATCTAATAGGTTTCTAACATAAGCTTCAAATGCTGCGAGGTTGGGGCTAGGGCAATCTATGATTGCTTTGTCTGGTTTTAATGCATTTATTAATTCGGCTTGTTTATGCGCTTCTAGCCAATTGAGGTTCATGTCAGGATTAGCTAATGCATCATCTATTTCTTCTGGAGAAACTTCAATTATCTTGTATTCAGTTGATTCTTTAATTTTTTTATCTAATTCTAGTCTAATGGGGTGTGCTAACATTTTACTATCTTTACTGCCTTCTAATAAATGTTCTTCCCCCTCATTAATCATGACTCCTGCCATGATCATTGCACCAATTACTGGCCCTCTGCCTGCTTCGTCTATTCCTAGTACTTTCATTTTTAGAGATAATAATCTAAGTTTAAAAATATATATAAATAGCGGGAGGTGGATTTGAACCACCGACCTCCGGGTTATGGGCCCGGCGAGAACTCCAGACTTCTCTACCCCGCTATACTAATTGTTAATCTAAACTACTTTTAAAGCTTTCTAACTACCTATTATAAATAAGCTTATATACTAAAAATGTTAAATCATGAAATGGTAAAGATACTTGTTGTAAAAACTGAGGATTTATTTAAGGATCATCATTTTGAGGGATTTATGTCTATTGATGAGAAAGATTATATTAATTATGTCTTGAATAATCATTATTATGAGGAGAGAAATGAGGATTTAGAAAATAATCCTGAGCATACTCAAATAATTCCTTATGTTTGGATAATTAACCCATTATTAAAAAAGGCATTCATTTATCAAAGATCCTTAGGAAAAGATTATCAGGAGACTAGACATATAAATAAATATTCTGGAGGGGTTGGAGGTCATGTTGATGAAGAAGAGCATGGTGGAGATCCAATAGTTCATGCAATGAATAGAGAATTGAAGGAAGAATTAATAATGAATGAATATCCTGATGCTAAATTTATTGGATATATTAATGATGATTCTGATATGTATAATAAGGTGCATTTTGCAGTTGTAGGATTGGCAGAAACTCACGAGGATGTTCAACCAACTGATGATGGGATAAAATCTGGATCTTTTTATAGTGTTGAAGAAATAGAGCAACTTTTTGAGGATCCTAATAGTGAGGTTGAAACTTGGACAAAATTAAGTTGGCCTCATGTGAAAAAGCATATACAAAACCTTTAAAACCTTCATTTTTCTATCATATTTGTACACCTATTGCAGAATAAGGTATATCAAAATTAAATTTGCAGGAGGATTAAAATGAAAGGAACAGTAAAATTTTTCAATAGAGAAAAAAGATTTGGATTCATAGCTGGAGAAGACAACAAAGAATATTTTGTTCATGAGTCTGGAATAACAGAAGGACCTATTGATGAAAATGATGAAGTTACATTTGATGTTGAAGAAGGAGACAAGGGGCCCAAAGCAGTTAATGTTAAGAAGTAAAATTAATAATTAATTTTAACTTTTTGTAAATCTTATTTTTTATTTTTATTTTTTAAGTTAATATTTATAAATCAAAATATTTAAAACCCCTAATTTTCTATAGTTTTATATGCCACCATCGCATAATGGTATTGCAGGGGCTTGCTAAGCCTCGCCCTTCGGGGCTCCCAGGTTCGATTCCTGGTGGTGGCGTTTTAAATTTATTTAAAATGAAACATAAATTAATTGTAAAAAGAGGAGAGAGATGTAAGATTTGTACTTGTGGAAAAAGTAAGATAATGCCTATTTGCGATGATGCTCATAGAAAATTAAATGAGGAAAAGAATACAAATTATAAATCTCTTAAGATAACTTCTAGTGAAGATACTATTTTAGATTTAACTTCTAGTAACTGGGAATGATAAGCATTTTAAACCTAGATGAATTATAATTATTATGGCAACTAAATCTAATCAACGAATTTTAATAGAATTAAAAAATGTTAAGAAACATTATTTCATGGGAGATAATGTTGTTAAGGCTGTTGATGGGATTACTTTGGAGGTTAAGGAAAAAGAATTTGTTGCAATAATGGGCCCCTCAGGCTCTGGGAAAAGTACTGCTATGCATTTGGTTGGTAGTTTAGATATTCCTACATCTGGAAAAATTTTTCTAGATGGAGTTGATATTTCTTTATTGACAGAATCGAGATTGGCTCAGATAAGGGGTAAAAAGGTAGGGTTTATTTTTCAAAGTTTTAATTTAATACCAAATTTAACTGCTAAGGAAAATGTTATGATTCCAATGACTTTTCAATCTCAATCTAGGAATGAAAGTGAACTTAAGGCTGAAGAGCTTTTGAGAATGGTAGATCTTGGAGATAGAATGCAACATTATACTAATGAATTATCAGGAGGGCAACAACAAAGAGTTGCAATTGCGAGAGCTCTTGCTAATGATCCTGAAGTAATTCTTGCAGATGAGCCTACTGGAAATTTGGATACAAAAACTGGTGAGATGGTAATAGACTTTTTAAAAAAATTAAACAAACAAGGAAAAACTGTAATTATGGTAACTCATGATGCAGATTTAGCAAAAGAACATGCTGATAAAATTTATTGGTTAAAAGATGGTAAAATTGAAAAAATAACTAAAGGATAATATGAAACCAAGATTAATTGTTCTTGCATCAAAAAATATTCGAAATCGTGGAGTTCGTTCATGGTTGACAATGATAGGAATCTTTATTGGAATAGCAGCAGTAGTTGCACTTATTTCTATGGGGCAAGGACTTCAGGCTGCAGTAACTGGACAGTTTGCTGCATTGGATCCTGATAAATTAATAGTAACTAATGTTGATACATTATTTGGACCTCCAGGTTCAACTGCTGTAAAAAAATTAAATGAACATGATAAGGAATTAATAGAATCTGTTAACGGAGTAGATATAGTGGTTCAAAGATTGATAAGGACCGTATCTTTTGAGTATAATGATAAAACTGATTTTAAATTTGTTGCAAATATTCCTCAAGAAAAGGAAGCAATCCAAGTTGTTTATGATGCCTTGAATTTAGAATTAGAAAAAGGAAGGTTGTTGGATGAAAATGATAGGAGAAAAGTTATTTTGGGTCATGATTATATGTCTGATGATTTTGGAAAACCCTTGAGAGTTGGTAAAAAGGTAATAATTCAGGGAGAAGAATTTGAGGTTATAGGATTTTTAAAAAAAGCAAGTACTTTTACTTTGAATGGTATTATAATAATGCCTGATGAAGATCTTAGAGATATATTGGATATTGGTGATGAATTTGATATTTTGGTTGTACAGGTGAAGGACATGGATAAATTATCTGATGTAAAGGATATTTTAGAGAAAAAGATAAGGAGGGATAGAGATTTAGATGAGGGTGAAGATGATTTCTCAATTCAGACACCTCAACAAGGTATTCAAACAATTAACACTATTCTGGATACAATTAATTTAGTTATTGCAGGAATTGCAGCTATATCTTTGTTGGTTGGAGGTATTGGAATTACAAATACAATGTATACTTCAGTTGTAGAGAGAATTAGAGAGATAGGAATTATGAAATCTGTTGGAGCAAGAAATTCTGATATCTTAACCTTGTTTTTGGCAGAATCTGCTCTTTTAGGGTTGGTTGGAGGGATTATAGGCGTAATAATTGGTCTTGCCTTAGCTTATGCTGCGGCAAGTGGTATTTCTGCAGCATTTGGGGGATTGGATTTTTCAATATCGTTAAATGCCCCTTTTTTAATTTTTGCAGCGCTATTTTCTGTTTTTGTCGGAATGATTTCAGGGGTTTTTCCAGCACTTCAAGCATCTAAATTAAATCCTGTGGACGCATTGAGATCTTAGATGAAAATTAAAAATTTTAAATTGAGGGGGAATATAATATGGATAAATTGAAACAATATTTTAAAATATCTTTGAGAAACTTAAAAAGAAAAAGATTGAGATCTTGGTTGACAATGATTGGAATATTTATTTCTATCGCAACAATTTTTGTATTGATTTCATTATCTTTGGGATTAGATACTTCAATAAAGGAACAATTTAAAAAATTGGGTTCAGATAAATTCTTTATTGATCCTAAGGGGCAATTAGCGGGTCCTGGAACTGGAGGGGCAGTTACTTTTACCGAGAAGGATATTAGAACAATAGAAAAAGTTTCTGGTGTAAAAGATTTAAGTTATTTTGTTATGGGAAGTGCAAAAATTGAGAAAGATGATCAGGTGAGATATGCAAATGTGGTTGGAATTCCATTGGACAGAACAAATTTATGGGCTGAGACAGGGTTTATTGATGCAGAGTTTGGCAAGATTTTGAAGAAAGGCGATTCTGGGAAAATTGATATTGGTTCACAATATTATCATAATGATGTTTTTGAAGATCCTGTAATGGTTGGTGATAAAATTGTAATACGGGGAAAAAGTTTTAAGGTAAAATCTAATTTAAAAACTTTAGGTAATCCTACTGATGATAAGGTGATTTATATGTCTGTTAAGGATTTTAGGGAAACTTTTCCGGATAAGGGTGAAGATATAGATCAAATAACTGTTCAGGTAAATGAGGGCGCAGATATTAATCGGATTGCTGAAAAAGTTAAGAAAAAATTAGATGATGTAAGGGATGTTGATGAGGATAGTAGGGATTATAGGATTTCAACTCCTGAGGAGCTTTTGGCAACTATTGGAAATATTTTGAATATAATAGCCGGATTTTTATTAGGGGTAGCAGGAATATCTTTGTTAGTAGGAGGTATTGGGATTACAAATACAATGTATACCTCAGTATTAGAAAGAAGGAAAGAGATTGGGATTTTAAAATCTGTTGGAGCTAAAAATTCTGATGTATTAGCTATATTTACAATAGAGGCTGGGCTTTTAGGGTTGGTTGGAGGAATTATAGGTGTGATAATTGGAATAATATTTTCAAAAGGTTTAGAATTTATTGCAGTTAATATGTTGGCTGCTTCAATCTTGCAAGTTTCGATGCCATTATATCTTATAGTTGGCGTTCTTGTTTTTTCATTTTTAGTAGGATGTTTTTCAGGATTATGGCCTTCATGGCAGGCAGTAAAAGTTAGTCCTGTAGATGCATTAAGGTATGAATAATTAACGACGTTTTTTATTTGTTGTAGGATTTTTATGATGCCCTGTATGTTTGTTTTTTCTTCCCCACCACCAAAAAAGTATTATTAAAATGATGATTCCAATAATCCAATAAATAAAACTATTTGGACCATTTTGATCTCTAGCTCTATCCACAAAATATGTAGGATCATAGGTTACGGTTTTTTCCATATTTCTTCTAACACCTGTTTTATCAGTATAATAAATATCTAGAATGATGTCTCCTTCTTTTGGGGTTGCCTCAAAACTGAATGTTGTGTCTTCATTTGAATCTAAGCTTCCAATAATGTTTCTATTACTCCCTTTTAGAAGAATATTTTCTTGTTTTTTAATTTCAATTGTTAATGATTCAATATCGCTTTCTGCAATATTTAATATTTCAAAAGTAATTTCTTTTTTATCTTGAACATAATCTTTAATAGAAACTTCAAAATCTGCCCTAGAATCTTCAATATTAATTTCAAAATCAACTATTTGATTAGAGGAAGTATCTGAATTTAAAAATGCTTCAATTTGGCTTTGGCCATCAAGAGCATTTTTATCTATTATTACTGTGTATGGTGCTAAAAAGAAGTCTCCGTAGTTTCTTACAAAAACTCCTGAATTAATACTTGTAGTTGCACTTGTTCCCTCTTCAATTTTTATTGGATAAGATTCGATTAATGTGAATTCTACTTTTCCACAAGAAGGATTACTGACTCCATCAATTTGGAAAACCAATTTAACAGATTCTCCAGGAATTGCAGGATAGGGATCTTGATTAACTAATGAGGCACTTAATGTACAGCTTTGAGTTTCTGCAAATACTGGTGCAATACTAACTAATAGTAGGATCATAAAAATAATAACACGCTCTTTCATTTTATATCTATGTGAGTTTTGTTTTTAAATCTTATGTTAATTTTATAAAATGTATTTTCTAAGCTAAAATATGAATCAAAAAATAGCTCTTAAACAATTGGAACAAATTGATAAGTTAAAGGGAGATATGAGGCTTGCTGGAGAGAAATGGGAAACTAAATATCAAACATTAATATCTATTATTCTTTCAGCAAGAACTTTGGATGAGACGACAATTAAGGTTTGTGAAATTCTTTTTTCAGAATATCCTGATGCTAAGTCCTTATCAAAATCTTCTGAAAAGAAAATTCAAGATATAATTAAGCGTGTTAATTTTTATAAAAATAAATCTAATAATATTTTGAATTGCGCAAAGGCCTTGGATGAACAATATGATGGAGAACCTCCAATGGATTTTGGCAAATTGATTCAATTGTCCGGAGTTGGTGGAAAGACTGCTAATGTTTTTCTCTCAGAATATGGTGATGATGCAATAGGTATAGATACTCATGTTTCATATATTTCACAATATCTTGGTTGGGTAGAATCAGATAAACCGGAGAAGATTGAGGAAGAGTTGAGGAAACTTTTTCCAAGGAAAAAATGGAAAATACTTAATACAATTTTAGTAAGGTTTGGGAAAAAATATACTTCAAGAAAGGAAAAAGATAGATTATTAGATGAAATAAAGATTATATCTTAAAATTGTTATGTTTGGAACATCTATCGATGGTTTCTTTAGACCATTTTTCTTTTTCATAATAATCTACCTGGCAGAATTTCCAAAACAACAACTTCAATATGTAAGGATTATACTCTTTAGAATTAATATTATTCAACTCATTAGGATCTTCCCTTAGGTTATAAACTTCGACCTGATCTGTATTCATATTCAATATAACTTTAATATCTCGATCAATCATCCCAATCTTATACTTATGAGATTGCGTAACAAAATAAATAGATCTATTAAATTTCATAATATCTCCTTGAAATTCATTAGGAATTTCATATCCAAATAAATCCACAATTGTAGGGACAAAATCAATATGGCTAACTTTTGATATAGCATTATGATGTGGAACTCCGGGTAGATAAATTATAGCAGGCACTAACAACTCTTCATCATAAATGGTAAGTCCATGAGCACCAAAATCATGTCTGTCCTCTAAATCATGCCCATGGTCAGAGGTAATTGCAATAACAGTATCCTCTTTCAAACCATTTTCCTCTAAGAAACTTACAATCTTTCCTATTTGCTCATCTACATATTTCAAAGAATTATCATGTTTATTCTTCTCAATAGCTTTAGTTCTAATTCTTGGAATCCTATACTCATCTGGCCTAAATTCATCATAACCTTTCGGCCTAGCATAAGGCCTATGGGTAGATTGAAAATTAAAATACAAGAAGAAAGGTTCACTATCATTAATCACACTATTCATCCAATCAATTCCCTTATCAGCAGTCCTATGATCATAATCTTTCTGCTCATATCCAGTAGAACTACCATAATCATAATCACCATCACTAATCCCATAAGAATAAACATCTAAATTCTGAGTATCAATATACTCATTCATTTCCTGCCACCTATCATCTTGAGAAGAAAAATATCCAGTAGTATAACCCTTGTCAGAAAAAGAATCCCATAAAAACTTTCTAGGAGATTTAAGATCTCCTAAATCGGTTCTAATATCGCTCGTGAACATATAACGAGAGGATAATAATCCTGGTTGAGCATATTCAGAATGACTAGCTGTACTATAGGCATTTTTGAATACGATACTTTTTTTAGCTAATTTATCGATATTTGGTGTAACATTTCTTTCATTTCCGTAATGCCCAATTCGCTCAGCACTAACTGATTCTAATAAAACAAAAATTATATTTTTCCCACTAAATTTATCTGTAACATTGGATAAATCATCTAATAGAACTTCTTGATAATCATAAGCAATTAAACTAGCTTCATCATCAATAATAGCGGCATCAAGATTCAAAAATAAAATGTTTACTAATATTGCTAAAATAAATAAAATAAAATTTAGCCAGAATAAAATCTTTATTTTTTTCCTTTTTCTACCTCTTAAATCTTTAACATTACTTTTTTTATTAATAAAGAAAATGAATAAAAATCCTATCAATATTAATCCTCCTATAATAAATAAGGCAGTTTTGATAGGGCCTACTCCTAATAAAAAGATTATTGTTTGTATTCTGAATATTTGCCCAGTTTTAATAAAAGATGCTAGGGCAACTAAGTAGAGAATAGAATAAGTTAAGATGAATGATATTCTAGCAGGGCGACGTAACATTTCTGGAACATATCTTCTCTTTTTAGAAAAGAGAATAGCATTTATAGAAAATATTGTAAAATTCAGAAAGGTAAAATAAAATATATTGAAAATATTTCTTAAAGTCCAATTTCCTGAAAGTGCAATTGCAATTAATGTTAATAATGAAAGGAATATTGAAAAAAATACGGCAACAGTAGTATGACTTAATTTTCTAACTATATATTTCCATAACCTCTTTTTCATATATATTAAAACAATAAGATATTTTTAAAATGTTCTAAGGAACATTTTAGATATTTTTCAAAGGCAACATTTTAAAATACTAAAAATCTAATATAATCTATGACACCAAACTTAAAGTTTGAAATAAAGAGGAAATTTATTCATATCTTTGCACTTCTTTATATTGGGATATATTTATATTTTGCAAATAAATTTAATCATAATATTGGGTTGTTATCTTTAACTATAGTTTTAGCATTCTTTTTAATTTTGGAATATTTTAGAGTATTAAAACAAAAAAGAATTCCTATATTTCATATTTTCTGGAGAGAATCAGAAAAGAATAGATTAGGGGGACAAGTATATTTTATAATTGGAGCAATTATTGCTTTTGGAGTTTTTGATAAGAATATCGCAATAGTTGCCCTTTTAATGACTATTTTTGGAGATATGGCTGCAGCAATATTTGGAATAGCTTTTGGAAAACATTGGATTAAAGGACTTGATAACAGGGCCTGGGAGGGTGTAACCGCTCAATTTATAGTAGATGTCATTATAGCAATGATGATTTTAAATGATTTAACAGTATCTATTACTATGGCCTTTGTTGCGACATTTGTAGAAACAACATTTAGTCATGTAGACGACAATTTATCCATACCTTTATTTTCTGGATTAATAGCACAAATAATAAAACTAATAAAATAAAAAGAGGAAAAAAACCGAAGTCTCAATCCTCTATCAACCGAAGTTGACAGTTATTAGTACATTTCTTATTATATAAATCTAACGTACTACTTTTAAGGAAATACAAATAAATTAATAAAATTTATATAATCGCTGAGACTTATAATTAAAGAGTTGAAAATGAGTTGGTTAGAAGTTGAATCTAAAATAAAGGTGAATGAGAAGGATCTTCCTATAATTAGGAAGCGTATTAAAGAGGTGGCTAGGTTTTCAGGTATTGAAACTAAGAAGGATCAATATTATTCATTAGAAAAAGCGTTCTATCCAAAAAAGGCTTTTAGAATTAGATCTAATGGGAAAGAGGATGTAGTTAATTTTAAAAAATGGCTTAAGAAATTTTGGAAACATGGAATAGTTGTTAAGGAAGAATATGAATTTAAAATAAAAAATAAAGAAAACTTTTTGGCATTAATGACTGATCTTGGTTTTAAAAAATGGATTGGAAAAACAAAAATAACTGAATTATATAAACATAAAAAATATAAAAAATTGGTTATAGAACTAAATGAAATAAAAGGTCTTGGTTATTTTATAGAAATAGAATATTTAGCTAAACATTCAGATATGAAAAAAGCAAAAGATATTATCATAAAGGTTATGAAGGAGTTGTATATTCATAAGGATCAGATTAATAATACTGGATATACTAAAATGCTCTGGAAAAAAAGGCATAAGAAATAGTTATTTTTTTATATTCTTGGATTTTTTATATTCTAAACCAATTCTATTCAAAACTTCTAATAATTTCAATCTTTCTTCGCTTTTCATAGATTTCCAATCAATTAAGACTTCATTAATTTGTTCTTTTGTTTTTTCTTCAGCTTCTTTGATGATTTGTTCTGTAATCGGAAAACTATAATCTGGAATAACATGACTGATTGCATAATTACTAGTTAGCTGAATTTGATTGAAATTTAGACAATAATGTCCTCCTCCAATGGCTATGGTAGGTTTCCATTTTTTTTCATTTAGATTATTAAATTCGATATTATTCAATGATAGTATTGTTTCAGCTAGAACTTTTGCAGCATCTTTATCTTTCCATTCTTCTTCTAAACTTCCAAGTTCAATAAAACAACTAGGAATATCGATTAAGGGTCCATGGTGAGTTCCTTCCATAGTTATCTTATATTTATTATAAACTTCATTATCTTTCTTAGCGTTTTCATCTAATTTTTTAAAAAGATATTTCATTACAAATGCTGAGCTTGGACATACTTTTCCCTCTTTTCCACCTAAATCTGCTCCTCTCCAATTTCCAGCTACATGAAGACATAAGCTAGGGTCTCCTTTTTTGCTTCTATGCGTGCTAGCGAAAAATAAAAATTCAACTTCTTTTAATTCAGGATATTTTTTAATATTGATGTCTGAATATATTGTTTCTTTATTTAATTCAATTATTGGAGTTTGTGGTGAGAAAGATATTTCTTTAAATCTATCTACAATATTTTTTCCTGCAATGTTATCTTTATAATGAATTATAGCAAATCTCATCTTTTTATTTCTTTATTATTAATAATTAGGGTTGAACTTTTGCCATTTAGTTTTCCATTATCAATAACTTCATCAACTTGTTTAATAATTTCTATGTTAATATCTTTAATTGAAACTGCAGGATTTTCTCCACTTAGATTAACGCTTGTAGTAATGAAAGGTTTTCTAATTTTTCTAATTTTATCACAAAAATCATTATTAGGAATTCTAATACCTAAAGTATTTGTTTCTGAAACCCAGTTTAAGAAATTTACATTTTTTTTCTTTAGTATTAGTGTATATGGTCCGGGTAAATAATCTTCTATATTATATTCAATAATGCAATTCTCTTTAATCCATTTAATTGAAGGAGCAATTATAGATAGAGGTTTATCTTTATCTCTAAATTTGATCTCTTTTATCTTTTTAACAGAATTTTTATTAGTAGCATCACATCCTAATCCATAGACCGTGTCTGTGGGATAGATGAAAATCTTTCCAGATAATATTTTTTCTTTTAATTCTTTCATAATTAAATTCAAATTTATAGTTTTATAAATCTTATTATTAACAAAGATTATTTATAGTTTTAATTATTGAAGTAGTTTGAAAATGTTTGGGCAATATGATTTTAGTTCTAGTGATGAGAGAAGATGCAAGGATAGTCATAATATTATGATGCAAGCAGCTACTATAGCTGCAATAAATTATAATAAAACTCATGAAGGTATCGAATGTTATTTAATGGAGGGTAGCCATGAAGGACAATTAACACATATAGGGCATATACCTATTTTTATTGAAGATAATTCTATTCATTTGTATGGGGAAAGGGATGAGGATAATGAGTTGATAGCAAGAGAGATTGTTAGGAGATGTAGAGAAAAGGGACTTGATGTTGAAATAAGATATGATTAAATTAATATTAACATTTAAAAATTAGTTTTACCTGAATAAGTTATGGCTGTTTTAATTTATATTATGACTATATTGTTAGCAATACCTATAGGGTTGTTCTTAGCAAGATTATGTGAAGAAGAATTGAGGGATTGGAAATTAAGATTTAAAATTATTATAGTAATCTCTTTTATTCTATCTATCGGGATTTATTTTTCATCATTAGAATATAAAACCTCAATAATTGTCTCATTGTTTTCTATAATTGTGACCTTTTTGACTCTAATTAAGAAGACAATGTAACAAATACTTTTTATACCCCATTTCATATATATTGTTAAGAGGCGTTATAATGGCAAGTGGATTACATCATTTTCATAAAAGGAAGGGGAAATTAGTTATGAATCCAAAACCTATTAAGCGCCCGTTTAAAACCCCTTCAAAAAGTAAATTAAGAGGATTTATGGATACAATTATTTATATTGTCGCAGTTTTAGGTCCTTTAATTGCAATACCTCAGGTTTTAAAAATATGGCATATGAAAGAGGCAACTGGAGTTTCATTGATTACCTGGATAGGATATCTTTTTGGAGGATTTTTTTGGTTAACATATGGATTATTACATGAAGAAAAACCTATAATAATAACTAATGTTCTTTGGATATTTGTTCAAATATTTATAATAATTGGGATTGTAAGATATGGATGATTTTATTTATATGTTTGAAAATCAAGATCTTCTATCTCTATAATCTCTAAATCTATGGTATTCTGGATGGTTTGTAAATCTTCTAGGAAATGTGAAATATTCTACACTCCATTCATTATTTTCCATTTGATGAATATCTTCATCAATAAGAACTATTAAACCGCTATTTTCAGGAGAATTTCTTTTCATAAAGTTATGAGCAATTTTGCGATTACGAAACATTGGGACAGTTATCTTATCTTCATTGTCTCTTAAAACTAAGATTGGAATCCATCCTTCTTTTTTGCATTCAAATTGAAAATCTTGTGCCTTTAAATTTCCATCATTGTATAAAACTGCATATTTCTCTCCCATTTTCTAATAATATAAAATTAGTTATTTGCCTCTTCTCATACCTGCTCTTACACTAGGTCTGCTCTTGTTCATAGGATTTTTGCTTCTTAATCCTCTAGATTTCTTTCCGGCAGATGTTAGTCCTCTTTGAACTCTATTTTGATTAGTTTTTTTTACTAACCATTTTGTGTCTTTATTCTTTGAAATTTCGGGTTTGCTCGGATCAACTAAAATAACTTCATAAAAATAATGTTTACCATCTTTAGCTAAATAATAACTGTTTAAGACTTCTAGATTTGCGAATTTTTTTTGAGCCCTATTTTCAGCAACCCATCTGTAACTCATTTTTACAACTTTTCTTATAGTGTGTCTTTTTGATCTTCTACCTTTATTTGTCCTATGTCTTTGTCTTCCACCTCTAAGCATTCTAACTCTAACTATAACAAATCCTTTTTTCGCTTTATATCCTAGAGATCTAGCCCTATCTAATCTTGTAGGTTTATCAATTTTAACAATAGAATTTTCTTTTCTCCAATCTATCATAAGCTTTCTAAGTCTCTCAGTATCTGGCTTTTTCCAAGCTTCTCTTAATTTATTGTATAATCCTTTTACCATTATATTATTTTTACCAAAAGTTCATTTAAAAACCTTCTTATTAAATGGTCCTGCACAGATTCGAACTGTGGACCCCTACCTTATCAGAGTAGTGCTCTAACCAGGCTGAGCTACAGGACCATAGAATCTAGAATTATAATGGGTTTAAAAATCTTTTGAGATGACTATATTTTTGAATTAAGGAATTTTAGAGTTTTTTTTGATTTTATTTAACGTTATTTTCTATAAAATCTTGTACGCGCAAATTTTTCGCGGCGATCATATGGCCTAGGTTCATTGTTTCCATTGGCCTTTAGAAAATCTTCATTAGCCTGAGCTATTCCTGCAATAACATTTTCATCCTCACGATCTCCTTCTTTATATCTCCTAAAAGTATTTTTATCCATAATATTCTTTGCAAAATCATCGTAAGACCATCCTTTTTTTTCTTGCCTAAGTCTTCTTTTTTCTATCTTTTTAAATCTCTCAATATCTCCTATATCTTCGAGATGATTTAAACAATCCCTATGAAAATCAAGCTTAGATCTAAATCTTAATTTTTTTATTCTAGGAAGAGGTTTCATAATTCTTATATATCCTCCAAATCTAAAAAGTCTATCTAAATAATTTTCTCCTACTTCAAAAATATGCATAATTTCATCTAGCCTTGATTCAATTTGTTTTGGTTTCAAATTATCTTTATAGGTTCTAATATCCATGTCATTGTTATCACTCTCTATTTTAATTCAAAAAATCTACTTTAAAAATTTATCTATTTTGCCTGTAATTCAATAATAAGATTATCTTTAACTAAATGATATCTCAAAATAGGGAGATTAATATTAAGATTTTTTGAATAAACTTTATCCTTAGATAGGGCTTTTATTTCTACAGAATTTTCTAGTTGATTGATTAAAACATCTTCTATGTTGTCTACCCCTGGAACAACTAGCTCATAAATTATTTTGTCAGATAATCTTTTTATTCGGGATTTGGGTTCTGTTTTAGGTAATTTTGAGAATCTTTTTAATTTTTCATTAGAGATTGTGTTATTTATTTTAATTGGTTGAGAGTTTTGCATTTCATTCTCTGAAAAAACTTTTTCCCCATTAACAAAAAATTGAACATTAAGTCCTGGATTTTTTTGCCTTTTATTATTTTGAGGATTATTCATTTCATTATTCATGTTTTTCATTTGTTTTTCTAATATTTTCATAGCACTATTAATCATCTTTTCCATAAAATTATCTGAGAAATTCATTTTTTCTTCAAAGGTAGAATCATTTATGCCTAACATTCCATAATCTTCTTGTTCATGTTTTCCTTTAAGATTTAGGCCACATGAGGGACAAAATCTATTATCGCTTTTAATTTTGCTTTCGCATCTAGAACATCTTTGACTAAACATTTGGATATAATCAGTTCAATTTAGTTTAAAAACTTTATGATGTATGAAGTTTATTTTTAGAATTTGTTATTTATAAGACTTAAAAACCGTAAGGTTTTTAAAAGAAATATATCCTCTATAACTACCTATTAGGAGCTAAAAATGGGAGAAAACTTATTAGATACACGTAAGGATGAACTATCAAAAAGATATGGAATAGATTTTGATAAACTTGAAAAGGAACAAATAAAATTAGCTAAAGATTTAACTATTAAAGATAAAATTGATTTTTCTTTAGTAGATAGATTTGGAGCTGTAGAAAATATTTTTATAAAAAATAAGATTTTAAGTTGTTTTATAGTGGTTGATAAAGATTTTGAGATAATTGACCAAGCTTATGCCTTTGAGAGGATTCCCTTTCCATATTTTCCAGGATTTAGGGGATATAGGGAACTTCCTGCAATGATTAAAGCTCTAGAAAGGCTAAATGAGAAACCAGATATAGTTTTCATTTCAGCACAGGGTATAATTCATCCGAGATTAGGTTTAGCAAGTCATTTTGGATTGGTTACTAATATCCCTTCAGTAGGAGTTTCAAGTTCTTTGATAGAATGTGAAGCTTCAAATGAAGATGCATCAGAAATTATAAAGGATAATGAAGTTGTTGGAAAGGTTTTGATAAGTAAGAAAGAGAGTAATCCTCTTTATATAGGTCCAGGGAATAATATAACTGTTAACTCTTCATATGATATTAGTAAGAAACTTATTAGATTGCCCCATAAAAGGCCTGAGCCGATTCATATAGCTGCAAAATATGCGAGGAACGTTAAAAAAGAGTTAGTAATTGAAGATTAGGTGAATTCCTTTAATCTAGGTAGAAAGAAAATTGAACTTAAGATAAAAATGCAAAACCCTAGAAATCCTAGAAGTATATAATAAATTAAGTATGATTTTTCAGTGTATAATTCTTCTTCTTCTTCTTCTTGTTCTTCTTGTTCTTCTTCTTGTTCTTCATCATCTATTGCCAATCCTGTTAATTTATTTTTGGCATTTATATTTTGTTCAGAAATCCCCTCTTCAACTATGTTTGATAAATTAAAAGATATTAACATTAGAACTACTAATATTGAAATAAACATGAATGAGTTATAATACTCACTATCATAAATTTTTAATTTATTCATTTGCCCCTCCTTATTTCATTAGTGTCTAAATTTATTGCTAAGAAATCTCCTTCATCGAGATCAAATCTATCTATGGTATCTTTGGGAATAGTGACTACAAAACTATTTCCTACCTTTCTCAATCTTACATCAAATTTTCTGTCATTCATTTTTTATTATATTTATCTTCCTTAGAAATTTTCTAAGAAAAATAAAAACACTGGGGAAAATCCCCAGTGCACCTCTTTATCCCTTTCAGAGCTGTATATACTATGTATATACCCTATTTAAATATTTCTACAGGCGAATATGATTGAAATGGCTGTATATACATTGTATATACCTTAATTCTTTTGATTTTATTAAGGATTATTTTATTAAAAATTATATCAACACATATAAAAACTAATCTAACTTATTTTAAAAAAGATGAAATATAATCTATTAGCACAAACATATCAAGAACTTGAGAATAATTCTTCGAGATTGAAGAAGATAGAAATTCTATCTATATTTTTGAATAAGTTAAAAAATTCTAAACTTCCTGAAACAATATATTTATTGCAGGGAAGGGCATTTCCAGATTATTCTGAGAAGGAATTTGGAATTTCTGAAAAATTAGCAATAAGGGCTTTAGCAAAAGCTTCGGGAGTCTCAGAAAATGAATTGGTATCTAAATGGAAGAAGTTGGGTGATTTGGGACTTGTTGCAGAGGAAGTTATTAAAAATAAAAAACAAGGAACTTTGTTTTCTCAAGAATTAACAACTAAAAAGGTTTTAGAAAATTTAAGGAAATTGCCTGAATTAATTGGAAGGGGAACTGTAAATCAGAAATTAGCTTTGATTTCAGAACTTTTAACTTCTGCTCATTCTTTAGAAGCTAAATATATTGTAAGAACTTTGATTGGAGATTTAAGAATTGGAGTAGCATCAGGCACTTTGAGGGATTCAATTGTACAAACTTGTTTTAAACCAAAATCAATGGAAGAAAAGAAAGAATTTAGAGAAATTGTTCAAAATGCATATGATAAAGCAACAGATATTGCTGTGGTTTTTGAAAAAGCACAAAAGGGAATTAAGGAATTACAGAAAATTAAATTGACTCCAGGTCATCCCATAAAATTAATGCTTGCACAAAAAGCTGAATCAATTGAAGATGGTTTTGATAAATGTGGTAGTCCTTGCGCATTTGAATATAAATATGATGGATTTAGAATGTTAATGAATAAACAAGAATCTGGTGAAATTAGAATCTTTACAAGGAATTTAGATGAGGTTTCAAAACAATTTCCAGAAGTTGTAGAATATCTTAAAAAGCACATTAAGGCAAAATCTTTTATGTTAGATGGGGAAGCTATTGGTTTTGATCCAAAAACAAAAAAATATAAGCCCTTTGAGGCAGTTTCTCAACGTATTAAGAGGAAGCATAATATTGAAGAATTAATTAAAAAATTACCTATTGAAGTCAATGCTTTTGATATTCTTTATTTGGATGGAAAATCTTTGATTGATGAATCATTTGAAAATAGAACAAAATTATTAAGAAAATTGATTAGACCTCAAAAACATAAATTTAGATATTCCCATCAATTAATTACTTCTGATGCAAAAAAAGCTAAGGCCTTCTATGATGCAGCTCTTAAAGATAATCAGGAAGGAGTTATGATAAAAAATTTAAAAGCTAATTATAAACCTGGGCTAAGGGTAGGCCATATGTTAAAACTTAAACCTGCGGAAAATGAATTGGACCTTGTTATAACGAGTGCTGAATATGGTAAAGGAAAGCGCGTAGGTATTTTCTCTTCGTTTACGTTGTCTTGTAAGGATGAAGATGGAAATCTATTGGAAATGGGAAAAGCTTCAACAGGATTAAAAGAAAAAGGAGAATTAGGATTATCTTATGGAGAATTAACAAATCTATTAAAACCTTTAATCAAAAAGGAACATGGGAGAATGGTTAGTGTTAAACCTGAAGTTATAGTTACTATTGTTTATCAAAATATTCAAAGATCTCCCACCTATGATTCTGGTTTTGCTCTTCGTTTTCCTAGAATTACTCAATTAAGAACTGATAGGGGTGTGAAGGATATCGCAACAACTAAGGAGATTGCAGCAGATTATAATAGGCATGAATTGAAAATTCATTATTAGTTTTATAAATCTTTCCACAATTTTAGTTGTTTATCGTCGATAAAAAAACAAAAAAACAGAAGCTTTATAAACCCTCCTCCTTTATAAATTACATATTAATTTTAAGTAGCAAATGGCAAAAACAAAAACATCTTCAAAAATTCAAAATATTGTGGCTACTACTTCTCTAGGGAAAGATGTTCCACTAACTAAATTAGCTAAGACTATTCCCAATACAGAATATAATCCTGAGCAATTTCCTGGATTGGTATTGAGAATTAAGGAACCCAAATCAGCAGTTTTAGTTTTTTCTTCTGGAAATCTAGTATGTACTGGTACGAAATCTATCGCGCAAGTGAAGGAAGTTATTGAGCAGGTTATAAAAACATTAAAGAAAATTAATGTAAAAATAACAGATAAGCCTAAGATAACTGTTCAAAATATTGTTGCATCAGGACATATTAATATGATGCTTAATTTGAATTATCTATCTTTAGAATTGGAAAATACTGAATATGAGCCGGAACAATTTCCTGGTCTTGTGTATAAATTAGAGGATCCTCCTGCTACGTTTTTATTGTTTTCTAATGGAAAGCTAGTCTGTACAGGAACTAAAAATAATCAACAACTAGCAGATTCTATGGAACAACTAGTAGAAACATTAGAAGAAGCTGATAAGAATAAATAATTCTAAAACATATATT